>Ga0207095_10175_pt1 | contig 19461 bp, 18 predicted proteins | sample Alteio_BWMinHeat_88_FD_153529 | JGI IMG/M metagenome (GOLD analysis project Ga0207095, IMG submission 153529) | Enriched cells from forest soil in Barre Woods Harvard Forest LTER site, Petersham, Massachusetts, United States -... | ecosystem: Environmental > Terrestrial > Soil > Temperate forest >... | reverse complement strand
CAAGCTGAAGGAAGAATCAAAGGACGCGCCGAAATGCCTGGTGTGCCATGCGCTTTATACCGCGCCGGAACAGCGTGCCCGGGCCTTCGATATCAAGGAAGGCGTCACCTGCGAGAACTGCCATGGAGCTTCCTCGGCTTGGCTGGGACCGCACACGGAAACCAGACAGAAGCATGAAGATTCCGTGAAGTATCTGCACATGGTGGACACACGCAACGTCATCGTGCGTACGCAAAAATGCCTGGAATGCCATCTGGGAAGCCCGGACAAGTTTGTGGATCACGAAATGATCGCCGCGGGGCATCCAGATCTCTACTTCGAGCTGGATTCGTTTTCCGCGGTTATGCCGCGCCACTGGAAGGTCCCACGTGAGGTTCCTGCGGGTAAGCCTGACGAAGACGGCGCCTGGGTGGGCGTTCGCGATTGGAGCACCGGACAGGCTGTGCAACTCAGCGCCGATATGAAACGATTGATCTGGCGGGCCAAGGCCGAACGCTACGATCTTGACAAGAAAGAAAAGATAGATGTTTGGCCGGAATACTCTGAACTGTCCTGCGTCGCATGCCATCACTCGCTCGGCCCGGCGCTCAGTAGCTGGCGTCAGGAGCACGCCTATGTGGGCCGCCGGCCTGGCGATCCCGCATGGAACAATTCGCGCTATGCCGTGTTCCGTCTGTTGGCTAAGCAAGTGGATTCCGCTTCGGCTCAAGAGCTCGACAGGCATCTGCTGACCGTCTCTACCGAGATGAGCAGGCTGAATCCGGACCGCAACACGGTGACCTCCGCGGCGGCAGCGGCGGAGCCTCTGGCGATACGGATTGCCGAGCGGCTTTCCACCATGCAGTACGATCCGGCAGTTGCGCTGCGTATGATGCAGCGCATCACCGAAGATGCGGATCAAATCGCACTGGATGATGAAAGCGCCGCCGAGCAAGCGGCGATGGCGCTCGATTCCCTTTATATTGCCTACAGCCGCGACACCAAGCCGGCTAACGCGGCGGAAGTGCGCGCAGCCATCAACGAGCTTTTCAAACACGTAGAAATGCGTTCGGATTATAATGCCGATCAATTCGCGTCCTCGTTGCGGCGCATCAATGGCATGCTCCACTGAAAGTTCTCCGCTCTAAATTAATTACAACCACATTTCCGCGGCGCAACCATGAACAGATTTGAAAACTGGTTTTGTGCCTCGTGGTTTTGGCGCTCCGTTACCCGGCGGCAATTGCTACCCTGGATTTTGACCGGCTCGCAACTCGGCGATCACGTTCTGGAGCTTGGCGCAGGACCGGGAGCAGCGACAGATGAGTTGAAACAGCGCGCGGGCCGTGTTACCAGCTTGGAGTTTGACCCCGCCTTCGCGGCCACCTTGAGCGCACGCATGCGTGGGAGTAACGTGCAGGTGCTCCAGGGTGATGCGGCGACGCTGCCTTTTCCGGACGCCACGTTTTCTTCAGCGATTGCCATACTCGTTCTCCACCACCTCAAATCTAACGAGTTGCAGGATCGCGCGTTCGCCGAAATACGCAGAGTGCTGCGCCCCGGCGGCGTCTTCTTCGCATTTGAAATTCAGGATGGCTGGATGCAACGCGCAGCGCACACCCACAGCACATTCGTGCCGCTTGCGCCCGGCTCCAGCAATGCGCGCCTCCACGCAGCCGGTTTTTCCCGGGTGACGGTAGATTTGCGGCGCGGCGGCTTTCGTATTCGCGCCCTGCGGCCGCGCGACGACTGACGATTCCTGACATCACGTGCGTTGACGGCGGCGCCGTGCGCGCATAGCATCAAAGGATGAGCCGCTCGGTTCCCGATAAATTTCCTCCCGGCCCACGCTCCGGCCTGCGGCGCTGGTCATCCGGCCCGCTCGGCAACGATCCTTTGGCATATTTTACCGAGTTGACGCGGCGGTACGGCGATGTTGCCGGCCTTCGGCTGCTGAATTTCCGCACCATCTATATCAATCATCCTGATTTGATCGAAGACGTGCTGGTCACCCACGCGCGAAGGTACACGAAAGGGAGGGTGCTACGCGCGAACCGTCGCGTTTTTGGCGAAGGCTTGCTGACCAGCGAGGGCGACTTTTGGCTGCGCCAAAGGCGGCTGGCCCAGCCCGCGTTTCACCGCGCGCGCATCGCCGCGTATGCCGGGACAATGGTGGAGTACACGGAACGGCTGCTGCAAGACTGGCGGCACGGGGAAGAACGCGACGCCCATCAAGAGATGATGCGGCTGACGCTGCAAATCGTCGGTAAAACACTGTTCGATGCCGACGTCGAGCGCGACGCTCAAGACGTCGGAAAGTCGCTCGAACTGCTTCTGGAGATCGGTGCTGACTTTCGCCGCGCTATCTTCGTTCCGGAATGGCTGCCCACGCCGTCGAACCTTCGCGTGCGCCGCGCAGTGCGGCAAATCGAGAACATTCTTTACCGCATCATCGCCGAACGCCGCGCCTCCGGCCATGATTCCGGCGACCTGCTCTCCATGTTGCTTGCGGCCCAGGACGAAGATGGCTCGCGCATGACCGACAGGCAGCTTCGCGACGAAACCATCACCTTGTTTCTGGCCGGCCACGAAACCACCGCTAATACCATGGCTTGGACATGGTGGCTGTTGGCGCAGAATCCCGCGGTCGAAGCAAAGCTGCACGCCGAACTCGATGCCGTCCTTGCAGGACGCGCGCCTTCGCTCGAAGATCTGCCCAAACTCGTTTACGCTGGACACATCATTACCGAATCGATGCGCTTGTATCCGCCGGCGTGGGGAATGGCTCGGCTGGCCATCGAAGAGCACGAAATCGCGGGCTACCCCGTGAAAAGAGGCATGGGCGTGGCCTTTTCGCAATGGGTGGTGCATCGCGATCCGCGGTGGTACGAATCGCCGCAGGAGTTTCGCCCGGAACGCTGGCAAGGCGATTTGCTCAAACGGCTGCCGCGTTTCGCTTATTTTCCGTTCGGTGGCGGACCGCGCCAATGTATCGGGAATTCGTTTGCGCTGATGGAAGCCATACTGATTTTGGCGACGGTTGCGCAGAAGTTCCGCTTGAAACTGGTGCCGGGACACGCAGTCGTGCCCCTGGCCTCGATCACCTTGCGCCCGCGTTATGGAATTCGCGTCACGCTGGAATCACGTCGCTCTGCGAGTGTACATATTTCAAATCACAGCGCGCAGCCTGCCGTCGCGGATTAACGGCGCAACGCGCTTCTTCTTACTTTCCGTAGGACAACGTGCCAATTTCCGACCGCGTCTGCATCACCCGCAAGATGGAATCCCGCGTGACCATGCCCACGATATGCGCCCCGTTCTCTTCCGACGCGCTGACCACCGGCATTTGATTGATGTCGGCGGCGAGTAGGCGCTGCAACAGCGGCAAGAGTGGCTCGTCCGGCGTAGCCCACAGAATTTTTTCGCGTGGAATCATCGCCGCCTGCACGGAATTGTGAGCCCACTCCTCGCGCGGCACGGAGTTCAGTGTGTGCACGTTCATCATGCCCACGAGCCGGTCGTCCGTAATCACCAGATGGCAGCGCCGCCCGGTGCGCACCACCTCGCCCCCATACTCTTCGAGCGAGATGTCTCGCGGGACGGTCGGCACTTCGTGGCTCATCACATCCGTGGCCCGCAAACCGGACAGCGTTTCCTGGATATCGACCTGCGCCACGCTCTCCCGAGCCGCATCCAGCAGGAACCAACCGATGAATACCAGCCAGATTCCTGCCGCCCAGTCTCCCTTTATCGCTGACCACGCACCAAATAGCATTATCCCGTATGCGAAGAGCCTTCCGCTGGCACCCGCAATTCGCGTGGCCTTTGCAAAGTCCTTGGTGTAGTGCCACACAATGGCGCGGAATATCCTGCCGCCATCGAGTGGAAAGCCCGGAACCAAGTTGAAAACGGCCAGTCTTAAATTGATGAAAGCAAGCCACCCGGCGAGAGCTCCGAGCATTTCGCTACCGGGAAAAATCTTCGGGATGGAGTGAAAGAAGCCGTACAAGAAAAAGCTGGCCAGCGGCCCGGCCACCGCGATGTTGAATTCCTGGATGGCCTTGGAGGGCTCACGCCCGATGCGCGCCATGCCGCCGAAGATAAAAAGCGTTATAGACACCACTCGAATCTTGTAATGCTGCGCCACGAGGCTGTGGGAGAGCTCGTGAAAAAGAACCGAGCAGAAGAAAAGCAGGCTTGTCAGGATTCCCACAGTCCAATGCTGCGTGGGGGTCCACGCGGGATGAAGTTCTGTAAGCCCTATCTTCAGCGAATAAGTCACCAGGACGAAGATAATGACCCAGCTCGAGTGCAGATAAATCGGTATCCCCAAAATTCGCCCGATTTTCCATCCTGGTCCTGTTGGCATATCGATTCGTTCTTTTCCCTAGGCGGCCCTTTTAGCCGTGTTCCTGCTTGCCTGCCATTAATCTTCTATCTCTACAGTACCTTTGATTCGCTACGGCAACAAATGGACACGACCCGTCCGCGTCCGGCCGGCCACGCCGTGTTTCCGTTCACACAAAGCTCCTCGCCTCTCTCCTGACTAATTCCTTTGTTTTCAACATTCTTAAAGTGGCGCCGGCGTTGCCATATCCATTCACGCACGACAAGGAGGCCCACCATGATCGCCATGCTGCACTTCGCCACACTCGTAATTGCCACCATGTTCGCCGTGTTGGCCGCGGTCCTTCTTCATTGGCTGCTCCTGCGCGCCACATTTCACCTGATGCGTCCGGCGACGGCGCGCCAGACCGCATCTCGCGCCGACCTTGTGCGCGGAACCGTGCCACTCGCGCGGGCCTTCGCGCCACATCGCTAAGAAAAGAAAGAGGGGGGAACACCATGCTGGCTCTGAAATATCTCCTGATGATCCTGGGCGTCGGCCTTTTCGGCAGCGCCGGGGCTTTAGTCGTATACGACATTTATCTCTCGGCGCAGCTTCGCCGGCTGCTTGGCCGACATACCACGGACGAATCCGGAGCGGAGGTTGTGGCACCTGCAGGCCGCCCTTTCGGGCCGGTGCGTTGGCGCTTGGCGCAGCAACTGGCGGCCGCGGGCGTATTGCCGCTGCTCCTGGCGCTGAGCATCGCCGTGGTTCCGGATGGGTCGGCCGGCGTGCGCATCAGCCAGATTTGGGGCGCGCGTCCCGGCACGCTCTATCCGGGCGTACACCTCATCACGCCGCTGGTCGATAGTGTGGCGCTGTATGACACCCGCGAGCAGGTCTATTCGACAGTGGCCGCGGAAAATCCCAAGCAGAAGGGCGATGTCCTTACCGTCCAGGCCCGCGAAGGACTCAGCATCGGGCTGGCCGTTTCCGTGCGTTACCGCTTGGACCCGAAACGGCTGAACACGATTCACGGAAATCTTCCGCAAGAGGTCGGCGAACAAGTGGTTGCACCGGTGGTGACCACGATTTATCGGCAACTCGCGCCGAACTATATCACGCGCGAGATTTTCGCCACCAAACGCGAAGAGCTGCGTTCTAAAGCTGCCGAAGAAATCACCGCCCGGCTGGCTTCGGACGGCATCATCGTCCGCGAAGTGCTGCTCCGCGACCTGCGGCTTCCCGAGGAATACGCCAAGGGCCTCGAAGGCTTGCTTTTGAAGGAACAGGAAAACGAGCGTCTCGGCACCGAGCAGGAAATCAAGCAGAAGGAAGTGCGCATCGCCGAGCTCGAAGCCGACGCGCAGAAAGCGCGCGACGTCAAGCAAGCCGAAGCGCAGGCCCAGGTGCGAGTCCTACAAGCCAAAGCGGAAGCTGACGCCATGCAGTACACCTTGCCTTTGAAGCAGAAACAGATCGAGCAAAGCAAGCTGGAAGCGGAAGCGCGCAAGGAATCCACGTTGCAAAACGCCGATGCCGCCGCGCAAGCCAAAATCATCGACAGCAAAGCCGAAGTCGAGCGCCAGAAGAATCTTTCTGACGCGGAAGCCAACCGCATCCGCATCACGGCTGCCGCCGAGGCCGACCGCCAGCGCTCGCTCTCCGATGCCGAAGCCAATCGCATCCGCGTCACCGCCGCTGCCGATTCCGAGCGCATGAAATTCGAAGCTGCCGTGCTCAAACAGAATCCCATGCTCATCCAAAAGATCATCGCCGAGCGGCTCTCCGACAAGCTGCAAATCATCATGGTGCCGACCGACGGCAAAAATTTCTTCGCCAACGACGTGCTGCGCTCCGCCTTCTCCGGCATCGGCACCAGCGGCCCCGCGACCGCCGATTCCGACGACGGCGCCGACCAGCAACCCGCGACCACGGCCCAGCGCCACCCAGCGCGCAAGCCGTAGTCGGCGAATTTGAAATATGCGAACCGCGACTCAGCGCAGTTGTCATCCTGAGCGGAGCGAAGGATCTCAACTTATGCGCGACCGCAGAACGCAACGACGAACGCAGTGGTCAACGCAATGACTTCCCCGGCCAAACAGCCGGGCACGCTCTCCGCTAGCTAAAACCCCTGTGGGTGGCTCGGGACGCGAGGCTGGAAAGGAGGAAAGATCATGAGCACCAAGGCAAGCACCGCCGCGCTTCGCCGCAACTGCCAGAGAATTCCTCCGCCAGGTTCGCGCACCGCGCCACTCGGCTAGCGGCTTTACCTTCGAAGACCAACAGCGCAACTTCGCAAGCATTACACCAGATGCAAGGAGACGCCTATGAACGCTCAGACCATGTTCGCCAAAGAAGTTCCATCTGAAAAGGTATGCAATAGGTTTCGCCGCCGTCTCCTCGCCGCGACGCTGCTCGGCAGTCTCGCGATTGCCGCGCCCGCGATTGCTTCCGCCGCGCCGCAGCAACGGCAGCAGCGGGAAGCGCGTGTCCCCCGCATCGATCGCCGCGCCATCGAAAACCTTCAGCGCTGGGTAAGCGATGGGCATGACACGTGGTGCAAAGACGCGCAGCTTGTAGCCTCGGCTGAAATGCGCCGCATCGCGCCGGAATTCTCCGGCTATGAATACGATCTCGCCTCGCTCCCGCTTGAAGCGCGTACCCAGGCAGCCACACGCGCGGTTTTCAGCTACACTTCGCTCGACGGCCACAAAACCTACCGCATCACCCTGCGCCGCTACCAGTGGCTCCTGCCTCTTGCCGGCAATACGCGTTCCATCGTCTGGGTTCCCACACGCACCGAAATCATCACAAATCAGTGAGGTTCATTTGTCCCCGATTCCCTCCGTCCCCGGACCAAGCCAGGGCGCCCACAACGGGCGCCCCCGGCTTTTTTCGCGCTATGCCTCTTCGCAAACACGCATTCACAATTTGATCGTTCGTAGAGGTAACTCGTACTTTGCTCTCACGGATTTCTCGACGTGGTATTATCTACGCGCGTCCCCGTGTATAACCGTCAAACTCGTTCCGCGCTTTCTACATTCTTGCGACTCAGCGCCTGTTTTCTTTTCTTCTCCTTCTTTTACTTCAGTCAAGCTGCATCGCCATCCGACCCTCTCGAAGACGCCACCCGCGCCCTCGCCCGCAGAGTGGCATCGACGCTTCACGGTGGCATCGTGAGCGTCGCGCAACAGAATCTGTCAGCGCTCAACGGGGCGGAATTTTCGCACTTGAACGAGGTCTTCCAGGAAGAGTTGTTGGGCCGCGGTGTGAAAATTTCGCAGAATCAAGGCGCAGTTAAAGTTGTTTTTACGGTTGCCGGCACGATCGGCGGTTACATGGGAGTGGTGCAAATCGAGCGAGGAGACAATTCGACCACTGAAATCGAGCCGCTGGGCCGCGGGGCGGATTCCGTTTCATCGGATGCACCCTCGGCCATCACGCTGCACAGGGAGTTTTTGTTCGCGCAGGAATCGCCACTCGTCGATGTAGCATTCTCCGTCGACCGGAAGTCCGCTTACGCTCTTGGGCCTGAGGAAATCCACTTATACGCTCTGAAAGGTGAACAATGGGAATCGGCGGGCTTTGAACATTTGCCCGCTCAATTACGTTTGTCCAGAGACCTGCGCGGCTTTTTGTTTCTCGGCGCGGACACCAACTCTGCCTATTTGCCCGGACAGCTTTGTCGGAGTTCGCCTGCGGAGCACAAGGATTGGACCTGCGAAATCTACCGTGAGCTCATGCCCGTACGCTTCGTGCCCCCCGGAAGCGTCACGGGGAAAAAAGCGCCGTGGCACTCTGCAGCACGATTCGAAGCCGACGGAGCCGTGCAGGTTGTCCTCACCGGCCAGGACGGTCTGGCACGCTTGTATACCGACGGCTCCGAACCTGTCGCTACCGTGCCGGATTGGGGCAGCGAAATCTCGAGTGTCAAAAGCGGATGCGCAACGGGCTGGCAAATTCTTGCCACCGGTAAAAATGATTGGGCGGCGGCCGATACCATCCAGGCATTCGAAATAAAAGATCACGCGCCAAGGGTTGTATCGCAAGCGGTGGAATTCAACGGTCCGGTGATCGCCCTTCACAACCCGTCTTCGTCGAACTCCGCGGAGACCGTTGACGCCAGGGACGCCGTTGCCGTTGTTCACAATCTTCAAACAGGTCGCTATGAAGCTTATCGGCTTACAGTTATTTGCGCTGAGTAGCGTGTTGTCTGTCGCGGCGGTTGGCACGCCCGCGGCCACCAGTCCCCGCTATGGCGGTACGCTTCGCGTGGAGCTTCTCCAGAGCTCGGTCACTTTTGATCCGCGAGAGTGGCAGCCTGGCGCGGCAAACTCGGCGGCAAACGAAGGGCTCGCCGAACTGGTCTTCGACCGGCTCGTGACGCTCGACAATTACGGGCGAGTGCAGCCGCGGTTGGCTACGGAATGGTCGCACGATCCCGCATTCAAGCGTTGGCAGTTTACGATTCGGCCGGGAGTGAAATTGTCCGATGGCTCACTGCTGACATCCGCTGACGTGGCCGCGGCCCTGCAACCTTTGTTCAACTCCAATCAACAGATTTCCGCCTCTGGTAGCACGATTATCTTCCAGTCTTCTGTGCCGTCGCCGGATTTGCTGGAAGAACTTTCGTCCAGCCGTTATTTTGTGTACCGCGCGCAATCCAGCGGCAGCCTACTTGGCACCGGTCCATTCTTTGTTTCCGAAAGCACACCGACGTCCGCGGACGGCAAAGTCTCGCGTTACAAACTCAGCGCCAACGAATCTTGCTGGGCGGGCAGACCCTTTCTTGACGCCATCGATGTGGCGTTGAACACTCCACCGCTGCGCGCGCTATTCGATTTACAACTTGGCAGAGCCGACCTCATCGAACTGTCGCCCGCATTGGTGCGGCGCGCTACACAGGAGAATCTCCGCGTATGGTCCTCCTCGCCCCTGCGGCTCTTCGCGCTGCGCTTCGACGACGCGCAGCTCGCCACCGCCGACCCTCGGCTGCGCGAAGCGCTCTCTCTTTCTCTCGACCGCAGTACCATGGCCAGCGTGTTGCTACAGAAGCAAGCCGAACCTGCAGCAGCCCTTTTGCCACAATGGCTATCGGGATATGCTTTCTTATTCACCGTGGACACCAACCTAAACCGCGCGAAAGAAATTCGCGCCGCGCTTCCAGCTAACGCGGCAGCCGGCGCCGCCCCTCTGCGTCTGCGCGTGGACACGCCCGGGGACCTCGCGAAGCTTCTCGGCGAACGCGTTGCGGTCAATGCTCGCCAGGCTGCGCTCCTCGTGCAAGTCGTCAACCGCACCGCGCCGCGCCTTTCTATCAGTAACGCCAAGGGCGCAGCTGATCCTCCGGCGGGACTCCATCTCTTTGAATGGCACTACAGTTCGCTGTCTTCCCGCGCGGAACTCCAGTCCATGGTTTCCGTTCTGAGTTCCGGCGCGTCGCCAGATGACGTGAATTCCTCGACCACTCCCGAGCAACTCTACTCCGTCGAAAAGCGCCTGCTGGACGAGCTCCGTATTCTTCCACTGATCGCGCTTCCAGAATTCGCTGGCGTTGGGCGCGATGTGCGCGATTGGATGCCTTCCCGTTGGGGCGATTGGCATCTCGCCGACGTTTGGCTCGATCGCCCGGGATTCTTCCCGGAACCGACCGCGGCCGGTCCGGCGAATCCGGCGCCGGCTTCAGCGGTCCAGGGAGCACGTCCATGAGCTTCCGCACAAAACTTCTCCTCATCGTTTCGATCACCATTCTCGCGTCCGTCTGCGTGGTTGCCTATGGCGTGACGCACTACACGCGCGCGGCCTTTGAAGAGTTGGACGCGCAGCGCACCGACGCGCTGGTAGCGCAATTCAACAAGGAATTCGAACAACGCGGCAAGGAAGTCGTCCGTCAGGTAAGAAATATCGCGGAAGCTAACATCACCGAACGCATGGCGCTCGACTTGGCTCGTCCCAACGCGGACTTATCCACTTATGTAAGCGATGCCAACGGCGCCGCTCAGGATCACGAACTCGATTTCGTCGAATTCGTGAACAACGACGGCACGCTCATCTCTTCCGTGCAGTATCCCGCCCGCGTCGGCTACAAAAACGACTGGGTGGCGGCTTCCAAGGACTGGAACGAGTCGCTGGCCTTCTTGAGAAAAGAAGAAGTCCCCGACGGCGTTTCGCTTTCCCTAAGCGCCGTGCGAACGAATTCGGTCGGCGATAAAAGCCTCTACATCATCGGTGGACGCCGCATGGATGCCAAGTTTCTCGAATCCCTGGTTCTTCCCTCCGGGATGCGTGCTCTCTTTTACCAAAATCTCGAACCCAGCTTTGTGCCCGCTGCATTAACTGGAGCTGGCAAGCCCGTGGAAAACCCCGATCGCTTCGAGCCGCTCATCGAGCAAGTAAAACGCCAGCCGCAGCAACCCTTCGTGCAAACCATCGATTGGTCGAACGATCCCGCGGACGCCGAAACTTTTCACGCCATTCCTTTGCCTGGACGCAACAATGAGCTTCTCGGTATTTTTCTCGTTGGCAGCCCGCGCAAAGATCTGGTTTTACTCACCCGCCGCATCATTAAGACCTCCGCCGCGGTAGCCGCTGCCGCTCTCTTTGTCGGCTTTCTGCTTAGCTGGTGGGTTTCCGCGCGCATCACGCGTCCTGTCGAGAAACTCGCCGAAGGTGCACGCGAAGTAGCCTCCGGCCGCTGGGACACACAGATTGACTTACGCGGCCGCGATGAAATTGGCCAGCTCGCCAAAGCCTTCAATGAAATGACCAAAACGCTTTCCGCCCAGCGCGAACGCCTGGTGCAGACCGAACGCGTCGCCGCCTGGCGCGAACTCGCCCGCCGTCTGGCTCACGAACTGCGCAATCCGCTTTTCCCCATGCAAATCACCATCGAAAATCTGCAAAGGGCCCGCCAACTGGAATCCAAGCAATTTCAGGAAGTGTTCAACGAATCGACAGCCACGCTCAAAGCCGAACTCGCCAACTTGAACACCATCGTCACGCGCTTCAGCGATTTTTCGAAGATGCCCGCGCCGCAATTCTCGCGTGTCAATGTCAACGAAGCCCTGCGCAACGCCCTGCGCCTCTTCGAACCGCAATTCAACGAAGTCGGCAAGCCCACCATTACGCCGGAATATTTCTTAACCGAGCCTTTGCCCGAAATCGACGCCGATCCCGACCTGCTCCACCGCGCGTTTCAAAATCTCGTTCTCAATGCGCTAGACGCTATGCCCGCCGGTGGCACGCTGACGTTGCGCACGTCGGAGAATAACGGTAACGTGCGCATCGAGGTTTCCGACACCGGCAAAGGCCTCACGCCGGAAGAATGCTCGCGGCTCTTCACCCCGTACTACACCACCAAGCAGCAAGGCACCGGCCTGGGACTCGCGATCGTGCAATCCGTCGTGAGCGATCATCACGGCACGATTTCCGTTTCCAGCGACGAAGGCCACGGCGCGAAATTCCGCATCGAGCTGCCGCTCCGCCAGACCGATCGTCCTCCAGCCGCGAACGAGGAGAAGCCGTCTTCCACCAAAAGTCTGCCGTCCGCTCTCGCTGCCGCTTCCGACTGACGTAGTCCAAAGGACCGACCTTGCCACGCAAAGCCCATCTCCTCCTGGTCGACGACGATCCCAACACGCTCGCCTCTCTCTCCCGCGCGTTTCGCCTAGCGGGGCATGAAGCCACCGTCTCCGACAATGCCGCCCGCGCGCTCGATTTACTGCGAACCGAATCGTTCGACTTGATCCTCTCCGACGTCGTTATGCCCGGAAAGAGTGGCCTCGAACTCCTCGAAGATCTCAAGAAAGCCGGCGTGAAAACTCCCATCATCCTCATCTCTGGCCAGGCCAATATCGAAATGGCCGTGCACGCCACCAAGCTTGGCGCGCTCGATTTTCTCGAGAAGCCGCTCTCCACCGACAAGCTGCTCGTCACCGTGGAAAATGCCCTGCGCATCTCCCGTCTCGAAGATGAAAACCGCGAGTTGCGCCATCGCCTCGGCAAGCACGAACTCGTCGGCTCCGGGCCCGCGATGACAAAACTGATCGCGCAAATCGAGCGCGTCGCCGCCAGCGAGACCCGCGTCTGCATCCTCGGCGAAACCGGCACCGGCAAGGAACTCGTCGCCCGCGCCATCCACGAAAAATCTCCCCGCCGCGAAAATGCCTTCGTCACCCTCAATTGCGCCGCTGTTCCGGCCGAACTCATCGAATCCGAACTCTTCGGCCACGAAAAAGGCGCTTTCACCGGCGCCGCCGCCAAACATCTTGGAAAATTCGAGCAAGCCGATGGTGGCACACTCTTCCTCGACGAAATTGGCGACATGCCCGTGGCCATGCAAGCCAAACTCCTTCGCGTCCTCGAAGAGGGCGAAGTCGAGCGCGTCGGTGGCGACAGTCCCATCCGCGTAAATGTCCGCGTGCTGGTCGCCACGCATCGCAATCTGGAAGACCTGGTCAAGCAGAACGGCTTTCGTCGCGACCTCTTCCACCGGATTTATGTTTTCCCGCTGACCCTGCCGCCGTTGCGCGAACGCCTCGAAGATTTTCCCACGCTGGTCCAGCATTTCGCCAGGCAGGTAGCCGCACAAAATTCCTGGAAAGAAAAATTATTCGCCGAAGACGCCATCGCCGAACTCCGCCGCTACGCCTGGCCCGGCAACGTCCGCGAACTCCGCAACATCGTCGAACGCCTCGTCCTCCTAGCCGCCGAAGATTCCGTCACCGCCGCCGACGTTCGCCTGGTCCTGCCGCCAGCGTCTTCCGAATCCTTAACCTCCTATACCTCCTCAAACTCCTTAACTTCCTGGCACTCGGGTACCCTCGCCGAGCGCACCGAATCCTTCGAAAAAGAAGTCCTCCTCGCCGAAATCCGCAAACACAACTTCCACATGACCAACGTCTCCCGCGCGCTGGGCCTGGAGCGCAGCCATCTCTACAAAAAGTGCCAGCAATTAGGAATCGATCTACAGTCACTTCGCAAGCCCGAATAGAAAACGATTTGCAATTACGTCCGTAAGTTATTGAAAACAAGCATAATTTTTCTCTTGACAGAAAATAGCGATAAGCGATATTATAATCGCATATTGCAATACGCTCCTCGTGGGTTTTCAGATGACTCTCGGCGACAAACTTCGTTCCCTTCGCGCAGTCGAAGGCTCCCTTCGCGGTCTTGGCCGCCCCATGACCCAGCAAGAGCTGGCCACCGCCATGAAGCGCGAGGTCGGCCGCGGCTTGAGCCAGGCCTATCTCTCGCAAATCGAGGGCGGCACGCGTCCGCATCTCACGCACACCACGCGTCAGCTTCTCGCGCGTTTTTTCCGCGTCTATCCCGGCTTTCTCGTGGACGACCCGGAAGGCTACTCGCTCGATCTTCAATCCGAGGTCCGCGCCATCGACGCCAAGGTTGACTCCTGGCTCTTCGCCGGCACCGAGCAGTTCTCCGCCGACCCGGAATTAAGCCGCGCGCTCCTGGCTATTGCCGAGCATGAAGATTCGCGTCGGGCGCTCTTGCTCCTGGCCGAAATTCTTCGCGCCCCCGGACTCGCCGATCGTCTCGGTGAAGTCCTCCATCCCAACGTCCCCGGCAACGGCGGCCACCACGGCAGCGGCCATCCGCCGCCACGTCCTCTTCGCAACTGACGCACGGCGTCTTCGTCTCGAATCCAGTCCGCGCAACGGTGAATTGCGTCTCGAGGTGTCCTATGACCTGGACCGACTTTTATCTCTTCTGCTTCATCGTGGGTTTCTTGCTCAGCGTGCTCTCGTTCTTCGGCGGAGCGTTTCACCTCCATCTGCCCTTCCGTTCGCACTTTCATTTTCACGGCGGGCATCACGCCGGCGGAATCGGAGGTCGCGGAATGGCGGGCAAAGGAATGGCCGGGCGCGGAACAGCGCATTCCCGCGGCGGCTTGTCGTGGTTCAACGCCATGACCATCATGACGTTCCTCGCCTGGTTCGGAGGTATTGGCTACATCCTCTCGACCCATTCGCGCCTCGTCGCAATGGTCGCCTTGTCCATCGCCTCGGCCGGCGGCCTATTCGCCTCCGCACTGGTCTTCAAGTTCATGGCCAAGATCATAAAAGTGAGCGACACCCAAATGCTCGATTGGGATTACCGCATTGAAGGCACGGTGGGCACCATCAGCTCCCCAATCCGCGAGGATGGCACCGGAGAAATGATTTTCGAGCAAAAGGGCGTGCGCAAAAGCGTCGGCGCCCGCAGTGAGGATGGCCAGCCTCTTCCCAATGGTACGGAAGTCGCCATCACCCGCTACGAAAACGGCATCGCTTACGTGAAGAAATGGGAAGACTTTACGAGCTGACGTTGCACAAAAGTTTCGCGGACTGAGGAACGATGCGAACAGTCCGGCGCAGAGTGGAAAAGGGAGGTCTTTATGTTTGGTCTGTCGGTTCCCGTGATGGCCGGGTTGCTGGTTCTCGCCATTCTTTTTGCCATGGCCGGTTTCGCGACGCTTTTGCGAAAAGTCGGTCCGCACGAAGCGCTCATCGTTTACGGCATTCGTGGCCCAAGAACGGTAACCAACGGCGGCACCGTGCTCATTCCGATGCTCGAACAGTGCCGCGAGCTCTCGCTCGAGCTAATGTCTTTTGACGTTGCTCCGCAGCAGAGCCTCTACACCAACCAGGGTGTCGCCGTCACCGTCGAAGCCGTCGCGCAGCTCAAAGTGAAATCCGACCCCGTTTCGATTCGCACCGCGGCGGAACAATTCCTCACCAAGCGCCCCGACCAGCGCGAAGGCCTCATTCGCCTGGTGATGGAAGGCCATCTCCGCGGCATCATCGGCCAGCTCACCGTCGAGCAGATCGTCAAAGAGCCCGAAATGGTCGGCGACCGCATGCGTTCCACTTGCGCCGCGGACATGAACAAAATGGGTCTCGATGTCGTCAGCTTCACTTTGAAGGAAGTCCGCGACAAGAATGAGTACATCACCAACATGGGCCGTCCGGACATCGCGCGCATCAAGCGCGATGCCGAAGTCGCCGCCGCCGAAGCCGATCGCGACATCGCCATCAAGCGCGCCGAGTCCCAGCGCGCCGCGGCTGTCGCCAAGGCCCAAGCCGACCAGGAGCGCGTCGCCGCCGAAACCGCTTCGCTCGCCAAGCAAGCCGAAGCCGAACGCGACCTCGATCTCAAAAAAGCCAGTTTCCTCGAAATGACCAAGAAGGCCCAGGCCATGGCCGACAAAGCCTACGAGATCGAAACCAACGTCATGCAGCAGCAGGTCGTCACCGAAGCCGTGCGCGTCCAGCAAGTCGAGCGCGAAGCCCAGGTCAAAGTCCAGGAAGCGGAAATCGCGCGCCGCGAACGCGAACTCATCGCCACCGTCTTGAAAGGCGCGGAAATCGAACGCCAGCGCATCGAAACGCTCGCCAACGCCGAACGTCAGCGCTTGATGAGCGAAGCCGAGGGCCGCGCCTCTTCGATCCGCGCGCAGGGCGAAGCCGAAGCCGAGATCATCTTCAAAAAAGGCGAAGCCGAAGCCAAGGCCATGAATATCAAGGCGGAGGCCTTCCAGGAATACAACCAGGCCGCCGTCGTCGACAAACTCATCTCCAGCCTGCCGGAAATCGTCCGCGCGCTCTCCGAGCCGCTCAGCAAAGTGGACAAAGTCACCATCGTTTCCACCGGCAACGGCGATGCTGCCGGAGCGTACAAGCTCACCGGCGACGTCACCAAAATTGCCGCGCAGGTTCCCGCGCTCTTCGAAGCGCTTTCCGGCATGCAAATGTCGGAGCTGCTCGGCAAAGTGCGCCTGATTGGCGACAAAGCGCCTAAGCCCGAACCGCCGTCCGTCGTGAAGTCCTAACGTTCGCTTCCGCCGGAGCGGGTTTCGCACCCGCTCCGGCGCGCAGTTCCGAAGTGGGGGATGGAAATGGCCAAGAAGGAAAAACTCCTGCTCCTGTGGATTCTCGCAGCAGTCGGAGTTGCGTTTCTCCTCAGCTACATCAGCCAGTACGCGCTGGAGGCGTTGAACCACTCCACGTCGTTTTTCTAGCTCGGACGCTGTTCGTTCGAGCAGAGTGCAGCACCCAAAAGGGTTTTCGCATTTCGAATTTCGTATTTCGAGTTTCTATCTCGCAGTTAGCAGTTGTGAATGAATTCTGAAAGGAGCATCACCATGGGACTCTTGGAACGCGTCAGCACTTTAATCCGCGCCAATATCAACGATCTCGTTGACCGCGCGGAAGATCCGGAAAAAATGATCAAGCAGGTGATCGTCGATATGGAGAATCAGTATCTCCAGGTGAAAACCCAAGTCGCCGTTTCCATCGCCGACCAGCACATGCTCGAAAAGAAGTTTCGTGAAAACGACGACGCCGGCAAGGACTGGATGCGCAAAGCCGAACTAGCCGTGGACAAGACGCAAGATGACCTGGCCCGCGCCGCGCTCGACCGCTTCCAGACCTCGCAGCGCCTCGCGCAGAGCTACCGCGAACAGGTCGACGACCAGAAACTGCAAGTGGAAACGCTTAAGGGGGCGCTCGTGAAACTCGAACAAAAACTCGACGAAGCCAAATCCAAGCGCGACATGCTGCTCGCCCGTCATCGCCGCGGCATCGCGCTAGGTAAAGCCGCCCGCGCCCAATCCGCCCTCGGCGACAACTCCAAAAGCGCCGCCTTCGACCGCCTCAAGGACCGCGTCCACCACACCGAGTCCGTAGCCAGCGCCGAAGTCGAACTAATCGCAGACGATACCGGCGAGCGCCTAACCCGCCTCGACCGCGACACCGAAATCGAGCGCCTCCTCACCGACCTGAAAAGTCGCAAAGGCCTGCTGCAAGCCTAGCGCTTGGATGGTCGGCGAAATTGTAGGGGCACGATATATCGTGCCCCTACTTGCAGCGCGCTCCCCCAAGCGTGCGAGAATGGGCGCGTGAATCCCTGGCTCATCGCGGCTCCTACGACGATCGTGGCGGCCGCTGGAGTGGCGGCCTACGCTGCCACATATCCACGCGCGCAACTCTTTGGAAAAACAATTTGCCGCACGAACTCCCCTCGCAAACTCGCGCTCACCTTCGACGATGGACCGAATCCCGCCATCACTCCCAAACTCCTCGATCTTCTCGATCGCTACAACGCTCGTGCGACATTTTTTCTAATTGGCCGATACGTCCGCGAATGTCCCGAACTGGTCAAAGAGACCATCGCTCGTGGACACCTCATCGGCAACCACACGGAAACTCATCCCAATCTTTTCCGCCTGTCTCACAGAGAAATTCGCATCGAGCTGCGCCTCTGCCACGATGCCATCTTGCATCTCCTGGGATCCCCGCCGAAGTGGTTCCGCCCTCCCTTCGGTATGCGCAATCCCTGGGTCATTCCCGCGGCCCGCGAACTCGGCTACCGCACCCTCATGTGGACTCTGCTTCCCGGTGATTGGCTGGAGAAACCAGCAGAATGGCTGATTCCCCGAATGCAGCCCATCGCCGATCATGCCCAGCGAAATCTGGCCATCGCCGCTAAGTCTGCCGGCACCGGCACCGGCGACGTCCTCTGCCTCCACGACGGCGCGCATCGCAAACTCAACGGCGACCGCTCCCACACCCTCGCCGCTCTCGAACATTGGCTCCCTCGCTGGCGTGAACTCGGCCTCGAATTTGTTACAATTGATCAAGCGGTGAGCGCACCCGCGCCTTAACCATGGACGAACGCACCTTTTACACCGAAAAGGAAGAAATCCGGAAGGTCAAACTCGTCTGCCCAAGTTGCCGCGGCGAATTCGAAGCTCCGGTACGCTGGAAAGTTTGCCGCAAGAAAAAAGAGCTTCCGCGCGGCGCCGGCGAAGAAGACCGCAAAAAATTTGCGAAAGCCACTTCCTACATGGTGCGTCTGGAAGATTTGGTCGCCTGCTTCAAATGCCGCAAGCGCTTCGAGCTCACCGGCCAATCCACCGTTCTAATCAACGACAATCTCGGCGATCCCAACGCCGACCCCGAAAACTTCGGCAATCGCTGAATCTTCTTCAAACCTCGAACCTCAATTCTCCAACCTCTAAATTTCCGGATACATATCAAAAAACGCATCAACCGACTGCCGCATCGTGGTCTCAATCTCTTCCTTGCTGCCCTCGATCAAATGCATCGTCACGCGCGCCGTCTTCCCGTTCTTCAAAACCACCGTGGCGTCCCGCACTTCCCCCAAATCCTCTTCCGGCAGCAAACGCATCCCGTAAATCAGCGCCAGCTTCGCCATGCCCATCCTCCTCCACGCAGCACCAGCCTATCCGCAGCACTTCCGCCGGTCAAACCGCCATCCGGTTGATCCTGTTTGCACTTATAGCCCTTATTCCGCGCAACCGAATATGTCGCACCCACTCGCCGTATATACTCCGGTTCCCGAACTCACGCTATACTCAGGCATCCGCGCTGTTCCCTTAGGCATCGCAACAAAGGACACGGAGGGATGGAATGAGAGAGCCGTCACGCCGGGCCATTCGAACGATTTCTCTGTCAATCACTGGGTTCTTGGCGTTCGCGCTGATCGTCGCCGCGCAGGAGCCCGCCGGTCCGCAAACCGACGCGCCTCCTGCGGTTGCTCCCCCTCCGCCACCGCCGCGTCCCGCCAGCACCGAAAGAATCATCGTTCCCTCCGGCACGCGCATCGCTGTCGCCTTGGAAAACGGCATCTCCACCCGCAGCGCCAAAGCCGGCGATTCCCTCTACTTCCACACCACCTTTCCCATCACCCAGAATAACCGCATTGTCATGCCCGTCGGCTGCTATCTCCGCGGCGAGCTGATCGAATCCAAGCGCCCCGGCCGCGTCAAGGGCAAAGGCGAGTTCCGCCTGCGCCTGAACACCCTCATTTTCCCCAACGGCTATACCGTTAATCTAACCGCCGCTCCCCGCAGCGCTGACTCCGGCGGCAAAGAGACCATGGATTCCGAAGGCAAAGTCACCGGCCCGGGTGGCAAAGGCCATGATGTCGGAACCGTTGCCGAAACCACCGTCGCTGGCGCAGGTATCGGTGCCATCGCTGGTGGCGCCAAAGGCGCGGGCATCGGCGCCGGGGTTGGCGGTCTTCTAGGTCTCGGCGCGGTTCTGCTCACCCGCGGCCCCGAAGCCGAACTCCCCCGCGGCTCCTCCCTCGACATCGTTCTCGAACACGAACTCACCCTCGATGCCAGC
>Ga0207095_10174_pt1 | contig 19467 bp, 27 predicted proteins | sample Alteio_BWMinHeat_88_FD_153529 | JGI IMG/M metagenome (GOLD analysis project Ga0207095, IMG submission 153529) | Enriched cells from forest soil in Barre Woods Harvard Forest LTER site, Petersham, Massachusetts, United States -... | ecosystem: Environmental > Terrestrial > Soil > Temperate forest >... | reverse complement strand
GTTTGGGAGAGCGGAAGCCGGGATTCCAACTTCCGCCGCGCATTGAGGAGCGACTTCGCTGGTTCGGCCAATAGCTTGACAAACTCGAGCCTGTCATCCCGTGCCGTTTCAAGGAGTTGCTTGGCCACCTCCGATGTCGAAACGCCTTCACCCGTCTTGAGGAAATGCACCTTTTTTAGGTGTTCAAGCCGGTAGCGAAGCGCCTCAGTGACCCGGATCGAGAGTACCGGCTGTTGCTGTGCCGGCGCCGCTTCCCGTTGTTGCGTTGCCTTCTCGGTCATCATACCTCGATATGTAGATTTACAGTTTGACTCTACGTTTACAACTGGATATTGTCAAGATGTGCAAGACCGGTGAGGTGCTCCTTGCGTTCTTCATCCCCTCCCCAACAACGCTTCCCTGGCTCGATCGATGCGGGGCAATATTCTCTGCCCTACCCGGCTGAGGCTGACAACTCCGCCATCATCGACAAACCCGATCATGTGATTCCTTTGCGCCGCAGAGTTTCCGGCCCGAGGCCGCCGACGCCGGACGATTCCGGCACCCGCAAACAGCAAGCGCCGAGTCGGATCAGGAAAAATGGAGTGCGCAAACAGCCGGCAAATGCGACCGTGTCGCCTCAAGCCAAACTCCTGGTAAGCCGCGAAGAGGCCGCGCAGCTCCTCTCCATCAGCGTCCGGGGAGTGGATTATCTGACCGCCACGAAGCGACTATCCACCCGAAGGATCGGAACGCGCGTTTTGATTCCGATCGAAGACGTGTGTAAGTTTGCCCGCTCCGATCATCCCGAGCGGCTGGCCGGCTGATCAATATCGCCAGGAGTCACTCAGAAGAACGTGAAGGAAGCAAACGACGAAGCCAGGAGGGAACAGGCTTATGCAATTCCGTTAGTTTGCCGTTCTCGCAAATCGCCACCAGACGAAATGGTCTCCGCAAATCGTCGTTATCGAAAACCCACACACGCGGAAGCCTTCGAAGCGCCTCGCGAAGGTTTGCCAGGATCCGTGGATAACGGCTGACCAATTTTTCGTCAGGCACGTCGTGGCCGCCCTGGCTGACGCGCATCGCCACGCGCTCCTCGGAAACTTCGGGACCGGAAGTACCAATGAAACAGAGGAGCACCGTGTAGCCTGCAGCAGCTGCATCCCTGAGGAATGAAAGCTTGTCTCCGACCGGATCGGCAAACACCGTCTCAAAAACGAAGCTCTCGCGCTGGCGAATCAGTTCCTCGCGAATGGATGCGGCCAGAGCCGCAGCTTCGTATGGATCGATATTCAATTCACGCGCCAGCAGGTCGGCATTGACGAAGCGAAGTCCTGCGGGTTCGAGATGCGCGTAGTAAAAAGTTGTTTTTCCGGCCCCGTTCGGTCCGGCAAGCGCGACCACGATCGGTCGCTGATCAAGCGGCGAAGAGAAAGTCAACGAGCGGCCTTGGCTTTTGCGGATATGCGGACCGGCCTGAATTGCCGTTTCACGAAGCGTCCAACGGTCTGGCGTCCGTCCTCGCCCGTGCGGATGAGCAAACCAGGTCTCGCAGGGTGAGGCTTATAGTGGGGAAACGGCTGGCTGCGAAGCCAAGCTGCGGTTTGCTTCCTGCCCTCCGGCGAATCAACCGAAGACAGACAGGAAGAGAGCGGGCGGGTGGCGGCGTTCCGGGCAAGCATCAATACCTGCTCTCCTTTGAGTAATGTCTCAACCGAGCGGCCAAGACGCGCCCAGAATTCGACCTGCCCGGCGATGGATCGCTCCGTTACCTCACCGGCGAGCCGTGCATCTAGTACAAGAGCATCGGAAAGCTTCACGGGTTGGCTCATGGAGCCATAGTAGCATAATGCTACCGGAGCCCCTGCCTATGCCTTCCATGCGGTCACATGCTCTTCCTTGCCATTCGGTGCGATCAGGTGCAATGTGGCCAGAACTGGAGTTGGAGCCTCAGAGGAAGGCGGAGGCGGGAATCAGGGTTCGAAAGATCAAATACTCCTGACCAATGCGACCAAGAGCCGGTCATCCCGCGCCGGTTCCAGAAGCAGCTTCGCCACTTCCGGAAGTTGAAACGCTTTCGCGCCAGCTCTCACTGGCCATTTTCGGCAGAGGCTGAGGCCTGTTCGCCCGTGGCTGCGGTCGGTAAAGCTGGTAGAGCCGAAGTCGACCACAGCGTCCGTCCGAGCGCCCAGCGTTCGCATCGGCAAGTCTTTTCACCACCAGTCCGCGCTTTCGCGACTGCGGGTGCCTAGGGCCGCAATCCATCGAGGAAAGCGGCCAAAGGAAAGCCGCCAGACAGAGCGAACGTTCCGCCAGATGCAAAACTCCTTGTCAGCCGGAAAGAAGCGGCGGGGATCGTTTCTTTGAGTCTCCTCTCCATCGATGGTTTGTTGGTAAGTAAGCAGCTGCCCTTCGGAAAAACGGCAACCGTACAATGATCCGCATTCAGCCCTCTTTCGGCCACGTGCCCGCTGCATACACTTGTACGACCTCTTGCAATTCCGTACAGGCGATTCCCTGTCGTTGGCCTTTCACGCTAATCGGGCACATCCCTGGGGCCCATAATATACCCCTACGGGGTATAAGTCTTGGTGCCTGTTTTGGTGCCTGTTAAATTTGAAATTTGACGCACTGCCATGCAGTACGATGCGGACAAAGATCATCTCATATCTATTTAAAACACAGCGTTTATGCAGACAATTGCGGTGCGGCGCATTCCCGTGCAAAGTGGCCAAGATCTGACTACGAATCAGTAGGCCGGGAGTTCGAATCTCTCCGGGCGCATCATTAAATCAAACATAACCAAGGATTTATAAAAGGTCTTCGAATTGGCCTTTTGCGTTGTCCTTTCCGTGTCAACACTGTGTCAACAAATTACCGTCGGCAGTCTGGTGGGTTGATCAGCAAGAAAACCAGAGCCACACCCCCACACCGGAGTTGTATCTTTGTATCCGGGGGGAAGAAGTTGCCCGTCAACTCCATCTTCCGGTACCCAATGGTATTTCGCGTATCTCACCACTCCGTCGGCGTTGATGAATCGAAACGCATGAATACAGTAGAACTGGGTTTTTGCGAAGCTGACCGGAGCCAGCATCTTGTGCCGCACATCCAGGGCGGCCGCGCTTGCCGGATGTGAGGCGAGGAATGTGTGGAGTTTGACCGGATCGGGCTGCCCTGTGGATGCAAGTGGCGTCAGGGCGTCGGCAAGCAGCATCAGTTCCTCGGGTTTCCGGATGAAAAACGAAGGGGCGTTGAGCATGACGAGGTCGGTAATGCGTCCATCGGGCAAGTAGAACTTGGTAGCCATACCGACGGTGGCCTTGGGTTTCGCATCAGGATCGCCGCCGCCCGTCGAAAAGCGCACGGTTACAGGTACGGGTTCGCCTTGCAAATGCGTTGCCCTGGTATAGGTCTTGGCTTCTGGTGTCGCCTTGAATACACCGCGATAGAGGTTTCCATGAGCATGCAACACACGAAAGCTGGGATGATATCCAAGGCCCCCATGGATCGCGCTCACCATTTGCTCTGCTCCTACGTATTGGCTGTTCTGCATTCGAGTAACTCCCTTCAGGTTTAGGCTGCGGGGATACAAACCGCCCGACCCCGCAGCTTGCCGTCTTTGAGCGCCTGATAGCATTCACGCGCGTGAGCGGGTAACGATCCTCGATGGTTTCAATTCTCCCGAGTCGCGCCAGTTCAATGACCTCGCGGAGATTTATCGTTCCACCGTTCAAACTGGTTGCAAGTTGCGCGCCCCACGGCACCTCATGAAGACCGAACGGAATCGTCTTCAAGGCTGCGCCCACCAGCGTCAGTCGTCCTTGTCGCGCAAGGGCCGCGACCCCAGTCCTCAGCGTGCTTTCGGCACCAACGCAATCAAGAATGAACGTTGCGCCGGCACCCGATGTGAGTTCTCGAATGTGTTCGGCCGACGTCTCATCACAGTGGAGGGTGCGGTCTGCACCGTGCTCCTTGGCGAGCATCAAATGCGTCGGATCGTTATCAACCGCGATGACCTGGGCCGAGCAAAGGGTTCGGAGGAATTGCACAGCAAGGAGTCCCAGGCCGCCGACCCCAATGACGGCTGCCGTTGCGCCGGGCGAGAGGGAAGGCAGTGCCGGCTTGATTGCTGTATAAGTCGTCAACCCGGCGTCGGTAAGAGGTGCCGCCAGGACTGGATCAAAGTCTCCCATTGGAACTGCAAACCGTGCCTCGACGAGCACAAATTCCGCGAGTCCACCATCCAGACCTACCCCTGCGCCAATCATTCGGTTAACGTAGAAGCAAAAGTTCTCTTCGCCCCTTCTGCATGGCGCGCAGTGGCCGCAGCTGCCCCACAAAGGCACAACTGCTACGGGCTCGCCAACCTTGAACCCGACTACTCCCTGTCCGACAGATTCGACCCATCCGGCGATCTCATGCCCGAGGGTGAACGGAGGCGGGGTGTCAAACCACTCTGCTCGAGAACGCTTCATCAAGCCGATGTCGGTGTGGCACAAGCCGCATCCGCCCACCTTGATCAAGAGTTGGCCCGCACCGGGCTGGGGTTTGGGCACGTCTTGAAGTGCCGGCGCCTGTTGCGGCTCGAGCAACCTGTACGCAATCATTCAGATCCTCCTTGTGACTTTGTCTTATGAGTTAAGGGTCATTAATTTCGCTTGTTGGGCCGATGCCCGATCAACTCGCACGAACAGAGTTGACCTCAATGATTCCTTCACACTCACATATCCGAGAAACTCAGGGTCTAGCAGAGCTCGCTCGATTTCCATTGTGAGATCAAGCAGGTCTGACGATTGCGTATCTGGCATTATGAGGTGGGGATCGCGCAGTTCACATTCGCGGCTCGTTGACATGAGTCTCGCGGCCAATCTTGAGTACAACAACCTGATTCGCTTCATAATCCCAGCTCCGCAGAGCAGAACTTCGCCGATAGCTCGTGCAAGCTGGCCGCCATTCCTTACGAACTCACAAATATCGTGTAAGTGGATGATTCGGCGGAAAATTGTCCGAGGGCGTGTCCTCCCAAGAATCCGCATTACCGGGGATTTAGGGCTAGTAATCGGGCAGTTGCTAGCAATTTGGCAGCACCGCATGTACGACGCCGATCAGTGTCGCTGATCGTCGACCGCAATGTGGTAATCGCCAAAAAGGTGCGGGACGTCCATTCCCGACTGGCGGAATCAGAGTCAGGAACCTCACGCGCAGATCTCAACCTCGGCTGGAACGACATGGAAAGTCTTGGAACCCAGCAAGAACCAAACCGGGAGAAGACTGCTCCCTCAAGCGCTGAATAAGTCCACAGCCACTCCAAATCGATGCCCAATGGGAAATGAATAAAGGTTCTATAAAGGTTGCAAGATACCATCCGGGGGTATCGTATAAACCAAAAAGGAGGCTCTCTTACTGTGATGAAGGTCGCCATGAACATTAGCGAACGCAGAAGTATGCGTCGGGATCCGGCTCTTGACGGTGCTCGATCTTGCTGGTTCTTTGAGTTCAATTCGCAGAAACTCACAGAAAAGGGAAGGGGCAGATGAACGATCCCGTTACAAGCGAGCCTCCGCATAGCCGAGGCGTCTCCTGGCGCCAGCACGTTAGTCAAATGCTGGACCTCTCATTGTCGGAAAATATAGAGACCGCGGGCTGATCCAGGAATCCTTAAAGAAGACAGCGTTCGCAACTCACGGCGAATGCACGAGTTCACTGGCGGACCATTGGACTGGTTTGCCCAGAACACTCGTGGTGTGTCCCTGATCACGGGACGCGCCGCACCAGAGAAGACCATGAAACACCACATTCTTGATCCGCAAGTAGACTATGACTACACGAACCTATGCGCCGAAGATGGTTGGCAAATGCAAGATCGGCAGAGCGCGGTTAACAACGTCGTTGTCGTTCCCGTAATCCTGTTCGCTATCATTGCTGTTCTTGTATTGCTCGCCGGCCACTCCGCTTTCGGCCAGGCTGTAAGCAACTCGAAATACAACGGGCTCGAAGTCACCATGAAGCGGACCACGGGACCTTTGACTTTTCTGGCGAGCTACACCTATTCGAAGTCCTACGATCAGACGTCCAGCATCCAAGAACAGGTCGATCCGTACAATTACCACGCGCTCGATGGCGTCTCGGCATTCGACTTGAAGCATAACTTCGTGGTCAGCCACAACTACGATCTGCCCACGGGCCGAATCCTTCCTTCAAACCGGCTTACCCAGGGCTGGGCTCTTTCAGGCGTAACCCGCTTTGCTTCAGGCCTGCCTGTCACCTTTGCGAGTTCGAGCGACAACTACCTGGTGCAGAATAACGGGGTGAATGCGACCAGCATCGACATGCCTAACTACGACGGCAGCGGGTACAAAATCAACCACAATCCACGCAACGGAAGACCCTACTTCAACACGGCTGCATTCACACCAGATGCGCTCGGTACGCAGGGCAACTCCAGGCGGAGGATGTTCTACGGCCCGGGGATCGACAACAACGACATGGCGATGCACAAAGTCACGAAATTTACCGAAGGCCGTTCTCTTGAGCTACGTCTTGAAATGTTCAACGTCTTCAATCACGCGCAGTTCTATCCCAACGGGTCGGTCGACGGGAACATCGGTGACTCTTCCTTCGGGCACGTCCTGCGGGCAGCCGATCCACGAATTGGCCAAATCGCGGCGAAGTTCACGTTCTGAATCCTGCAGCCGAAACCACCGTAGGTGGTTTCGGCCCCACTTGAATTGAGGAGCCCGGATCAGACGAGTGATCATGCCGGACCTCCCCAATCCTTGGCAGGACCTGTTGTTTCCGCTGTGGCGCTGCATAGGGAGATATGCTTCGTCAGCAAACCATAATCCTGAATTCAGCCAAACGCTGCCAATCGAACCGCAAGAGGACTGCCATGACCGCAATCACGACTCTCAGTTTTTCCTTGAACTTGGCTAGGGCAACAGGTCGGGGCGCCTTGGTGTGCCTGGAGCGGCAGTGGCGGCAGCGTATGGCAGGGACTCGAACCAACGCTCTGGTCGCCGCCGGCGCCTCAGCGTTCGTGATGGCTGGCACACTGCTCGACCACGACCCCGCGGCAGCCGGCCGTGTCGCTTCCTATGTTGTTTCGGGCGTTGGTTTCCTCGGCGCTGGAGTCATCTTTAAGGATGGCGCAGGCGTGCGCGGGCTCAACACCGCGGCAACCATCTGGTGTTCGGATATCTTCATCTCGCACTGATCGTCGCGATTGCTGTGCTCCTCACCAACACCATCCTTCGTCCCCTTGCCTATCGCCTACATCCAGTACTACCTGAGGCGACTCCCGCCGAAACCCGCTATGACATAAAGCTGACTTGCCATACCTCCGTTGCCACACATATTCGTGCTTTGCTGCTTTCCTCAATCACCAGCCTGCCAGTCGTCCTTCAGTCCATTCGCGAGGAACACGATGACGACAGCCTGCAGACAAACCTCCGGGCCGAGCTAACGACCGCAGGTCGAAACAATGAGGCAGTGGAGCAAGTAGTCATGCGCCTTTCGATGGAGGATCAAGTTTCCACGCTGAGTTGGTCCATCGTCGGATCCGCGATGGAATAGCCAGCATCGGATCGCAGTCCGGTGCGCAGTTCTTGGCAGGATTAGGTTAATCGATGGCCCCGATCAGTCCATCTTGCTCGCTTTCCGAGCGGACTGTTGTTGCACTGCGTTAAGGCGCCGGCAACCAGTAAAGAGATCATCGACCTTGACATCGAGGGCCTGAAACCCTGCCCACAAATCCCCCGGCTCAAGGAAGTCTCCGGCATCGGCACCTATAGCTCCAGCATTAATCTGCCGGCCAGCTGGAAAACCGGAACCGGCGCTCGGTTGGACCTGGGCGAGGTCTTCGATTCGTTCAGACTCTCGGTCATTCATGGCGTTCCGCTTCTTTCCGTGTGTCTCCATGTGTACGCGGCCACACGAGTGGCCCGAAAGTATCCGTCACCTCATCGGCCACTCCTAAGCCGCGCCCTGACCACGATGTCCTCGTGAAAGGGCGGCAGCGCCACTTCCGTGCTGGTGCCGCCCTTCACGGCCACCGCCGGCGAGAACTCCCCGCTCACCGGCGAATACAACGAAACGTCATACTCCCCTGAAGGCAGCGTCAACACCACGCTCCCCGTCATCATGTCGCCGGCCGAGGGGTCCGTCACCTCGCGCCCGTCCGCCAGGTACGCGATGAAATCCTTGTTCTCCGCGCTGAGTCCCGAAACCATCAGGTCCGCCGGAGCGCTGCTGATCCAGGCACTGTCAGGCTTGGCATGTGGGAAGTCGATCGTGTCTATGAATCGCGACAAGTGCTCCATCCACGTCCGGATGCCCTCCTGCGATGCGCCCGTCCCGCTCTCGTTGCCCACCGTAATCGAGAAGTCGATGTAATCGTAATGGCACCCGTTCATCAATGCCGCCCACGCCCGCTTGCGATGGATGGTCCACCCAGTCGTATCGCGGTAGATGCTTGCCGCGTTATCCTCATCGAGCACGGCCGGCTTGGGCAAGGCGAAGGTCGCGCGGCAGAATGCCGCCACCTGGTTCAGCCGCAGCTCCTTGGACATGAAATTGCCCATGTCGTACACGTGCCCGCTGAGATTCGTATCGGGCAGAGGATGATCGTTCACGATGTCGAAGGTTCTGCCGGCGAAACTCGCGTCCAGCGCGAACACATTTTTCTTGCCATACGTGAACGCCTGCTGGCCGGACAGCAGATGCGGCTTGCCGAGGCGCTCCATTCCCTCGCGAAGTACTTTGGCGATCTCCTCCTGCCACGCATCCACGTCCGTCGGAGTCGCGTGCCCCTCAACGCCTCCTCCTGGCTCGTTGTCGACCTCGTAGTACACGTTGTCGTAGCCGCCGGTCTCGTCGATGACCTTTCGTGCGAATGCCTTCTGCCGGCTGACCAGTTCCTGGTCTCTCAGGGAGTTGTAGTCGGCCCATTCAACGTTTCCGACATGCTGCTTGTTGTTTTCCTTGCGCAGCGGATTCAGTGCCCAGATCTCGTTTGCGTATGTGTTGCTGAAGACTGTAAGCTCCACGACGATGCCCCGCTTCGAAGCCGCATCGAGAAAGCGATGCAGACGGTCGAAGTACTCCGGATTCCACCGGTCCAGGTCGTAGAGCGGCTCTCCGTCCAAAGCTAGCCCGGGCCCGCCGCGCACATAGGGCGCGATAAAATCCGGCGATTCCGGCTTGCAGGGCGAGGAGGGATTCCGCGCGCTCTGCAACTCGCGGTAGAGCAGGAACGTACGCGTCATTGTCATCGGGTGCGCCGCCGCATCGTCCAGGTACTTCTCAAAATCGAACGGCCTGTTGATGACCGACCCGTAATGCTCGCTCGCCGAAATCAGCACGAGTGGCTTGCCTCGAAACACCAGCTGCTTCGGATTTAGGGGATTGATCTTGACCGCTTCCTGTGCGGCGCCCAAACCCGCCTGGCCCGCGTGCACTGGACGGGCCGATCGCAGCGCCGTGCCCGCAAACCATGCGGCCGTGCTTAGACACACCACCACAAGGCCCGAACTTAAGCGTCTGCGCAATCTGAACTTCATGCTGTGACCTCGTATCTGTCTGGCAACCGGATTCTCAGGACCGGCGAAAACACTTGGGGATGCGAGACAGAAACTATATATCCCTTGGGGTCAGCTCAGGCAAAGACTTTATGCGCCTCGCCGCTCCGAATCCTTCTGCCACTATGGCAATCAGGACCGGTTCCGCGGCATCCATTTCCGCCGATGAGCCGCTTTACGCTTCCCATCCCGCAGTGGTGGACGGCGCCATCGCGCGCGTGCTCACGTTCCATCGCAGACTCCCGAGGACGACGGGGTGCGGTGGTTCAATCGCATGTACCTCATGATTACCGAGCAGGTGCGGGACAACCGTCGGGAGGCGTCTGGCGAAATCTCAGAGCTGGGAGGGTGGGCCAATCCGTCGGGCGCGACTGATAATGGCCTAAACACAACCAGACTTATCAGTCGGGATCTCGCCAGTCTCAATGGTTACTCATCAACTTTGCGAACACCGTCAATAGATCGACCAGACGCCGGGCGAGGCAATTTCCAACAAATGGCGGTCGGGATCCCGAAAGTATATGCTCTGGCCACCGAGATCCCACAAGCGCTTCTCTTCGATAGCGATTCCGTTTTCCTCAAGCCATGCTTCCCATCTCGCCAACTCGGTGGCCGGAATCGCGAAAGCGATGTGCAGCTCGCCATCCTCCATCGTGCGGTGAAGGGATGCGGAGCGAACCACTCTTCTTAAACAGCAATGAGACCTGACGTTCGCCGGGTTGCATCGCACAACCCGCTCTCCGAAGTCGCTGACCATGCGAAACCGAAAATTCTCGCATAGAACCGCGCTGAAGCAGAGACATCCAGGACACAAAGAGAGGATTCGGGGAGTCCATCGGACTTGGGATGCACGACGACATCCTTCCATAGCGGGCACTGATCGGCCACGGAGCCCGTCTAGGCAGGTCGACCGGTTTGTTACTGACAGACCACTCCGGTTACTTAGCATACGATTTTTGCGGTACGGCAACGATTCGGAACAAAATGGGCCATTTTGCTGAATAGAACGGTTTCAGCCAGCTATTACAACAGTTACGATGCCGCCAATACAAAAACGTCCTACCAATTTTGACGCGACTCGAAGATCACATCCGCGATAGACTCATTCCGACAGATTTTATGAGACAAACCGGATCAATCGCAACGACGTGTATCTGGGCTGGAGCTGCTGTGCTACTCGCGACTGGTATCGCGAGCTTGCGAGCGCAGGGACCGGACGGCGGCCGAACTGCTCAGGCGCTATTTGCTGCCCTCGATACCGATAAAGATGGAACGCTGACGCGGACCGAGCTGGAGTCTGGCTTCAACTCCTGGTTTACCGCCTGGGACAACACTCATAGCGGGACCCTCACCCAGCCTCAGATTTTGGCCGGAATCAGCAAATTGCTGCCTGCGCCGCCCGCAGTCAAGCCTGGGCAAGCCAACACTTTCAACCCGGCTGGTAATTCGACGCCGATCACCATGCCGCAAGCTGCTGTGGACGCCATGATGGCAGCCTTACCCACTACCCCCGGCACGAAGCCGGTGCACCAGCGCAGGCTGCTGGTGATGGCGCATACGGGTGCGGGAGGGTTCGTGCATGCCTCGATCCCGCTGGCTGCGAAGGCGGTGGAAGCACTGGGAAACCGGGGCGGTTTATGGACGACGACCGTCAGTTACGACGCTGCGGATATCAACACTAATAACCTCAAGAACTACGACGCCATTTTCCTGGACAGCACAACTGCGTGTTTTCTTGACGATCCGGATCCCTCGGTGACGGCCGCCCGGCGAGCGGCGTTCCTGGATTTCGTGAGAGGCGGAAAAGGGGTTGCCGGAATACACGCGGCGACAGACTCGTATCACACCGATTGCGCGGCAAGTGAGGCCGCGGCAACGAGCGGCGGTCCCGGACCGAATATAGCGGCGCTAGTTTTAGCTGCCCGGCTCATCAAAGCCGCGGACAAGGATAGTGATGATACCGTCAGCCTGCAGGAGTGGAACGCCCTTGCCGATGATTGGTTCCAAAAGTTGGATACAGGCAATACGGGGAACGTCACCCGCGCGGATTTTGTGGCGCACTTCAATTCGTTATTGCCCCCGCCGGACATGCGTCGTCTAGGCGTGGAATCGAAGCCGGTGCTGCAATGGCCGGAGTTCAACACGCTGATTGGCGGTTACTTCAAATTTCACTGGCCCGATCCGCAACTGATTTACGTCAAGATCGATGATCCGAACAGTCCTTTGACGGCTATGTTCCATGGCAAGGAATTCGAGATCCATGACGAGACATATACATTCGAGCAGGAATCGTTTTCGCGCAGGAACGTGCATGTGTTGACGAGTATCGACTACGACAAGATGAGCGCTGAAGACAAGGCGAAGGAAGCGCATCCGCGAACCGATGGCGATTATGCCTTGAGCTACATTCGCCGCGAGGGCGAGGGGCGACTGTTCTACGAAGGGCACGGCCACAGTGATCGAGTGTATGCCATGACGCCGATGCTGGAACATATTCGAGCTGGAATTCAATACGCGCTGGGCGATCTGAAAGCGGACGACAGCCCCTCAGAAACCGGTCGTAAGTAAGAGGGCTCCAGTTCGCAAGGGCATCGGCCTGGTCAAGGCACCAGCGAAAGGCGCTGGGAGACCTAAGTCTGCCTAGTCACCTCCGATCGCTGCTGGGAGAGCGGTCACGGCCACAGGCGTAGAATTGAAGCAAGGGGTATACCCATGCTTTACAAGAAAATCGATATAGACCTGATCGTGCCCGCGGATGAGGCGGAAGCAGTTATCACGGGTTTGAACGCGTCGCTAGATGTGCTGGAAGAGAAGCAAACGCTGTTCGGCGGAGGGATCGAAGCCGTTGACGTCGAGCATCGAGGAACACGGAAAAGATCGGCGCTCGGGCATACATTGGCGGCGGGCGACACTGTCGCGGGTGCCGTCAAAATTGCGCATGGGCATGTTAAGTCGGCTCTTCGCGCAGTCATTTAGATGTCCCGGGATTGACCGTGCCTCGGAACTTGCGGCCCACCAGGACGCTAATCCAATTCCGGAGCATATGCCCGAAAGAGTTGGACGAAGTCAGGCCCGTAGAGCACTCACCCGCTGTAAGGACCCGTTCTCGATTGTCATACTGCGACCTGGCTTTCAGTCACAAGTTTTTCTTAGGTGACGTCGCATGGATTCATTCTTCTTAAGATGTAAGCCAAGCGCGCTATGTTGGTACCAACCCCACAGCACGAGTCCGCCCAAAAACACTACCAAAGCAATCCAGAGATAGGTTCGCATTACTACAGCACCATCCCCTGATTAGCGCTCAGGCGTCCAGAGGCTTGGTCGTCGTTGGGGAGGTTGTCATGGCGGGGCTCCGTCTCCAGATGGCCTTCGGGGGCGCACTTAGGTGAGTACAACGATCTTTCCTCCGGCTTTGTTCTCCTCCATGCAGCGGTGCGCCTCAACGATCTCGTCAAGGCGAAAAACCTTGCCGATCTGGACGCGCAAACTGCCCGCCGCGATCTGCTCGGCCAGTTCTTCGAGCGGAGTCCGCAGGAAATCTTCAGATTCCCCGGCGTAGCTGGTCAGGCAGACGGCAGTCGGGATCGCCTCCATCGGAGCGAAATCGTCGAAAGACATAAATCAGAGCCGTGCGTACATGACTTGGCAGCCAGACATCCACGCCAGCCAGACGGTTAATCCAGCGAGGATGAATTTCCCTCGCCGATTCGTCCGCGACCTTGTCCAGAAGCACTTTGAACAACAGGAACTCATTGTCGGATCCGATCACTTTCGAGGTTTCGGACCAGAAGGCAGCCTGGTCCATGCTGTTGTGGACGCGCTTGACCGTGCTATAGACATCCATCGTGAACTCTTTGGTCATCAGAACATCCCGCTTTGTTCCGATGCTCGTAAGGTGGCCGCCCACAAAGGTGTCAAAGTCGTAGGCCAGCAACTGATCAAATACCTTCATGTACTCATGAAAATTTGTCGTGATATCGAATCCGGAGAAGGGCTGCAAAGCCAATGGTGGAGCGGCGGGAGTAGATGATCAAACGTTCGAGGACATCGAGGCGTATGGAGCAGAGCGATGGTTGGACGAAGTGACGCAAGAGCTGAAAAGCCGAATGTATCGACCACTTCCCGTGCGGAGGGTATTCATACCGAAGCCGGGAGGGAAACAGCGTCCGTTAGGAGTTCCCGCTATCTGTGACCGCACGGTCATGATGGCGGCGGTTCTTGTGCGACCCCATTTTCGAGGTTGATCTACAACCGGAACAGTACGCCTATCGGCGAGGCCGCAGCGCACTGGACGCAGTAAGACACGTCCATAAGCTGATTAACACTGGACATGGAGAGATCGTAGACGCAGATCTTGCGGGCTATTTTGATTCTCTTCCGCATTCTGAGCTTCTAAAGTCGGTAGCTCGCCGAGTTGTTGACGGCGCCATGCTTCAGCTGATCAAGATGTGGCTGAAAGCACCGGTGGAGGAAACGGACGAACGTGGAAAGAAGCATCGGAATACGTGCAATCGGTACGAAGGTCGAGGATCCCCACAGGGTTCACCGATCAGCCCGCTGCTCAGTAATCTTTACATGCGCCGGTTCGTGCTCGGATGGAAGAAGTTGGGGCACGAAAAGCGACTTGGAGCATACGTCGTCAACTATGCGGATGACCTCCTGATCTGTTGCCGAGGCAGGGCTGAAGAAGCTCTGGCTACGATGCGGGTCATGATGACGAAGCTGAAGCTGACGGTCAATGAGACCAAGACGCGGGTCTCGAATCTGCTGGAAGAGAAGTTCGACTTCTTGGGGTATACGTTTGGTCGCTGCTACTCGACAAAGACGCGACGCGCCTATCTGGGCACGGTACCAGCGAAGAAGCGGGTAATCCGCATTTGTCAGGCGATCAGCGGCAAAACGGGACGAAATAAACCCAACTGGGCCACAAGACAGTGGTGACGAAGCTCAATCAAATGATGAACGGTTGGGCCAACTACTTCTGTCTCGGGCCAGTCAGCAAAGCCTATCAGGCAGTGGATCGACATACCTGTAAACGGCTGCGTCAGTGGTTGCGGGCCAAACACAAAGTGAAAGGGCCAGCGTTTCGGAAATATTCGAACTCAGTCCTACACGGTAAGTTTGGTCTTGTTCGGCTCTCTGAGCGGAAGCGCAGCTTTTCGTGGGCGAAACCGTGATGTTTCCTCCGGGAGCCGGATGCGTTAATTGCGCCTGTCCGGTTCGACGAGCGGGATGTGGAAACGGAGCATGGCTTGGATAGTGAGGCACCGGCAGACGAAAGAGCCGGAAACAGATAGGCTCAGCCTAAACCACCGCGCCACATCTCGACTCTACCCCAGGTCAGGGAGCACATCCGCAATTTCACCGAATGCACCGCACACGGGATTCCAGTCGCCATGCCGAGGACCAATCCGCGCTCAGCGAGTTCATCGGAGAATCTGGCTTCAATCGAGATGGCATCTGCACCGAGCCGGGTTTCCCCCGAACACTTGGCCAGGTGGAAAATGAAAAACCTTATTGACATGCCTCCACTTCTAGGCTTATTCTCTGGAATACCCAGAAGTAGAGGGGTGACAAAATGGCTCGTAACGACTTTCAGGGAAGTCTGGATTTGCTGGTTCTTAAGACGCTTGCCCAAAGAGGCAAACTGCATGGATACGGAATTGTGCTCCATATCCAGCGGGCCTCCGATGAGTTGCTTCGCGTGGAAGAAGGTTCGCTCTATCCGGCTCTTCACCGCATGGAGCAGAGCAAGTGGATCAATTCCGAGTGGGCGCTTACCGACACCAACCGGAAAGCGAAGTATTACAAGCTCACCGCCGCGGGCCGGAAACAATTGCAAGAAGCCGAGGAAAGTTTCGATCAATTAGTCAAGGGCGTTCGCGCCATGCTCGAGTACGCATGAGGTGATTCCATGCCCCTTCTTCGCCGTGTGGTGAATCTCTTCTCCCGTTCGCGCGTGGACCGCGCCATCGACGCCGAAATTCAGTCCCACATCGAACTGCGTATCGAGGACAATCTAGCCGCCGGGATGTCGGCTGCGGAGGCACGCAGAGATGCGCTGCTGCGCTTCGGCAATCCAGCGATCACACGGGAGAGAGTTGCGTCGGCAGATATGGCATTGAGTCTCGAGATCGTGTGGTCCGATTTCCGTTACGCGGCGCGCCAATTGCGCCAATCTCCTGGATTTGTTCTGGCGGTTGTGTTGACGCTGGCATTGGCCATAGGCGCCAACGCAGTCGTGTTCAGCGTCATGAATGCGTTTATCTTGCGACCGCTGAATGTGCCGCAGGCGGAGAGCCTCTTTGCGTTGCAGCACGGAAACGGAGCCTCGGGAGCCGAGTCGTATCCCAACTATCTCGATCTGCGCGATCGCAACCGTAGCTTCGATGGCCTGGTGGCATTTAACGTCTCCGGGGCGGGGCTGGATACAGGCGGAAATCCGTCCAGCGCCTATATAGAGGAAGCCAGCGGGAACTATTTCGACGCCTTGGGCCTTCAGCCGTATCTCGGTCATTTCTTCCATGCTGCCGACGAGCATGGGGCCAACAGCGCTCCTTACATCGTGCTCACCTACGCGTGTTGGCATACGCGTTTTCAGGATGATCGCACCGTGGTGGGGCGTGTTGTGCGGGTCAATGGGCATCCCTTCACCATCCTCGGCGTCGGGCCGCCCGATTTCCACGGAACACTCCTGTTTTTCGGTATCGATTTTTTTGTGCCCCTCGTGGAGGACCCGTTACTGAACGGGGACGACCTGAACGCGCGCGGGAGCCAATTCATCTTTGAGATGATGGGCCATCTCAAGCCGGGCGTCACTCCGGCGCAGGCAGTTGCCGATTTGAACGCGATCGGGGCGTATCTCCAACAGACCTATCCCAAAGACGTGGGCAAAATGACGTTCGTTCTGCGTAGTCCGAGTCTCTATGGCGATTACCTCGGGCGGCCGGTGCGGGCATTCATGGCGGGGTTGATGCTGCTCACCGGGCTGATCCTGCTGGCCGCATGCGCCAACCTGGGCAGCCTGTTTGCTGCGCGTGCCGCTGACCGGTCGCGGGAAGTGGCTCTGCGCCTGGCCCTCGGTTCCAGCCGCATACGCATTCTGCGCGGACTGTTCACGGAAGCCATCCTGATTTCGCTGGCCGGCGGCGGGGTTGGGCTGTTGGGCAGCGTGGTGCTGCTGCGCGCGCTCAGTGCATGGCGTCCATTTCCAGGCGTGCCCATCCAACTGGCGGTGAATCCGGACGTGAAGGTGTATGCGGTCGCGGTGCTGCTGGCTCTGGCCAGCGGACTCCTCTTTGGTGCGGTGCCCGTCAGGCAAGTGCTCCAGACCAATCCGTATGAAGTGGTCAAGGCAGGATTGGGCGGCAGGGCCGGAAAGCGGATGAGTGCTCGCGATGTGCTGCTCGTAGTGCAGATCGCTATCTGTGCGGTGCTGGTGACCTCGTCGCTTGTAGCGGTGAGAGGCCTGGTGCGGTCGCTTCACAACCATTTCGGCTTCGAGATCGAGAACACCATGGTGGCATCGACGGACCTGAGCATGTCCGGCTACGGCCCAGATCGTGCTCCCGCGATGCAGAAGCGGATGATCGAGGCCCTTGAGGCGCTGCCCGGCGTGGAGTCCGTGGGATTGATCGACACGCTGCCGCTAAGCACTGGCGGCGGTGACTCGATCGTCTTTACCGACAATACGCCGGACCTGCGGCCAACGAACGCCGCAGCCGACGCCACGATGTTCATTGTCTCTCCCGAGTACCTCCACGCGGCGGGCACGGCGCTGCTGGCGGGAAGAGCCTTCACGTGGCAGGATGACAAGAACTCGCCAAGGGTAGCGGTGGTGAATGGGGAGTTTGCGCGCAAACTGTTCGGCTCCGCAGGCAACGCGGTAGGACACATGTACAAGCTGAAGGATGGAACGCGCATCCAGGTCGTGGGCATTGCGGAAGACGGAAAATACAACAGGCTCACCGAAGATCCCGTGCCGGTCATGTTTCTTCCCATCCTGCAATCGCCCTCTACCTCGACCGTTCTCGTTGTGCGCTCCCGCGAAGGCGAGAACCATGCACCACAACTTCTCGGCACCGCGATGAGAAACGCCTTGCGGCAACTGGATACAGGGATGCCGCTTGAGATTGAAACACGGGACAAGCCAATGGACGTACAACTGTTTGGACCGCGAATGGCTACGGCGTCTCTGGGCGTACTGGGGGTAATGGGCGCAATCCTGTCGATTACAGGGCTCTTCGGAATGGCCGCGTATTCGGTAGGCAAGCGGCTTAAGGAACTGGGAATCCGTGTGGCTCTCGGTGCCAGGCAGCGGGAAGTGCTGCGGGCTGCTTTGGGTCGCGCGTTCAGACTGTTGGCAATTGGTTCGGTGGCAGGATTGTTACTCGGAATTATGGCGACCAGGGTGCTCGCTTTCATCGTGTTCCAAGCCACGCCTCGCGACCCCCTGGTATTGGCCGGCGTTGTTCTCGCCATGCTCCTGCTGGGCCTCGTGGCCACCTGGATTCCAGCGCAACGGGCTTTGTCAATTGATCCTGGGAGACTGTTGCGGGAGGAATAAGCAGGAGTCAGATCAAACCCCCTATCTACCGAATCTTGACAGGTTAGATTGTCCGGCTCACAAGATCGGTAACGGAAAACGCCCCAGGGTTCAGGCAATCTCAGTCGCACGTTGCGTCCGGAAAACTGGCACCATGCCGACGTTACAGTACCGATCCACCTCGGTTGCTGCTCCTTCGAACTCTCCACCCACCGTGATCAGGCCAGAGTACCGGGGCGCTTCTGCCCCATTCAAACGTTGGCTTAGATGTATGCTGAGTGGTTAACGAAGAGTTGGGGCGATCCGATCCATCCGCAAAAACCACATTCGGAAGGTCCCAAATCGGTGCGGATGATTGACGGTCGCGGATCACTGAACCATCGACGGCCCCGGGGTCCCATCGGACCAACGCCCCACCACCAACATGAAAATAGTTACTCGCTCCTCGGGATCATTCGCCGCAATCAGCGGCGAGTCCTCCGCGTCCGCTCCCCAGCTTTTTGCAGCATCGCCGGAAGCAAAAAAACATGAGATGGGGATGCCAACCCCTGTCTCGGTCGCCTAAATACTGCTGCTTCGACATCATGTAGCACATCGCTCCCGGCTCGAGCGCAGGTAGTTGTTTCTTGTCCAGTGCCGAATCGGTCACCGCGATGATTTCCTGCTTCGATTTTCCTGTGAGCACCAGTTTGGTCTTCATAAGAAAGATCGGCAGAAAAGTTCTTGCGGCTGACGGATTAAAGCATATGGGGCCCGAATCTTCGGATTCCAAAAGTCCGACTCATTGCTCGCCTTCGCCCATGATCGCTCAACGATGCAGGCAAATCCATTTCGAGCCTGTCACGGCCGTCGCATAGCCATCCTGCCTAGCACCTTCACTTCAGCTTCACCCGAAATCGACGCGGGAGCTGCACTGCGAGCCAGCGCGATCTCAGCCTTCTCGTCCGGAATCAAATACTGAACGAAAGGAGCCATGTTCGGATAGGGGGCTTGTTCAACCTGTGCTCGAGGACGCCTGAGTTGGGCAGTGCGGCGCCAGTTTGATCCATTACCGTGCAGGCGATCTGCCCGATTTCAAACTGCGCGTGCAGGGGTGAAGGCAAGGTCAGGATGATGCATAGAAACACAGAACCAGAAACCGATTTAGGAATTCTCATCGATGCCTCCGAAGGTCTCAGTAATGGTCGCAGGTTGCTTAGGGCCATCGGGATCAAGGCGGAAACAGCAGCCAGCAGCGGATAGCCGCTTGACGAAAAGCAAAGGCAAAAGCAAAACCTTTCTAAAGAATGAAAAAGCAAAAACAACCTTAAGAATGAGCAACTCCACCAAATTCGAGGACAGAGCCAGCAGCAGCCCGAGTACGCA
>Ga0207095_10173_pt1 | contig 19470 bp, 15 predicted proteins | sample Alteio_BWMinHeat_88_FD_153529 | JGI IMG/M metagenome (GOLD analysis project Ga0207095, IMG submission 153529) | Enriched cells from forest soil in Barre Woods Harvard Forest LTER site, Petersham, Massachusetts, United States -... | ecosystem: Environmental > Terrestrial > Soil > Temperate forest >... | reverse complement strand
TCGCTGGCGGCAGATGGCCGGCGTAGTCGAAAAACTGCTGGCGGAGGAGCAATAACCATGTTGCGTTTGAGAAGAAATCTTTCCAGGCTCTGGAATCTCTTCCGCAACCAACGCGCCGAACGGGAGCTTGCGCGCGAGGTTGCGTCTCACCTCATTCTGCTCGCGGACGACTTCGAACGGCAGGGCCTGTCACCCGAAGAAGCCCGGTTGGCCGCGAAGCGCGCCTATGGCGGCGTGGAACAGGCCAAGCAGGCGCACCGCAACGAGCGTTCCCTGTTGTGGCTCGAGCACACCATGCAGGATCTTCGCCACGCCGTGCGGGCGCTGGCGCGCAGTCCCGGATTTACGCTGGTTGCCATCGCCACCATCGCCCTCGGCGTGGGCGTGAACACCACCTTGTTTACCGCCTACAACGCGGTCGCGCTCAAGCCGCTTCCGGTGGCTGACGCGAACCGAGTGGTGCGCCTGGAGCGGACCCTCCAAAGCCGTTTCATCGGTGAGAATCAATACGCATTTTCCTACCCGGAATACGTCAATCTTCGCGATCATCAAAACACGTTTCAAAGTGTGATTGCCGCCAGTTGGCCGGTGAAGGTTCTTGTCGCAGCGCCGGATGAAAGCGCTGGCAACTCGATTCAGTTCCGGCCCGCACAAGCTCAAATTGTCTCCGGCAACTACTTCGGAGCCCTCGGGATCAATGCGATGTTCGGCCGCGTCTTCGGCCCGGACGAAGATCGCGCGCCGGGTGGGAATCCGGTGGTCGTGCTCAGCCACGCGTACTGGCAGCGCCGATACCGCGGCGACCCGCACGTGGTGGGCAGGGTGATAAGTCTCAACAACACCGCGTTCACAATCGCTGGCATCGCTCCTCCTCAGTTCACCGGCACGAGTCTCAACCCACAGGTTCCTGATCTGTGGGCTCCTGTCTCAATGCAACAACAACTGGTTCCAGGCCAGGACTGGCTGCACAAGCCCACCGATTTTGAATTTCAGGTCCTGGCGCGACTCGATCCCGGCATCGCCTTGAAGCAGGCCGAGAGCGAAACGGATGCGCTGGTGCGCCAATTCGCGGCCACGTATGTTTGGCACGAGCGCACGCTTTCCGTTGTATTGCAACCGACGGCGTTCTTCGGCAATACTGACGATCCTCGTTTTCGGGCAGGCGTCGGAGCCGTGATGGTGATCTTTGCCCTGGTCCTTCTCGTGGCCTGCGCGAATGTAACCAACATGCTGGTGGCACGCGGCGCAGCGCGGCAAAAGGAGATCAGCGTCCGCCTTGCGCTCGGCGCCAGCCGTGCCCGCGTGGTGCGCCATCTGCTCACCGAAAGCATGCTGCTCGCGCTGGGGGGCGGAGTTGCAGGCCTTGGGCTGGCGGCCGCTGCCGGCAAGCTGCTCTGGGTCGCGCTCGACCAGATACTGGTGCGCCAGCTTGGCAGCGACTTTGTTCTGAGCCTGAACATCAGTCCCGATGTGCGCGTGCTGACGTATGCACTGGGATTGTCACTTGCAACCGGGTTTATCTTCGGACTCTCGCCCGCGCTGCAGTTCACCAAGCCCGACCTGAATACTTCTCTCAAGGACGAGAGCACGTCGTTTGGCCGCGGTGTGGCACGCGGACGATTGCGCGGAGTGCTCATCGGCGGCCAGGTTGCCGTTTCCATGCTGCTGCTGAGCAGCGCCGGGCTGCTCATCCGCGGCCTGGTGCGATCACAGACCGCGGAACCGGGCTTCGAAACCCATCGCGTTTACTTGCTGCGCGCAAACTATGGAGACGATCGGGGCAGGGCAGTAGCCACATTTCGTCGCATGGCCGATTGGCTCAAGACTCTTCCGGAAGTGGCGAATGTGTCCTACGGTGCGGCTCCGATGATGGGCACCTGGACGCCGCCAATCACGATCAGGAGATCCGGCGCGCTGGAAGGATCGATCGAGGATCGCACCCTTGCGGGCTATGCATCGGATAACTTCCTGAACACGATGGGCATCGGCCTCCTGCGCGGCAGGAATTTCACGTCGCAGGAATCAATCACTGGAGCGCACGTGGCAGTCATCAGTGCTTCTACAGCGCGCCGGTTCTGGCCAAATGAGGATCCGCTGGGCAAACACTTTCAGCTCGACATGCACTTCGATAGCAAGCTGACCGATTTTGAAATCATCGGCATCGTCAAGGATGTGCGCTTCGCAAATCTAACGCGCGTCGATCCAGCGCGTGTTTATCTTGCTGCAGATCCCACGTTGATCCATGAAATATTCATCAGCCTTCGCGGCGATCAACAAATGGCGCTCGCCGCAGTATGGGCCCACTTGCGCACCTTCGACAGCAACCTGCTGGCGACCGTTTCCATTTGGAATGTGGATAATATGCTCCTTGCTCCGCAGCGAACCCTTGCCCGCGCACTGGCAACGTTAGCCGGAATCCTGGCTCTTCTGGCGCTCTCTCTTGCCGCCATGGGAATTTATGGCGTAATGGCTTATGTAGTAACTCAGAGGACCCAGGAAATTGGGGTGCGAATCGCCCTCGGCGCAACCGCCGGCCGCCTGCTCAGACGCATCGCTCTCGAGGGGCTCCGCCCAGTGTTGATCGGAATGGTCGTAGGCCTCGCCGGCGGTGCGGGCCTCTCCTTGTTGCTGCACCATTCGCTCGCCTTCCCCGGTTCGATTGACTTTCTCTACGGAGTGAGTTTTTACGACCCATTCACTTTCCTCGCCATCACCGTGTTTCTAATTGTGGTTTCTCTTGTGGCGAGCCTTGGACCGGCGCTCAAGGCAATCAGAGTCGATCCATTAGTGGCTCTGCGCTACGAATAAGTCCGCGCGCTCGGAATTCGAAAAAAACAGCAAGGGCGCAGCCGTCTGGCCGCGCCCTTGCTGTTACGCCGGTTGCTGGATCAGCAGGTTCCGCTGTGCAGGTCTGGGCCCGTCTGGGCTTCCTGGAGTGCCGCCTGCGCCGCTGCAAGCCTTGCCGTCAACAACCGGAAGGGCGAGCAGGATACATAGTTGAGGCCGATCTTGTGGCAGAACTTGACGGACTCTGGATCGCCGCCATGCTCGCCGCAGATGCCCACCTTGAGGGTGGGGCGGGTGTTGCGTCCCTTGGCGGTGGCCATCTTCACCAGAGCGCCGACGCCTCCCTGGTCCAGGGTGGCGAAGGGATCCTGCTTGAAGATGCCGGCCTTGAGATACGCCGGTAGGAAATGGTTGATGTCGTCGCGCGAGATGCCGTACGTGGTCTGGGTCAGGTCGTTAGTGCCGAATGAGAAGAACTCGGCTTCTTCGGCGATCTGATCGGCGGTGAGAGCCGCGCGCGGCAGTTCGATCATGGTGCCCACCATGTAGTCGACTGTCGTGCCCTTTTCCTTGAAGACCTGCGCAGCGATCTTGCGAACCAGCGCTGCCTGGTGGCGCATCTCCTCGATGGAGCCGATGAGCGGGATCATGATCTCGAGGTGCGGATCGCCGCCGTGGTTCTTGACGTTGACCGCGGCCTCGAAGATGGCACGCGCCTGCATCTCGGTGATCTCGGGGAAGGCGATGCCGAGACGGCAGCCGCGCAGGCCGAGCATGGGGTTGACTTCGTGGAGTTCCTGGACGCGGGCAAGCAGAATGCGCAGTTCCTTCAGCTTGGGCGAGCGGGGCTTGGTGTCTTCGAGATGCTGGATTTCGACCAGCAGCTCTTCGCGCTGGGGCAGGAACTCGTGCAGCGGCGGATCGAGCAGGCGAATGGTTACGGGCAGCGACTCCATGGCCTTGAAAAGACCCACAAAGTCGGCGCGTTGCATGGGCAGCAGCTTCTTGAGCGCATCGCGGCGTTGCTGTTCGTCGTTGGCCAGGATCATGGCGCGCACGTGCTCGATGCGGCCCTCGCCAAAGAACATGTGCTCGGTGCGGCACAGTCCAATGCCTTCGGCGCCGAACAGGCGGGCCTGCTTGGCGTCACGGGGGACGTCGGCATTGGCGCGCACGCGCAGCTTGCGAACCGGGTCGGCCCAGCTCATGAACTTGACCAGGTCCGCATCGTCGGGACGCGCGGGGATGGTCTTGAGCTTGCCTTCAATCACCCGGCCGGTAGTGCCGTCGAGGGAGATCCAGTCGCCTTGCCGGAAGGTCTTGCCCTTGACGCGCAGTTCTTTCCCGGCTTCGTCGACGGTGCATTCGCCGGCGCCTGCCACGCAGCACTTGCCCATGCCTCTCGTGACAACAGCCGCATGCGAGGTCATGCCGCCCCTCGAGGTGAGGATGCCGGACGCAACTTCCATGCCGCCGATGTCCTCGGGAGTTGTCTCGCCGCGGACCAGGATGATGGAGGTGTAGTCGCCCTTCTGGTGATGCTTCACGGCTTCTTCAGCGGTGAACACGATCTGGCCTACGGCAGCGCCTGGAGACGCTGGTAGTCCAGTCGCGAGCACTTCCACCTTGGCGCCCTTTTCATCGAGGCGCGGAACCAGGAAGTCGTAAAGCTGGTTGGGCTCCACGCGGAAGATGGCTTCTTCCTGGGTGATCAGGCCTTCGCGCACCATGTCGATGGCGATGCGCACCGCAGCCAGGCCGGTGCGTTTGCCGTTGCGGGTCTGCAGCATGTAGAGCTTGCCATCCTGGATGGTGAACTCGAAGTCCTGCAGATCGCGATAGTGTTTTTCCATCTTCCAGGTGATGGCCTTGAGATGGTCGTAGACCTGCGGCATGGCGCGCTCGAGCTCGCTGATGGGCATGGGGGTGCGCACACCTGAGACCACGTCCTCGCCCTGCGCGTTCATCAGGTATTCACCGAAGAAGACGTGCTCGCCGGTGGCCGGATTGCGGGTGAAGCCGACGCCGGTACCGGAGTTCTCGCCGAGGTTGCCGAACACCATGGCCTGTACGTTGACGGCTGTTCCCAGCCAGTCGTCGATGTGGTTGATGCGGCGATAGGTCTTGGCGCGCTCGTTCTGCCAGCTGCGGAACACCGCGTCGCGGGCCTGCACCAGCTGATCGAGCGGCTCCTGCGGAAATTCCTTGTGGGTCTCTTTCTTCACCAGCTTCTTGTACTCGGCAATGATGTCTTTCAACGCCGCGGGCTGGAGTTCGTAATCGAACTTGACTCCTTCGCGCTGCTTGATGCTGTCGAAGATGTGTTCGAACTTCTTCTTCGGAATGTCGAGTACCACGTCGCCGAACATCTGGATCAGGCGGCGATAGGAATCGTATGCAAAGCGGGGATTACCGCTGCGCTTGGCCAGTGCTTCCACGGCCTGATCGTTCAGGCCCAGGTTCAGAATGGTGTCCATCATGCCCGGCATGGAGAACTTGGCGCCCGAGCGCACCGAAACCAGCAGCGGATTATCGCCGCCGCCGAGTTTCTGGCCTTGCAGGCGCTCCAGCCGCTCGAGCGATGCGTGCATCTCGCTGTCGATCTGAGGATTGAGCGCGCCGCGCATGTATTCGCGGCAGGCTTCCGTCTGAATGGTGAAGCCAGGAGGCACGGGGAGCCCGGCATTCGTCATCTCCGCCAGTCCTGCGCCTTTGCCGCCGAGGGTATCTTTCATGCGGCCGTTTCCGTCGGCCGAGCCGCCGCCGAAGAAATAGACATACTTGGTTGGGGTTGCGGTTGTGCTTGCTTTGTCGGCAAGCGGCTGCTCCATTACGCCCTGGGCCATGGGATGAAACCCTCCGTATGTAAATTTGCCACTCCAGCGACGAATCCGCCACGGCGGATATCACTGGAGACCTAAAATTCCGCGAAGGCTGTACGCATGAGAGAGTCGCGGACGTTGGCTCAGCTTGTCAACCGGGGTGAAACAGATTTTTCGCTGAGCACGTGCGAGGCATCTGGACGTACCGCTGAGCATCGCGGTATTGCCTGAGTTCGCAATAACGAATATCGCTCGGACGACACATTTGCCTGTGCCCAACGTCACATACCAAGAACTTGTAAGGGAAATGTCTAGTTATTTTTAGGGGGGATTTCCTACAATACGATACGAAACCAGCTTGTGAAGCGGGTTTGTGAGACGGCCTGCGCGAATTTACGCCGCAGACCGTCCGTAGCAAGGCTCGCAATGCGACCCGTACACCGCATTGTGAGATAGGAAAATCGGCGCCAGCCCAACCAGTTCCAGAATCTCTGCAACCCGCTCCGACACGTTGCACACGCTAAACTTGTGGCCGGAATTGCGGGCCATCGAATAGAGAGAGATCAGGGCGGCGACTCCAGCCGCGTCGATGCGGTCGATGTGCTGGAGATCGAGAGCGATGCTTTTTTCGCGTAGCAGTGGTGCTACGCGCCGGATGAGGCCTTGTTCGTCGCCGCGGACCAGTTCGGTAATATCGCCAGGCTGGACGACCAGTGTCTCATTGGTTTCATAGAATGTGGTGTTCATGGTAAACCTCCTCTTGCGCCGAGGCCGCCACCGGAAGAAGTGATAAGAAGAATCAGTCCGAAAACGGTCTCGCCTGCTTGTGATTGCACCCGTGTGGCCAATTCTGTGCCATCTCCAAAACTACTGAAAACATGGATGATGCGGGAGCCCTCATCATTTGATTCGCTGACCCGGGTGTTCGATTCCGAATCCCGCGTCCGCAAGTGAACATGTTGCGATGTAATACGAATGAGATAGTGCAAAAGGTTCCGTTTCCGTTTCATTCAACGGAAATGCCGGGGTGATGGTTAACGGATGAATTTCGACACGCAGGATGAAGAGACGAGTCTGCTTGACGCCAAACTGGTGCGGAAGTTGGCTCTAGAGGCGGGCTTCGCGGAATCCGGGATGGTTGTGCTGCCCCATATACATGAGACGCGCGACGCGGAGCGTTATAAATCGTGGGTGAAAGCGGGGCGTGCAGGAACCATGGGCTACCTGGGGCGCGCCAATGAACAGGGAGAACTGGTGCGGGCCCGTCTGGCGACGCCGTTTCCGTGGGCCCGTACGGCGATCGTGTGCGTTGCCAGTTATCATGCGGCGCAGCCGCGTTCGACCGATGCGGCGTCTCGGGATGCGGGATGGATCGCGCGCTATGCGTGGTCGAGCCGCGTGGACGCGAACGGCGAACGGCGGCCGAGCGACTATCACAAGGTACTCCTCAATCGGCTCAAGAACCTGGAGGCACGGCTGCGCGAGGAATATGGCGAGTTTGAATCGCGGGCCTATGTGGATACCGGGCCGGTGGTGGAACGAGCCTTGGCCACGGCGGCGGGGCTGGGATGGACGGCTAAGAATACCTGCCTGATTCATCCCAAGCTGGGATCGTATGTGTTTTTAGCCGTGCTGCTGACGTCGCTCGAAGCGCAACCGGAACACGCGAAGTGGGTGGTGCCGGATCGCTGCGGAACGTGCCGGCGGTGCCTCGAAGCGTGTCCGACGGACGCGCTTTTTGCGCCCTACCAGATGGACGCGACGAAGTGCATTTCCTATCTGACCATCGAACATCAGGGACCAATCGACCAGCAGCTGATGGAGCGCATGGGCCGGCAAGTGTTTGGCTGCGACATCTGCCAGGACGTGTGTCCATGGAATCGGAAAGCGCCGGTAAGCGTGGACGCCGAACTGGAAGCCCGCGCGGAACTCGTCAACCCCGCCTTGGAGGGCCTCGCGTCTATGGAGGAGAAGTCGTTCGAACAAACGTTCAATGGCTCCCCGGTGCGGCGCGCCGGATTCATTGGCCTGCGGCGCAATGTCGCCATTGCCATGGGCAACAGCGGGGAGCGGCGCTTCGCAAACCTGCTGAAGCATTGGGCCGCCGCGGCAGACGAAGGTTTAGGCTCCGCTGCCTCGTGGGCACTGGCAAAGCTCAAAGCGACAAAGGATGAGCAGATTTAGCTGGTTCGAACCCCAGGGAAGAGGCGGCCTCGCGGGGAAACCGCACGGCATGCTAGGAGACGCGCAATACGTTGGCGGCGTTGAGCCCCTTGGGGCCCTGCTGGCATTCGAATTCCACCGCCTCACCCTCGTTCAGTGTTTTGTACCCGTTCTCCTGGATCGCGGAAAAGTGCACGAAGACATCTTCTCCGGTTGAGCGCTGGATGAAGCCGTATCCCTTGGCGCCGTTGAACCACTTCACTACACCCTGTTCCTTCATGCACTTCTCCTTTTCGTTGTAGGCACAGTTTCGCTGGCTGGCCCAAACTCATGGCTTTCGAATGTCGCGCGGAGCGAAGGTCTGCGGTGGGAAACGCTTCTCCAGGATGGACCATACCGCGGCGCCATTTGGTAAGGCGATTTTGTTGAAGGCGTCGTTGCGCTGCAGTGTGCCCAAAAAAGACAAGTTATCGGAATCGAAACCGTGCTTCGTTTCCCCGATCAATCTATCGGCACCTGCAATCGGTTCAGGCTTTGCCTGGCTGGATGGAGCGACAGGACGACAGCTACCGTTTTTTGAAAACACGTAGAAACGACCTTCCAGTAATGGTTGGGAAGCGCGCCAAATGGCGGGCTATGTTCCAGTTATGGCAGGAAATGGCCCGCGATGCAAGCAGAAAATGAATGCCCGGAGCACCCCCCAAAGCCGCAAAAGTTCGAGGTGGACGCATGGCTCGACTCATTCAGTCGGCACCCGCCGGCCTTTGAAACCCGCGCAGAACGCGATATTCTAGAAGCACACTCCCCAGTGCAAGCGACGCGCAGTCTCACCGTCGAATAGAAAGACTCGCATCCACCTGCCAAGGAACTCAACGTGACTCGTGTCTCAGATTTCGGAGCGTCTGCTGGAGCGGCCGTTGCAACGGCTCCCGACGCAGTTGTCGACGTCGGCGCCACGATTGACGCGACGGATCGAGTCGCGGCGATTACTGAACAGGGAGCCGCGGCCTCTGTCACGCACACCAAGTGGTATCGCCTGCGCCGCGACGGAGCCGCGCTGGTGAATTATCTGCTCGACAGCGAAGTGCACACCTATGCATTCAGCGTCGCAGCCAATGCGATTCTGTCGTTCATCCCATTTATCGTGCTGCTTTACACCATCGCGCTGTCGGTATTGCATTCCCCCGCCATGGCCGATGTTGTCAGCGACATGATCCACTTCTTCTTCCCCTCGAATCAGGATTGGATCGCAAAGAATCTGGTTCTCGAGGCGCCGCGCCACGGCGTGCAACTGTTCTCAGTGGTGATGATCCTGATTTCGTGCACGGGCATCTTCCTTCCCCTGGAAGTAGCGTTGAACCAGGCGTGGGGCGTGAGCAAGAGCCGCAATTACCTGTTTAACCAGGCGGTGGCTTTCGGTTTGGCGATACTCATGGTCGCTCTGGGCATGATCAGCATTGTGCTCAGCGCCGGCCAGCGCCAGGTGCTGGCGTTCATCTTTTTCCATCACACCGATAATTTTGTCTTCCAGGGCATCAGCTATCTCTGGCTTGCCATTTGCACGGGAGTGGCGTGCATCCTGTTCTTCTTTTCCATCTACTGGCTTCTGCCCAACTGCAAAGTGCCGGTAAAGCCCGTGCTGCGGGCATCAATTGTTACAGGAATTCTCTGGCTGTGCGCCAAGTACATCTTTGTCGCCATCCTGCCCCACCTCGACCTCAAGTCGATCTACGGCCCCTTCTATGTCTCCGTGGGACTCTTGTTCTGGGCCTACATCTCCGGTCTGATCCTGTTTGCAGGAGCGCAGTTCAGCGCGGCGCGGCTTGGGAGCAAAGAGGAATAGCCGGCGGGCCGTTCCAAAAACAGGCCATCCGGAGTGTTGTGGGGATACCGTGAGAGCTCGAGTGCCTCGCGGCCCAATCGTCCTTTTCGCGGCGGCTCCGCGAAGCTGAATTAACGCGCCGGGGCCAGCGACGCAGGCTGCACGGGTTGCCCGCAGAACGCGCACCGCTTCGCTTCAAGCGGAATCTCGCTGAGGCATTCGGGACACTTTTTTGTGACGATGGGCGGTGGCGGCTCGGGCTTCTTGAACCTTGCCAGGAGCGTATTCAACGGTAGAACGATGAAAAAATAGACCACGCTGGCGACGATGAGAAATGAAATCGTCGCATTAATAAAATTGCCTATATAGATGGGAGTGCCGTTGACTTTTAAAACCACGCCGCTGAAGTCCGGCTTCCCTACGATTGCGGAGATCAATTGGGTGAGGATGTCTTTGACCAGGGAACTGACGATGGCGTTGAAAGCCACGCCGATGATGACGGCTACGGCTAGGTCAACCACGTTGCCACGCAGAATGAAATCGCGAAATCCCTTGAGCACCAGTTCACCTCCTCAAGCTTAGGAAGCAGCCTATCAGGCTATCGCCGGATTCACCAACAAGTTGATGTGGTCGCTTCAAGGATAGATGAAGAGAAGAACCGCCATGGCCAGGATCATCAGATCGGTGTACAGGAGCAGGAGGACTCCGACGTGATACAGGGTCCACCTTCGGTCCAGACAACGGGCCGTCTCAAACATACCCCAGAAGGCGAGCAGAGCGGCGACGATCTGCCAATGCGAAGAGTGCAGGGCATTGATATCGGGAAAGCCGCCCAGGCGCAGGCTGATGGCGAACGCGCCGATGGCCAGAACGATGCCGCGAACCAGCGACCGCCGGCGCAAGCGGAAGAAGGACGTACGGGGACGCACCACCTCTCTCACTCTAATCCACGGAATCAGGTGGGCAGCCAGCACGGCCATCGGCGAATCTCACCAAGGAGGGGGAAATTTATGCAGGCGATCGATAAAGTCTCCACGGTCACCATCGCGGTTGCCGACCAGGATGAGGCGCTCGCGTGGTTCACGGAGAAACTCGGATTCGAGAAGAAGATGGACGTGCCCTCGTCCCAGTTCCGGTGGCTTACGGTTGCGCCCGCACAGCAGATGGACGTGGAGTTTCTTCTGGCCTCGTGGTTTCCCGACCGGGTGGGCAAGAACGCAACCTGGGTGCTTTCGACGCGCGATTGCCGCGGCGGCTACGAAGAACTGAAAGCCAAAGGCGTGGAATTCAGCCAGAAGCCCGAGATGCGGCCGTGGGGCATCGAGGCAGTGTTTTCGGACTTGTATGGGAACAAGTATGCGCTGGTGCAGGAGTCGGCCCAGGTGCTGACCGATGAGGCAGAGTCGGCCGGCCTTGGAATTCCAAGCCGCGTGCGCGCGCGAGAAATCGCGGGAGCTGCTGCGGCCAGTGACCTTTGAATATGCCTGAACCTGCAGCCCTTGCTACCGGGCCACTAGTTCCATTTCCTTGAGCGACTCGATATAGGGTGCGCGCAACACGCCGCGCTCAGTGATGATCGCGGTGACGTATTTCGTCGGGGTCACGTCGAAGGCAGGATTACAGATGCCGACGCCATGTGGGGTGAGTTGCTTGCCGCCATGGTGTGTGACCTCGATGGCAGCCCGTTCTTCGATGGGGATGGAGTCGCCCGTGGGAGTGGCCGTATCGATGGTGGACCAGGGCGCGGCCACATAAAACGGGATGCCGTGCTCCTTGGCCAGGATGGCCACGTTGTACGTGCCGATCTTGTTGGCCACATCGCCATTGGCCGCGATGCGGTCGGCGCCCACCACGACGGCCTGGATCCGGCCGGCGCGCATGAGGCTGGCAGCCATGTTGTCGCAGATTACAGTGGTGGGAATGCCGTCGGACATCAGTTCCCAGGCGGTGAGGCGCGCACCCTGCAGGAAGGGGCGGGTTTCGTCGGCGTAGACGTGGATCTGCTTCCCTTGCTCGACGGCAGCGCGAATGACACCGAGAGCGGTTCCGTAGCCGCAGGTGGCCAGGGCGCCGGCGTTGCAATGGGTAAGCACGCCACCCTCAGCGGGCAGCAGCCCGGCGCCGAATGCTCCCATGGCCTTGCAGGCGGCTATGTCTGCGTCATACATGGCGTGGGCTTCGGAAAGGAATCTCTCCTTGACCTCGGCCATGCTCGCCCGAGAAGAGCGAAGGGTTTGAAACAGCCCCCTCATGCGGTCGATGGCCCAGAACAGATTGACTGCGGTGGGGCGGGTGCCGGCGAGGCGCGCGCAGATTTTTTCGAAGTCTTGGACAAACTCCTCGGTCGTGCGAGCAGTGCTCTTCAAAGCGCCCAGGGCAACGCCGTAGGCGGCGGAAACACCGATGGCCGGAGCCCCCCGAACTACCATGGTGTAGATGACATCGGCCACCTGTTCATACGTCGTGGCGAGCACATAGCTCTCTTCGAGAGGAAGCCGGGTCTGGTCGATGAATCGGACGCCCTCAGGGGTCCAGGTCAGGGTCGGGATCATGCTCTTTTATTTTACCTGTTCACTCGCCCAAAGAGCCGCTGCACGCAGTGCTGAAAACATTTTCAGTTTGCCACTGGACGGCTTTGCGCTCAAATGCTTAGAGTGGTTGCGTATCTCTGCAGACACACCAATACGGCCGCGCAGTTGAGGGGACGGAGGTCGGGGGCGGCTCGTCCGCGCAACCTCGATCCGAGGCTCGATTACGGGGCGGATTCTCACCCTACTTCTGGGTCTGGAGTCCAGTACTGGTTGCCGGCAAAGCAAAGGGCCATCATCGGCCCCCTCTAATTTCCAGTGGTGGTCGAGGCCAGGAGATTGTGTTAACCATGCGTCAGTAAGGAGTTCTCTTGAAACTCACGTCCGTCGATTGGCTCATCATGCTGCTTTACTTCGTGTTCGTCCTGGGCATCGGCTTTGCCCTCAAGCGCTACATGAAGACGAGCAAGGATTTCTTTCAGGCCGGCCGCGCGCTGCCGGCATGGATTTGCGGCCTGGCTTTTATCAGCGCCAACCTGGGAGCCCAGGAAGTGATCGGAATGGGAGCCTCGGGCGCCAAGTATGGCCTCGAGACCGCTCACTTCTATGGCATCGGCGCCATCCCCGCCATGATCTTCGTGGGCATTTTCATGATGCCTTTCTACTACGGCTCCAAAGCCCGTTCCGTGCCCGAGTTTCTGCGCCTTCGCTTCGACGAGAAGACTCGCGCGCTCAATGCGTGTTCATTCGCGGTGATGACCGTGTTCAGTTCCGGTATTTCGATGTACGCCATGGCCCGGCTGATCCAGACGCTGCACGTGTTCGATGGTCTCTTTCATGCCATGGGGCGGCCGCCGGAGGACATCTTCACGTTTTCGATCGTGCTCTCGGCGATTATCGTGCTGGGATACATCTTTCTGGGCGGGCTCACCAGCGCGATCTACAACGAGGTGCTCCAATTCTTCCTCATCATCGCGGGATTTCTGCCCCTGGTGCTGCTGGGACTGAGGAACGTCGGCGGTTGGACCGGGCTGAAGGCTACGCTGCCGGTGGCCTACATGCACCAGTGGAAAGGCGTGATGCACTCCAGCACCAATCCCATGGGCATTGAAATTTTCGGCCTGGCCATGGGACTGGGATTCGTGCTGGGCTCCGGCTACTGGTGCACGGACTTCCTGGTGATTCAAACCGCTATGGCTTCAAAGGATATGGATTCGGCGCGCAAGGTTCCGCTGATTGCGGCCGTCCCCAAGATGCTGTTTCCGTTCCTGGTGATTCTGCCCGGTCTGCTGGCCATCGCGTTGCCTACGCCCCACACGGTCGAGACAGTAACCAAGAATGCGGATGGGTCGATTATCCACAACATCCAGGTGGTCTCGCCGCAGGTGGAGCAGGGCAAGGGTATCGTGCCGGCGAAGATCAACCCGGTGACCGGCCAGCCGATGTTCACTGCCAGCGGCCAACCGCTGCTGGATTACGATATGGCCACACCCAATATGCTGCTGCATTACTTTCCGACCGGAATTCTGGGCCTTGGACTGACGGCGTTGCTGGCCAGCTTTATGAGCGGTATGGCGGGCAACGTGACCGCATTCAACACCGTTTTTACTTACGACCTCTACCAGTCCTACATTCACAAAGGGGCCAGCGACCGGCATTATCTTGCAGTGGGGCGTTGGGCCACCGTGGGCGGAATTCTGTTTTCGATCGGAACGGCGTATGCGGTGGTCAGCTTCAACAACATCATGGACACGCTTCAACTGGTGTTTTCGGTGGTGAATGCGCCGTTGTTTGCCACCTTCTTGTTGGGTATGTTCTGGAAACGCGCCACCGGTCACGGAGCATTCACGGGCTTGATTGCGGGTACCGGCGTGGCGTTGCTGCACCATGGCCTGACCCTGCCATTCGAGGACCGGCCCGGGATTCACGGAGGCTGGATCGCCGTGCTGCACCACTATCCGAGCGAAATGGCGCAGAATTTCTGGGGAGCCATCTTCGCCTTCAGCGCCAACTTTCTTGTGACTGTGGTCGTGAGCCTGTGCACGAAACCCAGGCCGGAATCGGAACTGGTTGGCCTGGTCCACTCACTGACGCCGAAGCCACCGCATCACCACCTGGAATGGTGGCAGCGGCCTGAGACCCTGGGCATCGCAGTCCTGATCGGCGCCATCGCGCTCAACATTTTCTTTGCCTGAGGAGCAGCCCCGATGACTCTCGATCTACGTATTCCTATGGGATTGATGTTCACACTGGTCGGAATCATCCTCGTGGCCTTCGGACTGGCCACAAACGGCAATGCGGAACTCTACGCGCGCAGCCTGGGCATCAACGCGAACTTATGGTGGGGCTTGGTGCTGCTGATCTTCGGAATGACCATGTTTCTGATGGGTCGCCGCGGTCAGAAGAAATTAGCCGACCTCCCGCCGCCTGAGCCCAGCGCGACGGAGGTCCGTCGCGGACACTAAGTCGTCAGCAGACCAAGATCACTGAAGGCTAACCCGAAACCGCATATTCTGATAATCGAATGTGTAGCCGCGAAGCTGGTCGAGCGCGTCCACGCCCAGCACGCCATACACATCGTCCAGCGCAGCCGAGCCGACCGGCTGGGTGAGCACCTGGATGAAGTGCACGTCCACCTTCGACAATCCGAATCGGAGGGGAAGCGTTTCCGCCATGTATGCGGGCTGAGGCGGAAACGGACGCGTACTCGGTATCGTGAACAATTCTTGTTTCTGTCCCGCGAATTCCACCGCATGCTCGTCGAAGTAGCGGGAAGTGAAGTAGGTCTGCTGGCCGGCCGCGTCTAGCGCGAACATCTGCTCACTCGGCGCCAGGCCGAGGGCAACGATAATCTGGTCGCCGTCGAGGAAGAACCGCGCCCCATCGTAGTTCGGCGCCGCCTTGCCTTGCGCTTGAATCTGCCGCACGGGCCGTAGCTCTATGGTTGCGTTATCGGTAATAGTCAGGCTGCTCAGCGCCGACAGCGCCGGATAGCCGAGCACTCCCTGCACCTGGTAGCGCGATTGCGCGAAGGTGTAATCGGCGTCATCGAAAACAAATGCCGTCATATTGTGAAACGTGAGGCGGCCGCCGACGGTGAATCGCGGAATCACCGTGGAATGGACCTGCATGTCCTTTCCTGTAAGGGAATGAATGGTCGCACTTTCTTCAGAGACTTTGAGGCCGACCTCGCGAGCCAGGGAGCGCGCAATCATATTGAACGGCGCCGTGGGATCGAGCATCCAGGTATGCGGGCGCGCATCGACAAAAACCGGAATGTCGATGAGGCCGAGCGAATTTTTGCTTACCTGGAGCATGAACGGGTCGCAGGGATCGATGGTCATGGGCGGGTTGGCGGCTGCCAATGGCAAGAGCTTGAGAGGCATCTCGATCTCGTCCTGCTCATCCCGGCTCAGCGAGCCTTGCAGCCGGCTCTCGAGCGTCTGATATTGCCTGGCTGCTTTTGAAAAATCTCCATCGCGGAGATAGTCCTCGGCCAGCGCCTTGCGGAGAAGCTTTTCGTGCACCGGATCGCCGCTGGCACCCACCTTGTCGACCAGCGGCTCCAGTAACTGAATTGATTCCTTTGGATCGTTGTTGCGATTGGCCAGGATGCCTCGATAGAGCTGGGCCTGCTCCGGCGGCAACTGATCAAGTTCAGACTGGACGCGAAAAAACTGGTGATCCGCGAGAAGGTTCTGTACTCGGGCGTCCGCGGTGAGGCCGCTGCTGGATCCGGTGTGGACTTGCGCGCCCGCACCGGGCTGCGGTTGCTGCGCTTGCGGGGGTGGTGCCGGCTGAGCATACAGGGGAGACGCAATCAGGAAAGACGCCACCACGATCGCTGCCCACCTCGCACCTCGTGATGTTCCCCTGTGAACTACGCCCATTCTTAAACGAAGAGTACCAGATTGGAGGACAGATTGGGCGGGCCGTTTGCTACTTTGAAACGCTGTTGATCATTGCCCGGTAAACTGGAAACAGTCAGAGATGAAGCGAAAGACGATTGAACATTACGAGATTGTCCGCCGGCTGGGTGCCGGAGGCAGCGGAGTGGTCTACCTAGCCAACGACACGCTGCTGCAGCGCCCGGTGGTGTTGAAGATCCTGCGTGCGGGCATGATGTCAGCTGAGCAGTTGCGTTCGACCGTATTGCGCGAGGCGCGGCTGGCATCGGCGATCGAGCATCCCAACGTCTGCGCGATCTACGAGGTGGGGGAAAGTCGCGACGGCGGCTATATCGTCATGCAGTACGTGCCCGGCCAATCGCTCGACCACCTGATTGCGCAAGGTCCTGCGAATCGTCAGTTGGTGCTTTCGGTGGGCATCCAGGTTGCGGATGGATTGCAGGCCGCCCACGCATTGGGCATCTTCCACCGCGATCTGAAGCCGCAGAACGTGATGCTCACCGATGGGGGACTGGCGAAGATCCTGGACTTTGGACTCGCGCGGCGGCTGCCTCCGGAGGATGCAAACTTCGACCCGTCGAAGCCTGCCCTGGCCAAGGATGCGTCCATGGCGGCGACCTACACGGCGCGCGGAGGAACGATCCGCTACATGGCGCCGGAACAGTTCGTAACCGGGCAGTCGAGCGTTCAGTCGGACGTGTGGGCGCTGGGCGTCATTCTCTATGAGTTGGTGAGTGGGCGGCACCCGTTCTCCCGGCCCGATGCTGAAGATTTTCAGGCCATCCGTGCCATCCAATTCTCCGAACCCCCCGATTTGAGCGCGATGGTGCCCGACGTTTCCACCGAGTTGAAGAGCGTGATTGCAATGTGCCTGGAGAAGAACCCGGCGGCTCGCTATACCTCGGCGGCCGAGGTGCGCGAAGCGCTCAAGACCATCATGAAGGCACAGCAGATCGAGACGGGGAGCATCCCGGGGGACGCGGCCGCGAATCTGCCGACCACCGGACCGGAGGCCGAGAAGCGCGCCACCGGGTTTCTCTCCATGCTCGCGGAGCGGTTTCGCGAGTCGGCTCCAGATCGCACCCAGCAGAACTCATTGGTGGTTCTACCCTTCACGAATCTTGGTGCCACGGAAGTTGCGCCAATGTACGGGTTTGCTCTGGCGGACGCGTTGGCGGCGCGGCTGGCGAGAATCCCTACCCTCGTGGTCCGGCCATCGAGCACGCTGATGTCGCTGCCGATTGCCCAGATGGACCCGCTGTCGGTAGGTCAAAAACTGGTGGTTTCCTACGTGCTTGCGGGCAATTTCCTGCGCTCCGAACACGGATTCGATTTGAACTGGCAGCTGCTCGATGTGGTGTCGCAGCGGGTGCGCTCGGGCGGCGCGATCCGCGTTGCGTCGCTGGATCTGATTGCGGTGCAGACAGAGATATCGAATGAAGTATTCGCGGCTCTTCACGGGTTGAGCGCGGCGGATTCGATCGAAGCCGCGCAGGCAGACGCCCCCCGCGGTGGGCCGCGCAATGGATCGCTCACCGGGCCAGTGAGCGAAGAGTATCTGCAGGCGCGGGCCCTGCTGAGTTCATTCATGTTTCGGACCGGAGCGCGCGCCGATCTCGACCGCGCGTACGCGCTGTTTTCGAGCGTGACCGAGAAGAATCCGGGATTCGCCCAAGCCTGGAGCGGGCTGGGCATCGGCGAACTGCAATATGCGCGCCACGGATTTGGCGGGCAGATTCACGTGATCCGTGCCCGGCGGGCCTTCGATGAGGCGCTGAAGCTCGATCCGGCATCGACCGAGGCCAACCTCTATCGCATCTACATGCTGCTGGGGCGGGGCGAGAAGGAGTCGGCGCGCCATGGCATTTCCAACATGCTGACAGTTTCGTCCAATGACTGGAATGTGCACATGGTGGCTGGTCTGGCGCTGCGCGGCGACGGCATGTACGACGAGGCCCTGAGCCAGTTCAACCGTGCACTCAAGTTGAACCCGGCCAATGCAGCGATTCTCTATAACCACCGGGCGAGGGTGTATCAGTATCAGAACCAGCTCGAACTGGCTGGAGACGAACTGGCAAAGGGCCTGGCGCTGGAGCCGCGGCATCCCTTGCTGCGCACGTCATCGGGGTATCAGCAGATGCGCATGGGCAACCTGGCCGCGGCGATCGAGATACTCGAAGGCGTGATTCGCGATGATGAGTTGATGCGCATCGCCGTACCTACGCTGGCATTGTGTTACGTACAGGCGGGTGATCGCGCGCGGGGAACGGCGCTGCTGAAAGACGATACGCTGACGGCAGCCGAGGCCGACAGCGAAATGGCGTATCGGCTGGCGACCTACTTCGCGGTCGAAGGCGACTCCACCGAAGCGCTGCACTGGCTGCGGCGCGCGATCTACCTGGGCAACGAGAATTATCCCTGGTTTCAAAAGAATCCGGCATGGAACAACCTGCGCACCAACGCAGATTTCGAGCGAATTCTCGAGGACTTAAAAAAGGCCTGGCGCAAGAACCAGCGGACGTGGAAGCGGCTGCTGGAGCAGGTGCCGGCGGATGGGGAGTAAGCGCGTTTCCTCGGTGCCATGCGAAAGGCCCGAAGCTGGTTGGTTATCTTAAGATGCTTTAAGGCTTGGCCTCGATCGGTTTTCCCTTGCCGATGTCGGCGGGGAACAGCCTCGCAGGCGGTGCCTTGCCGAGCCCGATTTTGCTGTGCAGCATCTCGTTGAAAAACGAAATGTCGTTTGACTCAATCACGATCGAAATCAGGTTTCCATTCCAAACAGACCGTGAGCATCGACGTCGATCGCAAGTATCTGTCGATTTTCGACGAGCAGAAAGACGGATGGACTCTCGTTCCTGGCGACTACAGCATCATGGTGGGCGGCTCCAGCGACAAGCTGCCGTTGAAAGCGACGGTGAGTCTGAAGTAGTTTTTCTAATCAGGCAGAATCTTCTCGTGCCGTCCATCCTTCCGTGCGTTTTGCGGAAGGATGGGAAAGGCGCCATCCTCGAAACCGAATTATTCTGGATAGAGGTCCGCGCTGCTTATGACACGGAGTCGCTTGCTGATTGCCTTGCTGTTTTGGTCAGTTTCTATTGGATATTGCCAGGCCCCGGTTCCCTCTCAGGCTCCCGCTTCCCCAGTCAAGCCGGGCATCGCAATCAAGGCCGCTCCGGCAACGGTGTTTCACAGCGATCTTCTCGATTTGAGTTTTACTTATCCTGCCAGCCTGGTCGCGCAAAAGCTTCCCAGTCTCATGGAACAACACGACGCTCTTGGCGCAAGACTACCCGCCGACGCAAAACCTGAAGATCGCAAGACCAATGAATGCACGGATAAGGCCCTCTACGCCCTGCGCGAAGATGATCCTAAAAATCTTCAATCCACCATCAAGGGGAAGATTCTGATTTCGCGTATCGGCGTGGATTGCATGCCCGCCG
>Ga0207095_10172_pt1 | contig 19516 bp, 16 predicted proteins | sample Alteio_BWMinHeat_88_FD_153529 | JGI IMG/M metagenome (GOLD analysis project Ga0207095, IMG submission 153529) | Enriched cells from forest soil in Barre Woods Harvard Forest LTER site, Petersham, Massachusetts, United States -... | ecosystem: Environmental > Terrestrial > Soil > Temperate forest >... | reverse complement strand
CACCACAAGGTATCGTTTTTTATTTAAGTGGAATTGAACCAACCCACCAAAAGGACTACCGATCAGGATACATCGACACTTGTTTGGAGGAAATGTCCCTGATGTCCCGAGAGCAAGACGCGTTAATTCTTGGGATGGGAACCCATGGGTTTCACCCTGAAAATCATGGCTTTAAGTGCCTGATCCAGATAGACTCTGATTCTGATGCCGGTCCCTATCGGAATCATGCAATCTACGTGAAAAGGGTATCCTGAGTTCAAGCACAAATAAGCTTCCATGAAAACTGCGAGCCAAACCGAACTCAATGCGCAAATGGCTTTTCCTCCCCTCCCCTACCTTGAGGGGAAAAAGGCCAATGACACGTTGCACCTTTATCTTCAGATTGTGGGAAAAATCCGCCTTGCTTTGTTTCCAAAAGTGAATCATTGGTGGCATGTCACGCTTTATGTCTCGTCCCGAGGGCTCACCACAAGGCCCATTCCCTATGGAGACAGCAATTTCGAGATTGAGTTTGATTTTATCGATCATACGCTCGTCATCACCACAAGCGAAGGAAAGCGGAAAGATTTTTCTTTGGTTGATGGTCTTTCAGTCTCCAAGTTTTACAAGAATCTTTTCACTCATCTTACGGAACTTGGCATCGATGTTAAAATCAAGGCGGTTCCGTACAAAACGATCTCCACCACCCCGTTTGCTGAAGATGAAGAACATGCCACCTACGACAAAGAATACATTGGCCGCTTTTTCAATGCCTTTGTAAGAATAAACAACGTCTTCGAGGAGTTTCGCGGCAGATTTATTGGCAAGAGCACGCCGGTTCAGCTCTTCTGGCACAGCTTTGACTTGGCTCATACCCGATTCTCTGGAAAAGAAGCTCCCAAAAGAGAAGGGGCCAATCGATCGGATCGAGAGGCGTATTCCCATGAAGTGATTAGCGTCGGATTTTGGTGCGGCGATCAAAACGTTCAAGCCCCCGCATTTTACTCGTACACAGCACCCGCTCCTTCCGGTTTGACTGAAACCCCATTGCGTCCCGAATCTGCCTCCTGGAAAAACGGAATGGCTGTCTTGATGTACGACGATGTTCGAGTGGCCACATCTCCTCGTGCCGTTCTCCTTGACTTTCTAGAGAGCGCTTATCTTGCTGGCGCCACGAAAGCGGGCTGGGACATCGAAGCGTTTAAGCTTAAACCGGTGTAGATTAGGGCGCGTGCCTCGCAAGTTCACCGTGATCACGGACAAGGAATGACATAAAATATAAACCTGCGGCTATGAGTAAGAGGGCCTTAATTCCAAGAATAAACGACAAGGATTCCATCATCCCACCAATCATGGCACCATAGAGGTTTGATGCAAATGCATTGGAGCGATTTTGCGCCCGGGCAAAAGAAGCGGAAAAAATAATTCCAGCAAAAAAAATTGGCAACGTCATGCAAGTGCCAGACAATAGGGCTTTCGGCAGAAGAGACATGCTTGAGAAAAAGTCGTACGGGAACAGAAAGTTTCCAAAAAGACTAACAAACAGAGCTACATAATAAGGCTTCAAGGAACGGGGAGGCCGCCGTTCACAAAGGTAATTCGCCAAAAGCAACATCATGAGAATGGCGCCAATCACCAGTGCATTGACAGTCCAGGTCACCCCCGAAGAGAAGTGCGGATTTGCTTATACTCTGAACTTCGAGGAGCAAGAAGCCTGCTCCAAGGAAAAGAAAATGCCATTCGTTTTGATAAGTTTTGCCCGTAACCTTCTTGATTCCGATGTAAGAAAAGAGTGCCAACAAGAAAAAAACGAAGTAGTAAAGGTTCGGGATTGTCTTATCCCTCAGATAGAGATATGGCCAATCATCGGTTGTTAAATCGATTTTGTATGAAGACCAGGAATGAAGAAAGCCTTGGGAACCCTGCACGATACTTTGAAGATGTGGATCTCTTGAAAGACTTTCCTTGATGACTTTCTCGTTTCCCGTGACAAACCCGTATCCTCCCCATCCTCGAAATCCTGAGTGGACCTGAAATTCGACAGGTGGGTGCTCAAACACTTGCGTTAACAACTGCTGAAAACGTGCTCCGATAAATTCATCTGCAACGGCAAAGACTAAGACCACAACGCCGTTTGGTTTTAAGAGCCGTTTGATTTCCCTAAAACTTTCCAAAGTGTAAACATAATTGTCAAGCCTGACATTAGAATAGCTCGATGAAAGCGCGTGTGAGTCTAGAAGGCCCAACACAACCAAGTCATATCGATGTGATGTCTTCCTAATGAATGAGCGGGCATCGTCAACGGCAACATGAACTCGCGGGCTTTTATAGGGTGCTTCGGGATGCAACCGTTCCCCGATTTCAATGATTTTGGGATCGAGCTCCACAGCGTCAACACTTCTTGCCCCATTTCTCAATGCCCCGGCAGTATCGTTCCCCGCCCCCGCGCCTAAAATGAGCACATCGCCGGGCTCTTTCATGAAGCGATAAGCGATGTTGTAGTGATCGTAAGGAACAATGTCCCTCGGAAAGAGAATTGGATAACGTTGCTTAAATTGAGCAGAGTAATCGGTGATCATCATGTAGCGAACCGAATTTACCCAAATGACATAACCATCTGGCACACTTCGATTGTTGACTTCCACGGCTCTCGGGATGATGGTTAGTTTTTGGTAAGGAGACCAGAGGGTCCAATTCTTCGAATGGTAATCTTTAAAGAGCAAAAACACACATCCGAAAACAAGTGCGACTCCGATGAGAGCTTGCCATCTTCTTTCAAATAAGAGTGGGACTAAACCGATTCCCCCCAGTGCAAACCACAGATAAGGAGGGAGAGAAAAATACGAAACTCCAAAAAAAAGAAGAATCCCGAAAAGGCTTCCTAACAGATTAACGAAGTATCCACTTAAAGGTCGGTTGTGCTCATTGAGCAATCGACCGATCCGCTGACCAAAGGGTACAAAAAAAAGAGTAATGCACAACATGCAAAACAAAAGCAAACCTAAGCCTAACAGAAAGCTCAGCAAACTTGTCCCTGCCCAACCCTGAGCCGAGTTATACCACACAACAAAATTTGAGCCGTAACTCAGGTAAGAAGAGATCTTCTGAAAAGAAAACAGACCCAGCAAGGGGCCTAAAGAAAGAACGCTTACGAGAAGACTCAACACGGCGAAGGAAATCATGAAATAACTCTTTTTGTCGGCAAGTGCACATCCCAAGCCGATTCCAAAGAAGCAAAAGAGAAGGATTAAGTTGTGGAAATATGCAAAAATTCGAATTTCGGAAGACAACCAGCGAATCAAAAGCATTTCGAAGAATAGTCCGAGACAACTGACCCAAAACAATGAGAGGTGTCGCCTAAAAGAGTGACCGCTTTTCATGCTGAACGAAGAACTTCAAGATCGGTTGCAAAAATCCCAGTCAAGAACCTTTCAGCAAAACCCCTTGAAAATACACCCCTTCTATGATAGAATAGTCTCGGTATGGGGAAAGCAAACGAGATGGAGAGTTCTTCTACTTTCTCGGCCATTTGCGGCAAAGAACGAGAACAAATTTCGGACGAAATTTGCAAGTTCCTGACTTACCAATTGCTTGACAAACAAGATAAACGCAAGAGTCCCCGAATTCCCGTTTGCTTTCCGACAAATTATCTTCTTTATGATGGAAAGAAATGGAATCCATCCGAGCAGACCATGCATGCGTTGAATTTGAGTTCTACTGGTATGAAAGCCATGTCGTCTGTAGATATTCCTATCAATACTTTTCTCTATGTAAAGTTTAGTTTGGTCGAGCGTACTCCAATTCAAGCTTCAGCGCAGGTTAAATGGGCAAAATCCTTTGAAAAGTTGTGGTTTGTTGGGCTGACCTTCACGGAGTTGAAACAAGAGCAGCAGATTGCTTTGCTCGACTACGTGTCTACCGAAAGATCGAAATGGTTCGCCCAGCTCTCGAAACAAACAGGAAAAGACCGACGCGTTTACTTCCGGGCTCCTTCAAGCACCCTGGTTTCTTACAATCTCTATACTGATTCCCGAGCTGGTCTCTGGAAGCCTCAGCCCAATAAACTTAGTTTGATTGATGTATGTGCCAATGGCGTGCGATTCAAGCTGAAGCAAAGGCTTCCAGCGGGAAGCATCGTTTCATTTAGCTTCCCATTAGGGAAAAACTCGTTCCCCGTTGTTGGAAAGATCGTCTGGGCCAAGTTGTACCCGGATGGCCTCACTTATCATGGTCTCCAGTTTATGAACCTAAAGGAAGAAGAACGGGAAGTAATCATCAAGTTTGTCTTGCAAGAACAGCAGCTACAACTTAAAGCTTCGATGAAATAGCCATAAATCAACAAATCCTCGCCAAGTGCATGGTCGAACAGACGCCTTACTCTGCAAACGGTCAATGCCGATAGGGATGACACAGAAAACATGAGAATTGAGCGAGTTGGGCTAAGAGACTTGCGGCCAATCACCGAAACAGAATTTCAAAAAGCAATCGCGGCCTGTGAGAAAATAAAAGCCATCCGAGAAGGACGTCATCAATACATTCTCGATCATAAACTCGACGAAGGGTTGCTCATGCCTGCAGGCAAATACGGGCCCGGAGGTCAATTTACATCGCTTGCCAATTATGCGTATGATTTGGTCATATCGGGATCCTATGAGATCATTAATCATCTCCGGCTTTATACGCATCACTTTTGTGGTTATTCTTTTGCTCCTTTTTCGAATGACTTGATCATTCATCCCATTCCAAAAGACTTTGATGAGCAATGTGACAAGCTGCTGAAGGAACCCGATCAATGGGTGAATGCTTACATCCAGCTTGCCCGAAATACCGCTGCTCATCTATTGCCAGTCGCACCAAAGACGCTGGGTGAAATCGGATGGGATGTGAATGGGCGCATCGTCAATCATGACATTTTTGGCTGGCAAGAAAAACTTGCTTACTTAGATTTTTCTGGAATACTGCTTGGTCTTCGGAAGCGAATAGGAATGGGCTTTGGGATCAACATATTGGAACTTGGCGGTGGCTATGGGGGGCTTGCTTACTTTTTCAAAGCCGCACTTCCCGAGGCCAATTATTTCATCGTCGATCTCCCAGAATCACTCTTGTTTTCAGCGGTGTACCTCGCCATAACTGGTGGCGAATTCGACCACACCATCTATGATGGTACAAACCTGGAACAAGTGCTTGAAAATAACGCTGGTTTTAAGTTCATCTCAAATTTCATGTTTGATGATCTGGTTGAACCTTTGAAAATAGACCTCATGATCAACACCTCTGGGCTCCCCTCCATGTCGCTTGAGCAAGTTGAACATTATGCTGCAGGGATAGAGAAAATGCTGACCGGGGTGCTCTATGAGCACAATGGGGTGCCTCCCTACAGCTACAAGAAAATTCTCGCCGCCCATTTTCCGGCAAGAATTGGGCTTAGTCCATCGTTTGCTTTTCCCAACATGTGGGGAAAGAGCTATGCTGATATCGCCACTTTTCTGGGAACAAGCCTTGCTTCATTACAAGGGTTAGCGGAAGATAAGAAGTGGACCCTTTACCCCTTGCCCCAGCCAACAAACTGATTGAGCAGACGAGGAAATACTCGCCTTCTAACACAGGAAATTGGCAAGAAGATTCGAGCCGAAAACGGCATGGCACGCGCCGTGGAATGCTTCGAACAGTGGATTGAATCGATGCGCCGGACGGCTTAGCAAAACTAGAACACCTCTGATTACTGAAAAGCGTCAAACCGTGAACCGTATTCCCTGGGCTATCGAAATGTTCATATCTTTGTAACGTTTTGGGGTTGATTCCCCCTCATCAGGCTTGATATAATGGGGTCACTACACGATTCAGGAGGCTAGAAGTGGAAATAACTGCTAACATCCGTGCCGGAAACTATCTCGCGCGTTTGGCACAAATGGCTCGAGCCCTGAATAACTTCGATCCGGTGACGGGCACCGGAAAGATGGCTCAAGCTTTCTATGATGAACCAACGTCTTTTAAGGATTTTTTTCAACAGTTTGGAGTGAGGGGTGAGGAGGGGAGTCAAAACGCTGCGGCTCTGCACAACCTTCACTATTTGCTCCAGCGTGAAACCGTTCGGGAAGCGAATGGATCAACAAAGGATCGCCGCGCACTACTCAACAGAGCACTCGGGACGATTGGCGTTCTTGTCTCGAACTTGTCCCTTGATTTTCGAGATGAAGAAGGCCGTCTGAGAACTTTAGGGGGGATGTTTCTAGAGCAAGAATCCCCTCACCACGGATATCCCTTTGTTGATATTTTCGATCCGAAACTGACAATCATCAATCAGGAAGGGACTGGAATTTCAAAAACTCCGACCCAAAGCAAAAGACTCGATTTCGAATATCAAGACCAAAAGGTGATCGCAGTTCAAAGAATTGAACCAAGTAAGTCTGCCCTTATAAAAGGTGATGATCCAGTACGCCTCTTAAACCCTCCCATAACGAGAAACTGGCCCACTACAACTTTCATGATCTACGGGGTTCCCTCGATGCACCCTCTGCCGGGCAGTGCACTACAAAAAACTACCGACCAGAGCTATTGCGTATTGCGAATTCAAAATCCAAACGCGCAGCAAGAGATTCAAGAAAAAGTTAAACGCTTGATCGCCGATGACAATGGAGGCAAAAAGCAGGTACTAAGCACACCCGAAGAAAGTGAAATCAATTTTAACTTCTCCCCCCGCTCCTGAACCACACAACTTAATTGGAAAATCGTTGAATTGATGTCCAAACCGGGGGGTCTTCAACCCGAATGGCCCTGTTCAGATATTCCTGAACCCTTTGCAGCCTCGGCATATCCCATTCAGAAACAAGCGTAAAAGCTACCCCTTCGCGCCCTGCTCTAGCGGTTCGACCAATTTGGTGAACATAATCTTCCGGATCAGAGGGGACATCATAGTTGATAATTCGACGTATGTCCGGGATGTCCACCCCACGACCAAGCACACCTGTTGTCACCAGAGTGTGTATGCGGCCACTTCGAAATTCAGCTAAAACTCTTTCCCGTTCCCACTGTGCCCTATTACCATGCACCACTCCATGATCATAATCACTTTCTTTCAGTTTTGCAGACAGTTGATTTGCTCCCAAAGTATATTTGGCTTCATCCTTATAACGGCAAAAAATCAGTGTTGGGGCGTTTTCATGCCCAAGAATCCCGCTGAGAACTCTAAATTTGCTTTCTTTATCATTGTTCATCCGGTAAAAACTTTCGGTGATTTTGGGTTTCTCTGCCTGGACATTCTGCAGCTGTATACGCATTGGATCGTAAACGTGCTCTTGGATAAGCTCTTCCAGCCCATCAGGAATCGTAGCCGAAAAGAGTCCAATTTGGGGTTTTGTAACTAAGGACTTCAAAATAAATCTCACGTCTCCGATAAAACCCATGTCAAGCATCCGATCCGCTTCATCAAGAATGACGGTTCTAACTTGATTGAGTAACCCTGGAAAAGTGTTTATGAAATCGATCAGCCGGCCGGGTGTCGCTACAAGAATGTGTGCTCCCTGGTCAATCCAATGCATTTGAGCCGATCGAGATCGACCACCATAAGCTGAAACAACGCGAATAGCTGAATCAAGTTTCGTTCGGCTAATCACCTCACTAATTTGTATCACAAGTTCGTGAGTTGGGGCTACGATTAAGGCTTGCGAAGCTCTTGGAGAAGGGAAGACTTTCTTGAGGATAGGCAAAACAAAGGCAAGAGTTTTTCCACTACCGGTTTGAGCCTGGGCCACAACATTGCGCCCTGCAAACATTGGAGGAATTGCTTCTCTCTGAATGGACGTAGGATTAGTTATTCCAGCACGTGCAAGTTGGCCAACAATAGAAACATCAAGTTCAAGTCCTCCAAATTCTCTTGATGTAGGCGATGTGGTCCCTTGATGAGCACCCCGGAAGCCTTGATGCCCTTGGGTAGTTAAGCCCGTTTTTCCATTCGCGTTAGTGTGCCCAGATTCCGACGCTACGGCAATGCTTCTTATTCGCTGGAATTCCGCCAGAAACTCTGTTAAAGTGCGAGCTTGACCGTTCTCTCCGCTCCTGGAAGCGAATTCAATATCCACCCTGATTCGCTGTTCAAACTCGTCAGCTCGAAGAGACCTGTAAGGCTTAGTGCGGTCAAGGAAATCGTCACGAGAAAATTGAGATCTCGCTTCCCCATTGCCTTGTGGCAAAACTGCCTTAGCCGCTAAAAAAATCTGATTAACTTTGATAGAAGAAATCGAAGTCGGCCCTTGATTAGACTGCAATTAACTCATCTCCAAATTCTAGATAGCCATTCTCTTCGCACCACTAAGGACTTACTTGTGCGCAGCAGGTTCGGCGCTCGGTGAGCCTGTTGGCTGCTTCACAATGCGCAGATATGGCTTAGGCGCTTTCCAACCCTGGGGATAGATTTTCTTTGCGTCTTCGTCAGACACAGATCCCGCAATGATGACATCTTCGCCTTGCTTCCAGTTAACTGGTGTGGCCACTTTGTGCTTTGCGGTCAGCTGCAGCGAATCGATGACACGCAGGACCTCGTCAAAATTGCGCCCGGTGGTCATCGGATAAACAATGAGGAGCTTGATCTTCTTGTCGGGCCCAATCACGAACACATTGCGAACGGTCATATTGTCCATCGCCGATCGCCCATCAGAAGTACCGGACGTACTGGCTGGGAGCATTCCATACAGCTTCGAGATCTTCAAGTCGGTGTCACCGATCATCGGATAGTTCGGAGCAAATCCTTGTGTTTCTTTGATATCATTAGCCCATTTCGCATGGTTATCGACCGGGTCAACGCTCAGTCCGATGATCTTAACGCCACGCTTGTCGAACTCTGGCTTAAGTTTGGCCATGTAACCAAGCTCGGTTGTGCAAACTGGGGTAAAGTCTTTCGGGTGAGAAAAGAGTACACACCAGGAATCACCGATCCACTCGTGAAATCGAATTTTTCCTTCGGTAGTTTCTGCTTCGAAATCGGGTGCTGCTTCACCAATTTTAAGACTCATAATACACCTCCGTAAGGTTTCATGGCTTCGGTGACAAGTTCTGAAAACCTGCTGTAAATCCGTTTCATCATGGGATAGAGAAGTCTAGCGGACAAGGCTTGCCATGTAGCGCCTTACATTGGGAAAGAAGGAATCCACAGGAATACTCAAAGTCGGAAAGAACTGGAATTGAATCCCTATTCGAAAGGACTCCGATGAAAAACGCACAGACAATGGAATCCGAAGATCTTTTAACCAAACGGAATGAGTACCTCATCCCGGCCACTTCTCATTATTATGAGAATCCTCCGGTCTTCACTAAGGGCCTGATGCAGCATCTCTGGGATAGCGAAGGAAAGAAATACCTCGATCTTTTTGCTGGTGTGGTGACCGTGAATGCTGGTCATTGCCACCCGGAAATCGCAAAACGAATTAAAGCGCAAATCGACACGTTGCAACACACAACCACCCTTTACGTGACTGAACCCCTCATTCGGCTTGCGATCAAACTCGCTGAAATTGCTCCAGGGGATCTGAAACAATCGTTTATTACGAACAGTGGAACAGAAGCCAACGAGGGAGCAGCACTCTTAGCTAAGGCTTATACTGAAAGCCATGATTTTATTGCCCTACGCCACTCGTTTCACGGGCGCTCGATCATGGGGATGAGTTTCACGGGACAATCCAACTGGCGCGGGGGTGGACCGTATGTCGCCGGCGTGCAGTTTGTTTCCGGTGCTTATTGCTATCGCTGCCCCTTTGGGAAAACTTACCCCTCCTGCAATCTCGAATGTGCGAAGGACGTGGAAAATGTCATTCGCACCACCACGCCAGGAAAGATTGCAGCCCTTATTGCAGAGCCCATTCAAGGAAATGGCGGGGTGATCACTCCCCCACCTGAATATTTCAAAGAAGTCAAAGGGATCGTCAAGAAATACGGTGGCCTGCTGATCTCCGATGAAGTCCAAACCGGATTCGGACGAACTGGCACCTGGTTTGGAATGGAGCAGTGGGGGGTCGAGCCTGACATCATGACCATGGCCAAAGGAATGGGAAATGGACTTCCGATCGGTGGTTTTATTACTCGTGGAGAGGTGGCGAGCAAACTAAAACCTGGCACCCATTTTTGCACCTTCGGCGGAAATCCGGTTTCAACGACAGGTGCCTTAGCAAACATTGAAGTGATTGAAAAAGAGCATTTGAAGGAAAATGCTGCATCCATCGGGAGCTACCTTAAAGAAAAACTTTTGGAGCTTCAACAGAAACATCCGCTCATTGGAGACGTGCGGGGCAAAGGCCTAATGCTCGGCATCGAACTGGTCAGCGATCGAAAAACGAAGCAACCCGCTATGGCTGAAATGAAGCGCCTCATGGAAATCTGCAAGGACAATGGAGTTCTTATCGGCAAAGGGGGACTGGACGGCAATGTTGTTCGGATCAAGCCTCCCCTTTGCATTAACAAAAGCGATGTCGACTTTGCCATTCACGTTTTAGACGAAGCATTCGGAAAGATCGCATGAGTTCGACGCAAACTAAGCTCAAAACTTGGCAAAATTTCGTCAACGGAGAATGGGTCTCTGCCGGAAGTGGCAAGACCACCCCTAACATTAACCCAGCCAACGCAGACGAAATTTTGGGATACAGTCAGCAATCGGAATTAGACGATCTCGAAAAAGCGGTAACGGCCGCGCGAGAGGCTTATCCCGGATGGCGAAAAACACCATCTCCCGCTCGAGGAAAATTCTTATCTAAAGCGGCGGCCCTCCTTGAAAAAAGAAAAGAGGAACTCGCTAAAGCCCTAACGCTAGAAGAAGGGAAAGCCTTTCAAGAGTCTCTTGGAGAAGTTCAGAAATCAATCAACATCCTTGAGTTTTTTGCTGCTCTTGGGAGACGATTAAACGGGGAATCGATTCCCTCGGAGCTTCCGAAGAACTTCATCTACACCAAGCGAGAACCACTAGGAGTTGTGGCCCTCATTACCCCTTGGAATTTCCCTGTGGCCATTCCAGCTTGGAAAGCGGGAGCCGCTCTCATCGCTGGAAACACCGCGGTTTTGAAGCCTTCAAGCTTAACACCGTGGACCGCCTCTCTCTTAATGGAAATCTTCCAAGAAGCAAATCTCCCCAAGGGAGTTCTTAACCTTATCACGGGACCAGGAAGCGTATTGGGAGAAGCGATTGTCAAACATCCTCATGTTCGCGCCATTTCTTTCACTGGATCGACCGAAACTGGAAGAAAACTGCAAGCGCTAGCGGGAGCACACGGGAAACCGATTCAACTTGAAATGGGTGGAAAAAATGCAGTGATCGTCTTAAAGGATGCCGATCTTGATTTGGCCGCATCTGGGGTTGTATTTGGCGCCTTTGGTTCCGCGGGACAACGGTGCACAGCCACCAGCCGATGCTTGGTTGAGGAATCGGTCTTGCCAGCATTCACTGACAAATTGCTCGAAAAAATAAGGCCATTCATTGAAAAAATGCACGAAGGAACCGTTGGGCCGCTCGTGGATGAGAATCAATTGAAGAAAGTCCTCCACTACATTGATCTCGGAAAAAAGGAAGGAGCCTCCTTGCTTGTAGGGGGTAAACGGATGACTGAGGGGGCTTTGGGTAAGGGGTATTTCGTTTCCCCAACGATTTTCACCAACGTTGCTCCCTCGATGACCATTGCGCAAGAAGAAATTTTTGGTCCGGTTCTCACGATCACCGCGGTGAAAGACATGGATGAAGCGATTCGAATCAGTAATGATGTGGAGTATGGTCTTTCCGGATCAATTTTTACGCAAAATATCAATCAAGCATTAGACTATGTTGATGACATTGAAATCGGTGTCGTACACGTCAATTCCCCAACCATTGGCGGAGAAGCACAAGCCCCTTTTGGGGGAATGAAAGGTTCGGGAGTCGGCGGACGGGAAATGGGGCACCAAAGCCTCGACTTTTTTACCGAATGGAAAACAGTGTACATTGATTACACCGACTCAAACCGAAAAGGAAATCTTTACTGAGCTTACCAGGTTGAAAGGTAGAGCGAAGCCCCAGAGAACGTTGAAGTCGTAAGCGAAGCCCGATCCTCTGCGATAATTCGGGCTGGTAGTCGATCCCTGACAAGTTCCACGTCTCCCGCTTCTCTAGCCACCGAATAAGCTGAATAACCTGGAAAACTTTGACGGAAGTCACTGGAAATGCTTTGTCTTAACATTCTAACGGACCTGAAACGAATGGTGGGAGGAAGTCGAAGAAACCCTTCCTGATGAAATGCGCTGGCGCGCGAACCCGTGAGGAAATCTGTTCCCCTTTTGGCTTCTGGCGCTGTATTCCCGGGAATGTACAAGCCGACCATGAGGCAGAACCCGACCATACCGACAAGAAGTCTCCGTACCATTAATTTTCTCCCTCCGTGCCAACTTGTGAGGCACCCCACACTGCTTAACTCTCTTTCATTTATTATGCCGCAAATGTGGACCCAACACAATTCTCCTCTCGAGCAGGATTGACAAATCAAAAGAACTAGTCGCTTCCAACGAACACTCCGAGTTTGTTATTCTTGTCGTGGGACTGGTCCGACGCGGTGAGGACGCGAATCCATTGGCTCTGAAAAGGAGCGAGTGCGGGTTACCGACCGAGCGGATTCACTGCAGTCCGACCAAAAAAATAATGGTAAGCCACATATTCAGTAGGGACATGGATGTCCCGCGGACTACAGTGGCTCGGAGAACGACCAAGGATGGTCGTTCGAGAATCAGCGAGGGAGGTAACCCGTACTCGCGACCCCTTCAGGGTCAATGGTGAAAAGGAATCCAGATGATTTCATCGTGAATTCATATGAACGTTTTCACGAAATCGTGAAAACTTGGGATGTCCTCGAGCAAGGAGAAGGTCTCCACATCAACCTCTTGCATTTCAATTCGCGCGAGCATCTCGCTAATTTTGGTCTCTCCGTTTTGGCTCTTCCAGCTAGCGGCCAAGTGCCGCCTGAGCAAATGCAACACCATTCGCTTTGACGGCTCCCTCATCCCTTGATTCCACAATTTCCAGGCGGTTTGCTTAAAAGATGAAAGTGGATGGAAAAAGGGCCATTCCAAAAAGTGTTGGGCTAATTGATTGAGCGATTTTCTAGGGTCTGTTGTTCCTGTAAGTTCTGACTGGATAAGCGCCCTTGTTGGGTTTGGCCTTGGATCGGCGCCATCCCAGTCGCTCACCAATCGAGTGGCCAAACTCGACTGATTCGTGAACCGCGCAAGTTCGATGAGAAGCGGGTAAATCCCGTCTAGCACCGTTGCATTCAGCTCTGCGTCATTCCTTTTCCCATAAAGTTTTTCCTCGATAAAAAACTGAGAAAACCGAATGGTAAACTCATCACTAATGCCTGCTTGACAAATCGACCGAAAAGAGAAAGGCCACGGGTGATGATTTCGAGCAAGCTCCCTCGCCTTGTTTAGGTGATACTCCGCCTTCTCCAGTCCTTGGGAAAAATAAAAGGCGCGCCCTAAGTTCCAATGGACTGGCAGCAATTCTGCGTCTGTCTCGAGAGCCTTCTCAAAATACTGCATGGCCAGTCTCCTGTAAGCGAGTTGAGGCGAGGACCCATGGGGCAATACCGACGAGCAAGACCAATAGGCAACGCCTAAATTGTTTAGGAGATTGGGTGACCCCCCCGAGTGGAATTGAAGTCCGGGCGTGGGAACATAAAAGAGGCCTGTGCTAAAGAGTTCAATTTTCGACTGTTCGGTCACGTCCGGTTTGTTTGCATCGCCGTTCAAGAACTCATCCAATCGCTTCTCAAAAGTATGTTTGGAAGACCGATATTGGCGAAGTTTTTCTTGCCCTTTCTCCGCCATGAGCATTCGCTCTTCTGGGTGTTCAAGGTAGTGTGTGAGGAGTGAAATCAAGTTGTCATCGTCGTAAGCCACCACGTCGGTCCCGACGCTAAGCCAGCTCAGTGTGGCGTCATTCTCTTCGTTGATAAACAGGAGTGATCCGCAAGCAAGCGCATCGAGCGTTCTTTGATTTAAAACATCCGGACGCACTGCGTGGTTAAACACGATTTTGCTGTCTCGGTATAGAGCTAACGCTTCTTGATACGCAATCTTCCCAAGGATCTTGATGTTGTATCTTGGGAGAAGGTTGAGGATCGATTCTACGCTACGAGCCCTTTCTTGGAAGGAAACCTGATCAACCTGACCCACAAAAATCACATCGATCGAACGATCATTCTTCGATAAATGAAGGGGAGGGGAATCCATATCGACAAAAGGGTGCCACATCACAAGGGCACTCCCCGATTCTTGCAAGAATGGAGCGACGTCCTTTCCGTTGACGATCACTTTTGGAAAGAAAGGGGCAGCCAGAGCCAGGCTCTGGAAATTGACTTGATAGTCCAGGACCACCGGGATAACAGGAACAGGCGTGTTTAAATAATCGACAGGTAAACTGTTGAATTCAGGGAAAAAAGTGAAAACCACGTCAGGCTTCCACGGAAGCGTCTGGACGGCAGCCTCGATTGTAGAGAATTGCGGTACACCAATCACTTCGTGCTTAAGAGCTTCCAGGCTTGAGCGAACGGGCGCATAGTCCTGAAGAAAAAGACAGCGCATCTTATTTTCACTATCGGCAAGAAACGGAGAAAGACTATCTCTCCCACTCCCATTCAAATTTTTCATGTATCGACACAACGGCGAATTCTCTTCAAGATTTTGCCCCCCATTTTGCAAAAAACGGTAAGAGCTTGGGGACACTCCCATTGAACTCCCCTCATTTTCGTGATACACTGGGGCTAGCTAGGGTTTAACACCAATATCTTTAAGAATTCGGGGAAGTTTTCATCGCCGTAGACTCCCTCAAGCACGCGGAGTGAAAACGTGTGATCGTTGAGGGAAAGAGTTCGAGGACAACTGAGAATTGTCATCGATTTGTTCTTCTTGCCTTTTCTGCAAGGAGCCCACAACGATCTGCCCTTGTGGCTCTTTACTTTTCACTCCCAGTGCTAAATTCAACGCGCAAAAGGGGTGATCGAAGCTAAAAAATACTAATACGCATGTATTTTGCACGGAAGCATATCCAATTTTCATAGGAGGGAACCTAATATGGCATTTGGTATTAGTATTCTCAATAACGCAACTGCCTTAAATGCAGTTAACCAACTGAACATCAATCAGTTCAATCTTTCAAAGAGCATCCAACGCTTAAGCACCGGACTTCGGATTAACACCCCAGCCGATGACGTGGCAGGAAATGCTCTAGCCAACCGGCTACAAAACAAAGTCAACATCATCCAGCAAGGAAGTATCAATGCTCAAGATGGTGTTTCACTCGTGCAAGTGGCCCAAGGAGGAATTGGCCAGATCAACGACATTCTGCAGCAGTTGAACACCCTGGCTGCTTCAGCCGCCAGTGCTGCAAAAAGCAACGTTGATCGTGCTCAAATCCAAACGGAAGTCAATCAACTTCTGCAACAGGTCTCCCAAATTGTCAACCAAACCAAATTTGGAGATCAAAACCTCATTGATGGATCCATTCAGTCTGCACAATTAGGCCTTGTCAGCACGCTGAACGTCACTACCAATGCGTTTGTTGCTGCTTCCGGTAACTCGTTGGTTCAAAACATCGGTATCGCCACCGTCTCGCTGACCAATCCTGGTTCCAATGCCACCTGTTTCTTGGATGAAACGTTTCGAATCGTGATTACCCCGAGTACTGTCACCGGTACCTCGTTCATCGTGAACGCTTTTGCAAGCGGCACGGTGCCGGCTGGTGGTGTGGCTCCGGATGTTGCGCCCATTGCCACGTTGATCATCACGCCAACGGGGGCGAATGGAAACGCCTTGGTGTCACTCACGATTACAAGTTCAGCCGTCGGTGGTGCGACATTCGTTGCCACCCTAAACTTCCAAGGGATCACGGTGAGTGATATCGCAAACATTGTTGGAACCAACGCGTTTGTGGCCACTCAAGCTTTCCAACCTGCCGTGGCTCTTGACAAATCGCTGCTCATTCAGGTGGGTGCTGACGTGGGTGAAGTCGACCGTGTGACCGCTCAAGGTTCCAACGTGTCGAATCTCTTCAGCAACCAGAACTTGTTCGTCGGAACGATTCTACAAGCGGAAGGCGCGTTAACTCAAATCAGTCACGCCATTCAGATTGTGAGCCAAGATCAGTCAACCCTTGGCGCACTTCAGAATCGATTCCAGGCGATTGTCGCCAACAATGCAACCTTGACTCAAAACGAGATTGCATCCAAGTCACGCATCACCGACTTGAACGTGGCGGCAGAAACCACCAATCTAACCAAGGAGCAAATTTTGGTGCAGACAGCAAACGCGATGTTAGCGCAAGCGAACTTGCTGCCACAGTCACTGCTTCAACTCTTTCGTTAGACGATCACGAGTTCGTTAAGGTCAAACGGCGTTTGAAAAAGCGCCGTTTTTTTATACAGAATGACGGCAGTGTCCCCATTCGTGTCCCTTTGTTGGAGTTAATCGTCAGGTAATGCACCCATTTTTCGGCTCAGGTATTACTAGATACAAAGACGAGGACGATAATAGACATGAGCGGCGAGCACGGCGATGGTTAGTACGCCTCAGCGCACGCCTAGCTAGCCTCAATTGAGCGTCCTAACCGCTCGCCGCCGTTCCCTCTAGTCTTGTTCAGAGATGATTCCTTTTCGGATGGCATATTTAACTAGCTCAGCCCGATTATGAAGATCAAGTTTTTCCATGATATTGTAACGGTGGGATTGAGCGGTTTTAACAGAGATGTAAAGCTTGTCTGCGATTTGTCTGCTTGTGCATCCTTCCGCAAGAAGTTTCAGTACCTCCTCTTCACGTGCTGTCAAATTATTCTTTCCCTTAGTAGAAGCAGGATCGATTGAAAGGAACTCGGTGACCAAAGCCTGAGTCATTGTTGGAGAAAGATAAATCTTCCCCTCTGCCACAGTTCGAATCGCTTGGACAAGTTCATCGCTTGCCGTCTCTTTCAACACATATCCCAAGGCCCCATTTCGCAGAACGACAAAAAGATATTCTTCCAGATCGTATTGAGATAGAATAAGAACTTTGGTATCCGGTGAAGCGACTTGAATTCTCTTAAGCGCCTCAAGGCCGTTGAGCTCCGGCATGCCAATGTCAAGAAGGACAAGCGTTGGCTTTAGATTGGTGGCCATTTCGACTGCTTCTTGCCCATTGGTAGCCTCGCCTAAAATCTCCATTTCAGGGTACATACCAAGCAAGCTTTTTAATCCGCTTCTGACGATCGAGTGGTCATCGGCGATCAAGACCTTGATCATAGGGTGTCCACTTCCTTCGCGTTGTCAGTACCTGAACTGTCGCTTCCTCCATCAATTGCGATTTCCTTCCCTGCCTGAGGAGGCAAAGGGATAGAAAGAGAGACGGTGGTCCCTTCTCCGGGTACGGAATGAAGATTGAACTCTCCCGAAAGTATGAACGCTCGCTCCATCATTCCAGCAATGCCCAGGTGAAAGTTCTTTCTGTCGTTCAACAGGTGGGTGTCGAATCCGTCTCCATTGTCAGAAATTTCCAGCTCCAATCGGTTCTGAGAACTGTCTAATCTGGCAGTCACTTCAGACGCGTTGGCGTACTTCACAATATTGGCCACCGCTTCTTGAGTGATCCGAAATAGCGCGAGCTCGATTTCCGATGTAACCCGAAGCTCCGGTTGATTGGAGCGAAACGCCACCTTGATTCCCCGTTTTCTCAGTTGCTCTCGAAAAAGAGTGGAAAGTGAATGGTTAAGTCCAAGGTCTTCCAATAAAGCCGGACGAAGATTGAACGCAAGACGGCGGATTTCCGAGAGAATCTGCGTTGTCAATCCTTTCAACCGATCAAAGTCTTCTGCGCAAACCAAATTCTTCGACTGCGTGTTCAGCAGCTTTATTTGTTCAATTCGTAAGCTGAGAGCAGTAAGCGCTTGTCCTGCTTCGTCGTGCAATTCGCGAGCGACTCGTTTCCGTTCTTCTTCCTGCGCATTGATGATTCGGCCTGCCAATTGTTGGGAACGAAACTGTTCCTGTTCCAGCGAATCAAGCATGCCTTGAAAGGCCGAAAGAATAAGGGTGAAGATGATTAAAACTCCAAGCCCCATTCCTGAATTCCAATACGCCCAAGCAGGAATCGGATGGTGTGTGGAAAGGACCACGTTAGCCAAGAAAGCCACAAGTTCGCTTTCCGAAGCCACAACAACTCCTGCCCATTTCCCGGCAAACCAAGTGGCTAATGAAATGGGGATCAAATAAAACAAGTGGATTGAAACGTTGGGCCCGGTGAAGTCATCCGCAACGCCGACCACGAGGGTTAACAAAATGCTGAACAATAGGATCCATGGCTTCGGAAAACGTCCGATGGATTTTATCACGCTTCTGTACGAATGAATCACGGTTCATCATTCGCCGTTTCTCGAAGGAACCTTACATGATCCATGGCAAGAGACAGGAGAAAGGGATCCTCAGGCGATATAGGCAATATTAAGACAACAACTCCAGGTCTGCGTAAAATCTGGCGCCCGTAAAAGCTCAATGAAGCGCAAGGGCGCTTACTGATGGAGGAGAACGTATGGAATGTAGTTCGTGTCACACCGCTGTTCAGTCTGGTCAAAAGTTTTGTCCGTCCTGTGGAAAGGAACCCAATCCCGGTGGTGGCGGTGGAACGATTTCACAGGCCAGTGGACTTTCAGAAAATATAGCAGGGATGCTCTCATACATCACGATTGTCCCTGCCATTATTTTTCTTGTCTTAGAGCCTTACAGCAAGAATCGGTTCATACGTTTCCATGCATTTCAGTCCATTTTCTTGACAGTTGCATCCGTTGTTATCCAAATCGGCTTTCGGATTGTGGCTTCTGTTCTTTCTATTTTTGCTCTCTTTCTCTTGCCCGTTGTAGGATTAATCGGCCTCGGTTTCTTTATTTTATGGATTGTTTGCGTCATTAAGGCGTTCAATCACGAAAAGTTTAAGATTCCGTTTATTGGAGAGTTAGCGGAACAACAAGCGGAAAAGGGATAAGGACTTTCTCGGTTAAGCGTAGGACACGATAAACGGCAATTCGTTTACCTAACTTGATGATTCCCATCGTCCTTGTGGGAAAGATCTAATTGATGGATAAGCCAGCTATTTCCAGCGTCTCGTTTGGGGTCACCCTCCTCCGAATAGTCGGACTGGCCGCAGCATACTTTGTTGCTGGAAAACTGGGAGTCCTGCTCGCGCTCCCGCCTGGTTATGCCACCCCGATCTGGGCACCGTCTGGCATTGCGCTTGCGGGGATCCTTCTCTACGGTTATCCGGTATGGCCCGGCATATGTCTCGGGTCGGCTTTGGTGAATTTTTCAACCACCCTGCACACGCTGAATGACCCAAAGGCCGTTCCACTCGCCTTGTTGATCGTCCTGATTATTGGGCTGGGTGCATCTCTCCAAGCCATTGTTGGTGGATTTCTTGTTCGCCGTTTTGTCAAGTCACCCTATTCTCTTGATCGAGAAAGGGATGTGGTCAATTTCTTAATTCTCGGTGGACCTGTGAGCTGTGTCCTTAATCCTACGAT
>Ga0207095_10171_pt1 | contig 19551 bp, 17 predicted proteins | sample Alteio_BWMinHeat_88_FD_153529 | JGI IMG/M metagenome (GOLD analysis project Ga0207095, IMG submission 153529) | Enriched cells from forest soil in Barre Woods Harvard Forest LTER site, Petersham, Massachusetts, United States -... | ecosystem: Environmental > Terrestrial > Soil > Temperate forest >... | reverse complement strand
AACAGGCTCTCATTTTTTCAGGAATTTTTTGATATGCAGCCAGCGAATCAATATCTGGGAGTGTAGGATTTTCTGCCGTCATTTGCACCGTGTAATACAGCGCAAGATTTGCAATATCAAGTAAATTCAGCTTCTCATTCCAGGTTTTATCCCATTGCCCACAATCGTTTAATACATCAATGATAGTTTGATCCACTCCCCACTTAGTCAGCGCGGCAGAACCGATTTGTTTGCTGTATTGGCGACACATCTGAAAATAGATGTCCGAATCGGGTGTTTCTGAGGTATCCAACATTGCGGAGAGCACTGATAGGGAGCCGACTTCCGTCAGCAACATTGCCATCTGCACTTGATCGACCGGCCGATAGTTAAGCTGTTGCGCCAGAAAGCTGGCGACACTGGTTTTTACTACCAAGCGTTCCCAGGTATGGTTGAAGAGTTTTCTTGCCGCAGCATTTTTAATCTCAACCATATTCCGCGAGCTATGTATCATCACAAGGCTGTTGGTCGCCGCAAAACCCAACAAGCCCACCACTTCCGATAATGTTTTAGGTGGTGAAGCCCGGCGGTACACCGGACTTGATGCGGCCTGAACCAAGTACGCTGTCAGAGCGGGATCTTTGGCGATTATCGCGGTCAGCAGCGACTGCTTTTGATCGGCAGATCGCCAACTCCAATCATAGCGAATGAAAATTTCCATAAGTCACTGATTTAAATAAAAAAAACCCCGCAAACGCGGGGCTAATCTTAACTTTTGTTGCATACGGGAACTCAAAACGGAATGTCATCATCCATATCACTGAAATTCGGCGCAGGCTTCGATGCCGGACGCGAAGCACCACTATTGCCGCCGCCCCCGCTACCACCACTACTCTGACGCGGTGGTGCGCTATTGTAATCATCTTCCATAGGCGCATTGCCGCCGGCGCCCTGCCGACTGCCCAGCATCTGCATGGTGTCGGCGATAATTTCTGTCGTGTAACGTTCGACACTATCTTTATCAGTCCACTTACGTGTCTGCAGACGTCCCTCGACATATACTTGCGAACCTTTTTTCAGGTATTGGCCCGCGATTTCTGCCAACTTGCGATAGAACGTAATCCGATGCCACTCGGTTAATTCCTTTTTCTCTCCGCTCCCTTTATCTTTCCAGCTTTCGGTAGTCGCCACGGCAATGTTCGTGACTGCTTCACCGTTGGGCATATAACGGGTTTCCGGGTCGCGCCCCAAGTTGCCGACGATGATGACTTTATTTACGGATGCCATAAAATAACTTTCTCAGATAGTAGTACGTATTTGTTCGCCGGCTGGCTTGGTTTCACAGCGTGGCAGCCTGCAGTCCCGGACACAATTATAAGCTACGCGGCGGCAACTTCAGCGCGGCTTCTGATACCTTCTGTGTCTACAGTGAAACCTTTTAAGGGCCACAGCGCCACGCCACGATTTCGGCAAGCAGTGCGCATATTACGGCGACGATTAAAACCCGTTATAGTAGCAGGCTGTCCCAACAAGCCGCATGCGGAATTTTGATATCCGCCATAGCTCACGCTGAAAGCCGTTAATGGAAGAAATTCGCATTCGAGGTGCGCGTACGCATAACCTCAAAAACATCAATCTGGATTTGCCTCGCAACAAACTCATCGTGATCACCGGCCTGTCGGGTTCAGGCAAGTCTTCGCTCGCGTTCGACACGCTGTATGCGGAAGGACAGCGACGTTATGTCGAGTCGCTTTCTGCTTACGCACGCCAGTTTTTGCAACTGATGGAAAAGCCGGACGTCGATCTGATAGAGGGCTTGTCTCCCGCCATTTCTATTGAGCAGAAAGCAACGTCGCACAATCCGCGTTCGACCGTGGGTACGGTGACAGAGATACACGACTATCTGCGGCTGCTGTATGCCCGTGTCGGTACGCCATATTGTCCGGACCATTCGGAAAATCCTCTGGCTGCGCAATCGGTATCGCAGATGGTTGACGCGGTATTGGCGATGCCGGAAGACACCAAACTAATGATCCTGGCGCCGGTCGTTGCAAACCGCAAGGGCGAGCATATTGACCTGTTCGAAAAAATGCAGGCCCAGGGTTTTGTGCGCTTTCGTATCAAGAGCGGCACCGGCAATGCGAGGATCGTTGATGGCGATGATTTGCCGAAACTGAAGAAGACGGAAAAACACACAATCGATGTTGTCGTCGATCGCGTAAAAGTAAAAGCAGACATCAAGCAACGCCTCGCGGAGAGTTTTGAAACCGCATTGCGTATCGCAGACGGCAGGGCAATTGCTTCCGAAATGGATAGTGGCGAAGAGCATTTGTTCTCGAACAAGTTCGCTTGCACTACCTGTGGCTACTCCCTGCAGGAACTGGAACCACGTCTCTTTTCTTTCAATAATCCGATGGGCGCATGTCCGGAATGCGATGGACTTGGGCATATCGAATTTTTCGATCCCAAGCGCATTGTTGCATTTCCCAACCTGTCGCTCGCGAGCGGCGCGGTCAAGGGCTGGGATCGCCGCAACCAGTTTTATTTTCAGATGCTGACCAACCTCGCCGAGTTCTATGAATTCGACCTCGATCTCCCGTTTGAAAAGCTACCGGCAAAAGCGCAGGAAGTCGTCTTGTACGGATCCGGTCGGCAGACGATTCCGTTCAACTACATCAACGAGCGCGGTCGCACTGTCATTCGTGAACATACCTTTGAAGGTGTCGTCAACAATTTGCAGCGACGTTATCGCGAGACGGATTCGATGGCAGTGAAAGAGGAACTCGCAAAGTTCATCAACAAGAAAGAATGTCCTTCGTGCGCAGGGGCGCGATTGCGCGTCGAGGCACGCTTTGTGAAAGTCGGCACCGGGAAGCAGCAACGCGCGATTTACGAAATTGCCGCAACACCCCTACGTGAGACGCTGGAGTTTTTTGAAAAACTGAAGCTCACCGGAGCGAAGAAGGAAATCGCGGATAGGATCGTCAAGGAGATCGTGTCGCGCCTGAAGTTTTTGAATAATGTTGGCCTTGATTATCTCTCGCTCGAACGCAGCGCGGATACCTTGTCCGGCGGCGAAGCGCAACGTATTCGCCTGGCGTCGCAGATCGGTTCCGGACTAACGGGAGTGATGTACGTACTCGATGAGCCATCGATCGGGTTGCATCAGCGCGACAATGACCGGCTGATCTCCACCCTCAAGCATTTGCGCGACATCGGCAATAGTGTACTGGTAGTCGAGCATGACGAAGACGCGATTCGATGCGCTGATTTCGTGGTGGACATGGGTCTTGGTGCGGGCGTACACGGCGGCGAAATTATCGCGCAAGGGACACTCGCGGAAATCCTGAAAAACAAAAAATCGCTCACCGCAAAATATCTGAATGGCACGCTCGAAATAGCATTGCCTAAGAAGCGGACACCGGTCGATCTGAAGCGACAGCTCGTCATTACCGGCGCATCTGGCAACAACCTGAAAAGCGTCACGCTCAACTTGCCGGTAGGTTTGCTGACATGTGTGACGGGAGTCTCCGGTTCGGGAAAATCAACGCTCGTAAACGACACGCTGTATCAAGCGACTGCACGCCACTTGTACGGGTCGCATGCCGAACCTGCAGAGCACGAATCGATCAGCGGCCTGGAACATTTCGACAAGGTGATCTCCGTCGACCAGGCACCTATCGGTCGTACGCCGCGCTCCAATCCGGCAACCTATACTGGCCTCTTCACACCGATACGCGATTTGTTTTCGACGGTTCCGATGGCAAAAGAGCGCGGTTACAGCGCCGGTCGTTTTTCATTCAACGTCAAAGGCGGCCGCTGCGAGGCATGCCAGGGCGACGGCGTCATCAAGGTCGAGATGCATTTCCTGCCGGACGTCTATGTACCGTGCGACGTCTGTCATGGCAAGCGCTATAACCGGGAGACCCTGGAGGTCCAGTACAAAGGGAAGAACATCACTGAAGTGCTGGGCATGACAGTTGAAGAAGCGCATGAATTCTTCAAGCCGGTGCCGGTGATTGCCCGCAAACTACATACCCTGCTCGATGTCGGTCTCGGGTATATTCGCCTGGGACAGAGCGCGACCACGCTTTCCGGCGGCGAGGCGCAGCGGGTGAAGCTATCGCTGGAGTTGTCGAAGCGCGATACCGGTCGTACCTTGTATATCCTGGATGAACCAACCACGGGTCTGCATTTTCATGACATCGACCTGCTGCTGAAAGTAATCCATCGCTTGCGTGATCAGGGCAATACGCTGGTGATCATTGAACACAATCTGGACGTGATCAAGACAGCGGACTGGTTGATCGATCTGGGGCCGGAAGGCGGCGCAGGAGGCGGCAGGATAATCGCGGCTGGAACGCCGGAAGCAGTTGCCAAAGATCCCGCGAGCGTGACAGGACAATATTTGGCGCCACTATTGAAGATGAAAAAAACTGAATTGGCAAAACGGGCGTGATATTGGAGCTGGGACGCCCCACATAAAAGGAAATACACGATGGCAAAACACCTGTTCGTTACCGGTATCGTGCAAGGCGTCGGCTATCGTGTCACATTCTCGGAACAGGCTCGCATGCTCAATTTATCTGGGTGGGTGCGCAATCGCCTGGATGGCTCGGTCGAAGCACTTGTTGCGGGTGACGTTCAATCAATTGAAAAAATTATTGCGTGGGCAGGGCATGGGCCGGCCGACGCATTGGTCAAACAAGTTGCTGTGACTGATGCGGAGGATCCACCATTGACCGATTCGAGATTTCGTCTTTTGCCAACCGAATAGTCTGCACACCTCTGGAAATGCGAAACGCCCTCGCGCTGCACCGACTTCGAACCAAGCATACGGACGCAAACTTCGTTACTTTAACAAGCGCTCTTCTGCCAACACTACCGCCTCCGTAGAGCCGCGAAGTACGACAATATCGCCTGCATGCAGGGTCGTATCACTCCCAATGTCTATGCGACTTTTGCCACGCCGGATAGTAGCGATCTCTGCGCCGAATTCCGCAAGATTCAATGCGTCCAATGTTTTCCCGAGCGACCTGCCCTCTGCAGGCATCATGACCGAATGCAGGCGCAGTTGCAGATGATCGGCAACATCCGATGTATCGCCACTTCCGTGAAAATATCCTCGCAACGACGCATAGCGTTCATCACGTGCCGCCTGTACGCGATACACGACGCGACGTAACGGTACACCCAGCATCACCAATGCATGCGACGCCAGCATCAGACTGCCTTCGATCGCTTCCGGCACGACTTCGGCGGCACCTGCAGCGCGCAATTTATCGAGATCCGTATCGTCGTGACTGCGTACGATCACCGGCAATGCGGGTGCCAGTTCGTGCACGAAATGAAGTACCTTTAATGCAGATGGTGTATCTGCGTAACTGATCACAAGCGCTGCCGCGCGATGGATGCCTGCGGCAACCAGGCTTTCACGCCTCGATGCATCGCCGTAAGAAACGTTCGCACCGCCGGCCTGCGCTTCGCGGACGCGGTCAGGATCGAGATCAAGCGCGTGGTATGCAATTTTTTCTTCTTCAAGCAGATTGGCCAGATTCTGTCCGCTACGTCCGAAACCCGCAATGATCACGTGCTTTTGCGTTTTCATGGTGCGCGTCGCGATCTGGGTCAATGCCAGCGACTGCATCATCCATTCGTTGGATGATAATTTCATGACGATCGCATCCGACTTCGCAATGATGAACGGCGCTGCAAGCATCGACAGGACCATGGATGCCAGAATCAACTGGATCAGTAACGGATCCATTAATTGCAATCCGCCAGCCTGATTCAGCAACACGAACCCAAACTCACCCGCCTGCGCCAATGCCAATCCGGTACGTAACGCGACGCCGGTTGAGGAACCGAACAGTTTTGCCAACGCTGCGATCAAACCGAATTTCAGCAACACCGGTCCGGTCAGCAACAGCAGCACTACCCACCAGTGTTGCAACACGAGAGGAACGTTCAGCAGCATGCCGATCGTAATGAAAAATAGTCCTAGCAAGACGTCGCGAAATGGCTTGATGTCTTCTTCAACCTGGTGCTTGTATTCGGTTTCCGAGATCAGCATGCCTGCGATAAATGCACCGAGGGCCAGCGACAACCCCGCCCGGTCCGTAATCCATGCCGCGCCCAGCGTGATGAGTAGCAGGTTGAGCATGAACAGTTCTTGAGAGCGACGCTTGACCACAATCCGGAACCAGCTGCGTATCAACTTTTGCCCTATAACCAGTAACAGCACCAGCACAAAAAACGCTTTCGCAGCCGCACGAGCAAGATCCACTACAAGATCGCCACCAGGCTCGGCGAGTGCAGGCACCAGTATCAGCAACGGGACCAGCGCCAGATCCTGGAACAGGAGGATGCCGATGATGCGTCTTCCGTGTTCGCTTTCAAGTTCCAGTCGTTCGGTCAGGAGCTTGGAAACGATCGCGGTGGATGACATTGCCAGTGCACCGCCAAGCGCAAATGCTGCCTTCCAGCTGATGTTCAAAAATTGCGGCAGGAGGAGCGCCATCATCCAGCCGAACGCCATGGTTGCGGCGATCGTGACCAACACCTGTGCGACGCCCAGTCCAAAGACCGTGCGGCGCATCGAGGACAGCTTCGGAAGGGAAAATTCAAGGCCGATCGAGAACATCAGAAACACGACGCCGAATTCCGCCAGCGAGTGCATCATCGAGTTGTCCGCAGCCAATCCGATGCTATGCGGCCCGATCAGAGTACCGACCGCCAGATAGCCCAGCATCGGCGGCAAATGCAGCATCCGAAAAGCGACAACGCCCAACACGGCGGCGGCGAGCAACAGCAGGGTAAGTTCGAGGGCAGAAAACATGTTCTAGTCGGTGATTGACTGCTTGAGTTGCATTTGCGTTAACTCAAAACGATTTTATAGTTACATCTGGCAGATTTTTTGCTTTCGTAATTCGTTTATACTTTCGGCATGAGTGTACCCCATGAAAAAAACTTGCCGAAAGCTTTTGACGCGCCGATGTCGCAACGCGCCCTTCAACTTGCCCGCGATACCCTTCAAATCGAAGCTGATGCCATTCTCGCATTGAAGGACCGCCTTGTTCTTGACGATCGCATCGTCCACGCTGTAGCCCTGTTGCTGGAATGCAGCGGCAGGGTGGTGGTTTCCGGCATGGGGAAATCGGGGCATATCGCCAGAAAAATCGCTTCCACCCTGGCATCGACGGGTACGCCGGCGTTATTTGTCCATCCGGCCGAAGCCGCGCACGGTGATCTGGGCATGGTGACTGAAAACGATGCCTTCGTCGCCATTTCCAATTCTGGTGAAACGGCAGAATTGCTATCGATAGTCCCGATCATCAAGCGTATGGGTGCGAAGCTGATTGCAATGACAGGTAACGACTCGTCGAGCCTTGCAAAAATGGCTAACGTCCATCTGGATGTCCGCGTCGACAAGGAAGCATGTCCGTTGAACCTCGCGCCGACCGCAAGTACGACTGCCACACTGGCGATGGGCGATGCGTTGGCCGTGGCATTGCTGGATGCCAGAGGGTTTCGCGAAGAAGATTTCGCACGCTCTCATCCAGGTGGTGCACTCGGTCGACGGCTGTTGACGCATGTCCGTGACGTCATGCGCAGCGGTGACGCAATTCCGGCGGTCAAGGCAGATGTAGTGGTGTCTTCGGCCTTGCTGGAAATCACCAAAAAAGGCATGGCCATGACGGCGGTCATCGATGATGCGTTCCATGCAATTGGTGTTTTTACCGATGGCGACCTGCGCCGCATGCTGGAAAACGGCCAGGACATCACCAAACTGACGATACGCGATGTGATGCACGCAAACCCTCGTACCGTTGGCCCCGATCAGTTGGCAGTGGATGCAGTGCAACTGATGGAACAGTTTCGCATCAATCAATTGCTGGTCGAGGATGCTGCCGGACAATTGGTTGGCGCCCTGCATATACATGACCTGACCCGTGCGAAGGTAATTTGATGGTGGCCGGCGATCCTGCAATGACCGAAGCAATAGCGCGAGCCGCGCGCGTACGACTCATGATCTTCGACGTCGACGGCATACTCACAGATGGAAGTTTGCATTTCGGGCCCGACGGCGAAGTGATCAAAACGTTCAATGTGCTTGATGGCCATGGCATCAAGATGTTGCAGCAGTCTGGAATTATCACAGCAATAATCAGTGCGCGCCAGTCGGGCATCGTGGCACGACGTGCGAGCGATCTCGGCATCAGTCACGTACAGCAAGGTATACACGACAAGCGCAGCGCATTCGAACAGCTGCTGACGCAATGCAATCTCGCGCCGGATGTGTGCGGATTTATTGGCGACGATGTGATTGATCTGCCGATTCTTTCGCGCGTCGGATTCGCCGTGAGCGTCCCGAACGGGCATCCCGAAGTTTTGAGCCGTGTGCATTATGTGACCCAAGCGGCTGGTGGACGCGGCGCAGCACGCGAAGTTTGCGACCTGCTCCTGCGCGCGCAGGGTAATTACGAGGCGGCGCTGGCGCCGTACTTGACTTGAGTAATGCACGACGTAGTCACTGGCTGCGCATCGGCATGATTCTGGCAGTGCTGGCAACGCTCGCACTCGGGAGCTTCTGGGTGCTTGAGGTCATGCGGCGAAATAGCGCCGATACCACCCCAAAGTCGGTAAAGGGTGAGCCGGATTATATTGTTGGTACTTTTACCTTGGTGAGGATGTCAACGACCGGACACGCACGCTATAAAATTTCTGGGGATAAGCTCTGGCATTATCCTGAGAACGACACTTTTGAAATTCAGCAACCTCGCCTGCATAACCTGGCCGAGGATCAATCACCAATGACCTTGCGTGCTGACCGCGCAACGGTCGAAAATATTGCCCGTAAAGTACACATGTACCACGACGTAAAAGTGGATCGCCCGGCCTTCGCTGCGCATTCCCACTTTGAACTGAATACGGAATACCTGCTGGTCTTGCCCGATGACGACATCATGCAAACCGACAAGGCGGTGAAAATTCAGGTAGGCCCATCGCAACTGACTGGCGTTGGTATGTTTGCAAATAACGCAACGCTAGAGTTTCGTTTGGCAAAAAATGTTCAGGGGACATTCCAGACTGCAGTGCATTAATCGCCAAGTCCGTCCTTCACGCAAATTTTAATGTAGAGAATGTAATGAAACGATTTTTCTTCTTGCTCCTGTTCACGCTCAATATGGCTGTGACAACCGCCGTGCATGCTGAGAAGGCAGACTCTGATCAGCCGACGAATGTTGAATCAAACCAGATGGCTTACGACGACGTGAAACAGATCAATACCTTCACCGGCAACGTCGTGCTCACACGCGGGTCGTTGATCATGAAAGCGAACAAAATGGTCGTGACTCAGGATCCGGCCGGATATCAGTATGCGACCTTGTACGCTGCGCCCGGGGCAGCCGCGACCTTCCGTCAAAAGCGTGATGGCGGCCCGAACCTGTGGATTGAAGGCGAGGCGGAGCGTATTGAATACGATGGCAAAGCGGAACTGTTGAAACTCTTTTCAAAAGCAAAAATGCGCCGCCTGGAAGGTATCAAGCCGACCGACGAGGCGCAGGGAGAATTCATTTCTTACGATAGCCATGCCGAATTTTTTTCCGTGAACAATACGGTGACCGGCGAAAGCAAACCGGGTGCGGGGCGCGTCAAGGTCGTGATTCAGCCCCATACGACGGCTAAGGAAAAGTAATGGCGAGCACGCTTACTGTACAGGGTTTGCAGAAAAGTTACGGCGCCCGCCAGGTGGTCAGCGACGTCTCTTTACGTGTGGATGGCGGTGAAGTCGTTGGACTGCTCGGGCCGAATGGCGCAGGCAAGACGACATCGTTTTACATGATCGTGGGATTGGTGCCGTCCGACGCCGGTGAAATACGACTGGGCGGTGTGGACATTTCGCGCTTGCCGATACATCGCCGTGCGGTGCTGGGCTTATCCTATCTGCCGCAAGAGGCATCGGTTTTTCGCAAGCTGAGCGTACAAGACAATATTCGCGCGGTACTTGAACTGCAACACGAACATGGCAAACCGCTGTCGCGCGCCGCGATAGACGAACGCCTGAACAGATTGCTGTCCGAGTTGCAGATCGAGAAATTACGCGAGAACCAGGCGTTGTCCCTGTCAGGCGGCGAACGCAGGCGCGTTGAAATTGCGCGCGCGCTGGCAACAAATCCACAATTCGTTTTGCTGGATGAACCGTTTGCAGGCGTCGACCCGATTGCCGTGATCGAAATCCAGCGCATCGTTCGATTCCTGAAAGAACGCGGCATAGGCGTGTTAATTACCGATCATAACGTGCGTGAAACCCTGGGCATTTGCGACCGCGCCTACATCATCAATCAAGGGGCGGTTCTCGCTAGCGGCCGTCCCGACGACATCATCGCCGACGAGTCCGTCCGGCGTGTATATCTGGGAGAGCACTTCCGGATGTAACGGGAGCGGCCAACCATCCAGCATGAAACAATCTCTCCAACTCCGCACCTCGCAGCATCTGGCGCTGACCCCGCAACTACAACAATCCATTCGGTTGCTGCAATTGTCGACGCTGGAGCTGCATCAGGAGTTGGAACAAATACTCGCCGACAATCCGCTGTTGGAGCGGACCGACGATCCACTCGACAATGCAGTTCGGTTGCTCGCAGACGGTGCAGTTACAACCACCGGTAGCACCTCCAGTTCCACCGATGATTCGGATAACTCGGCTTCGTCGACTGATACTTCATTTGACGGCCCAGATGCATCAGAAGGTTCGTCGGCTGCAGAATCGGATTGGAGCTTTGATGACGTAGCGCGCACATCAAAAGCACCGGAAGACGATGACGCACGACCTCAGCTGGAAGCACATCAAACAACCCTGCGCGAACATTTGATTGAACAGATGCAGGTTACCGTTCGCGAACCTCGCGATCGCGCATTGCTCGAACTGGTGATCGATGCATTGAACGACCATGGTTATATGGACGAGTCGCTGGCAGAAATACACGAACGTTTGCCGCCAGAACTTGATATCGAACTGGAGGATTTGAACTTTGCGCTAAGTTTGTTGCAAAGCTTTGACCCGGCGGGAGTCGGTGCACGCAATGCGCCTGAATGCCTGTCACTTCAGATCAAGCGCTTTCCCAATATTCCGATGGTCACGCGGGGGAGGGCTTTACTGATCGTAGAAAATCATCTTGCCCTGTTTGCGCAGCGCGACTTCAACAAGCTAAAAAAGGCACTTGATTGCGATGACGAAGACTTACGGGAAGCGCAAATAGTCATCAAACAATGCAATCCCCACCCGGGTTCCGCATTTGCCGGCGACGTTTCAGACTATGTCGTTCCTGACGTTATTGTTAAACGCACAAAGGCTGGCTGGCAGGTAATGCTGAATCATGACGTCATGCCGCGCCTGCGCGTGAATGCCATGTACGCAAATATCCTCAAGCAAAATAAAGGTGAGGGATCACTCACTTCGCAGTTGCAGGAAGCCAAGTGGCTGATCAAGAATATGCGTCAGCGCTTCGACACAATCTTGCGCGTCGCGCAAGCCATTGTTGATCGTCAACGCAATTTTTTCTCGCATGGTGCGGTTGCAATGCGCCCCCTTGTCTTGCGCGAAATAGCTGATACACTAGGTCTACACGAGAGCACTATTTCCCGAGTGACAACACAGAAATACATGCTTACACCTCACGGCATGTACGAGCTAAAATACTTTTTCGGGAGCCACGTCGCAACAGAAGCAGGCGGCGAAGCATCATCAACCGCAATACGGGCATTAATTAAACAATTGATAGGAGCAGAAGAAACCAAGAACCCATTTTCCGACAGCAAGATTGCAGATATGCTCAGTGAGCAAGGCATGGTGGTGGCACGACGTACGGTCGCAAAATATCGCGAAGCGTTGAAAATACCTCCGGTCAATCTGCGTAAGTCGTTGTAGTTTTTGTAGTGTTATTTGTTACTGTGTCCACACGCATCCATTCGTGAAAACGTCGTGAACCTCCAGTAACGTCATCTATAGGAGCGCTGTATGAATCTCACAATTAGTGGACATCACCTCGAATTAACACCGGCCATCCGTGAACACGTACAGAATAAGTTGGAGCGCATCAAGCGTCATTTTGATCACGTCATAGACATTGCGGTTATCCTGACCGTCGATAAACTCCCAGAGAAAGAAAAACGGCAAAAAGCGGAAATAAATCTGCGTTTGCGAGGTAAAGACATACACGTCGAAAGCATTGCGCAGGATTTATATGCTGCCATCGACCTCCTGGTAGACAAGCTGGATCGCCAGGTCATCAAGTACAAGACAAAAATGCAAGACCACCAGCATCAGGCTATCAAACATTTTCCGGAGCCCACAATTGTTTCGGCCGCTTTATAGCTGATTGCCTGTCCCGACCAACTCGGTCATATAGAAATGAAGGGCGCATCATTGCGCCCTTTTTTATTTATTCGTCAGTAGTCGTTCAACATCGTGTGCGCTCGCTGCACACTGCAGGTCAGATTTCATCCACCACAAACAAACGCCGATGCTCCCGCATTGCATAACGGTCGGTCATGCCGGCAATATAGTCCGCTACCTTGCGCGCTTGCGTCCATTCTTTGTCCGCAGCGTCATGCATGGTTACTTGATAATCCGGCGGCAGCAATGTTGGCTCATGCATGAACACCTCGAACATTTCCGTAATGATTCGGCGCGCCTTGCTGGTCATGCGATTGACCTGAAAATGCTGATATAAATTTTCACGTAGAAAGCGTTTCAGCAGGAGCGCCTCTGCGCGCATGCCATCCGAGAATGCAATCAAGGCGGCGCCATTCCTTACATCCTCGACCGCCTTCACTTTTGCATCGCGAATTTTTGCTTCGGAAGTATCGATCAAATCGACAATCAACGCATTAATCATTCGCCGGATCGTTTCGTGAATCGCGCGACGACCTGCAATCTGCGGAAAGTCTTTTTCAACTTCGCGACAATGCCTGGCATAGAAATCCAGTTCATTCATCTGTGCAATCGTCAGTAGTCCCGAACGCAGACCGTCATCAATGTCGTGGTTGTTATAGGCAATTTCGTCCGCGAGGTTCGCCAATTGCGCCTCTAGCGTCGGCTGCTTTTTTTCGATAAAACGCTGACCGAGATCACCTAGCTTCTTCGCATTGGCGATCGAGCAGTGCTTCAGGATCCCTTCGCGGGTTTCAAAAGTCAGGTTCAAGCCATCGAATGCCCCGTAGCGCTCTTCCAGGCTATCAACGACACGCAGGCTCTGCATGTTATGTTCAAAGCCGCCAAAGGTCTTCATGCACGCGTTGAGCGCATCCTGGCCTGCATGGCCAAACGGGGTATGCCCTAGATCATGCGCCAACGAAATACCTTCGACCAGGTCTTCATTCAAACGCAAATTACGCGCGATGGAACGTCCAATCTGTGCCACCTCAAGACTGTGCGTCAAACGAGTACGGAAAAGGTCACCTTCATGATTGACGAAGACTTGGGTTTTATATTCAAGTCGGCGAAATGCCGTCGAATGGATAATGCGATCACGATCGCGTTGAAATTCGGTACGGGAATGCGGTGCGGACTCGGTGAATCGGCGCCCGCGTGATGCACCCGCTTGGGCAGCATAAGGTGCGAGCTGTGCTTCTAGCGTCATGCCGGATCCTGTAGCGTGGAACGTCGATAGGTTGGCGAGAGCCAATAGAAAACTCTAGGTGCAGGCCGTCAGCGTCGCCAATAATACATCGTGCGGCACCGAGGTAATCAGTGGCGAGCCGAGCGGCTTTAGCAAGATGAATTTGATCTCGCCACCTTCATTTTTTTTATCAACCTGCATCAATTCCAGCCAGCACTGAATGCCCAAGTCAGGCGCTTTCGTGGGCAGCCCTGCAGCATGGACCAGCGCGGCGATCCGCCGCTTCGCGTTATCGTCAATGTACCCCAGCCGATTGGACAAATCTGCCGCCATCACCATACCGCACCCGACAGCCTCGCCGTGGAGCCAAGCGCCGTAACCCAGCCCTGCTTCGATTGCGTGGCCGAAGGTATGTCCGAAATTCAGGATAGCCCGCAACCCACTTTCGCGCTCGTCCTGCCGCACTACCTCCGCCTTGATTTCGCATGAGCGCTTAATTGCATAAGCCAGTGCTGCCGCATCCTTTGCCATCAGCTTTTGGATATTCGCTTCTATCCAATCGAAAAACGCTGCGTCGATAATCGCGCCGTGCTTGATTACTTCTGCGAGTCCCGCCGACAATTCTTTATCCGGCAATGTGTTCAATGTGGTGGTATCCGCTATCACCGCTTGCGGCTGATAGAACGCGCCGATCATGTTCTTGCCCAAAGGATGATTGATGCCGGTTTTGCCACCCACTGAGGAATCAACCTGCGCTAGCAACGTTGTCGGAATTTGAATAAACGGGACGCCGCGCATATATGTCGCCGCTGCAAAGCCGGTCATGTCGCCAATCACGCCACCGCCCAGCGCCATCAACATGGTCTTGCGGTCGCATTTTTCCGCAAGCAGGACATCGTAAATTTTCATGATGTTCTGCCAGATCTTTTCTTCCTCTCCATCAGGCAATATGATGGATATCACGCGCTTGCCTGCGGTGTTGAGGGTTGCTGTCAGACGTTCAAGGTATAACGGAGCAACCGTCGTATTGGTCACGATAACGACCCTGTTTCCAATAACATGCTCGCCGATCGCCTCGACGTTCGATAACAGCGCCTGACCAATTGTGATTGGATAACTCCGGTCGCCTAGATCGACCTTCAGAACATCGGTGGGGGGGGGAGGATGAGGTCATGACTTGTTCGGCGGGAGTGCCGCCAACTGAATTGGAGACTGAAGGAAGGTCATCTTGTTCGAGTTGCATCAGGATTGCGTGAACCAGCGATTGTACGTTAGGGCGACCCGTCTCAATCACGATATCCGCAACCTCACAGTAAAACGGTTCACGGGCGCGCGACAATTCCTCAATTCGTTTGCGCGGATCTGCGGTTTGCAATAGAGGGCGATTCTTATCGTGACTTGTCCGTTGAAGAATGCTGTTGACGCTGGCGCGGAGATAAACCACTGTGCCGCGGGCTTTCAGGTATTCGCGGTTCTCTGCTCGCAATACCGCGCCGCCGCCAGTGGCTAATACGATACCCTGCATCGCAGTAAGATCACGTATTACTTCCGCTTCGCGCTGACGGAAACTTTCCTCACCCTCGATTTCGAAAATCAATGGAATAGAGGCGCCAGTACGCGCCTCTATTTCGTGATCCGAATCGATGAACCTTTTGTTGAGCTTCTTCGCAAGGGCACGGCCTACCGTGGTCTTGCCCGCACCCATAAGACCTACTACGAAGATGTTTCCACTTGAATTCAATTGTTATTGAGCTTCACTTCTACGGGAAATTCAATTTGAATGTATACAACGTACCCGATCCCAGAGGCGGCGTGACATTTACACCGAATATGCCGGTATGGGTGGCGCCACCGTTTCCGCATTTGGTTTGGTCGGGCTTGACAGGGATGAGGTGCATCGATGGGGCTTGCGTGCCCGGAACCTCCCCCGGGAAAATCGCAGAGATGGTCACGTCAGTCAAATTTGCGGCCTCGACCTTTGTACCGGCTGGCAATGGATTGCCATTAAAATCGCGCAACTCTATCTGGACAAGAAGAGGGGTGCAATCCAGCGCTGTAAACACATTGCCGCCGGTAGTCTCCACTCCGTTGACGAAAAGATGCGGTGTGTCTGCGCTCAATATCACCTTGACGCTCCCGGTCAAAGTCGTGAGTGCGGACGTGGACGAAACAGTAACAGTAGCAATACCTGGCGCTTTACCTGCCGTATTACCGATACCATAACGTGGATTCTGGCTACGGAAGTCGGCTGAGCAGCCCCCATTTACGGTCACACAGCCGCCTAGAGCAGAACTACCCACAGCACCACTATCTGTCTGGAATACCACCGGCGTACCGTCAGCAACAGGGTTACCCGATTGATCCGCCATCAATACATTGATTTTTGTTTTTACATTGTCGTGATTCCAGCCCGAGATATTCAAGGTTTCAACGCTGAGGGAAAATGCGGTTTGTACCGGTTGTCCGGTCGTGACAGTCAACGTATCGGATATTGCGCTGATACTAGTGCCATCCACGGTTGCTATGACACGTACTGTAGTCGGTTGTGTACCAGAATTGATGGTCGCAGTCGCCTGCCCATCCGGCCCGGTCGTGGCAGTTGCATTTATCAAGGTTACCGTCTGACTGCTTTGGGTGGTGAAGTTCACCTTCTTGTTGGCAATGCCGTTGTTCGAGCTATCGACGACCTTGAATATCAGGATTGCGACTTCGGTGCGCCCATTGCCGCCCGCACCTTGAATCACGATGGATTTGTCCGTCGGTGTTGCGCTTACGAAGTTGATTGCAGCGGGGGTAGCTGATGCCGATGCCCCCACAGAAAATGTCGCTCGTCCGATGACGCTTTTTGCACCGATGGTTGCAGTAGCGGAGATCTCCGCCGCGCCGGCACCTGTCCCGGCTTCAACCCCCATTTCCGCAATCCCGGAAGCATCAGTCAAGGATGTGCCAGTTGCCGGTGACAATACGGCGATGCCGGAGGTCACCGAAAATTCGACTACAACATTTTTTATCGGCAGTCCGTTGGCATCCTTGACCGTTGCTTTTGCAACCAAGGGGGTACCACCGGAAATCGTGTTCTTGGCTGTGCCGGTGGTGTCGGTCAGGGCAATGGCAACCGATCCGTCGGTCGTTGTCGTGGCGGTAGAACCACCGCCAACGGTACCTCCTACGCCAACCACGCCGCCGCCGCCGCCGCAAGACGTCAATCCAATGGAAACCAGCAATCCGATCGCTGCATAAGCAAGCTTGCGACGCAATTTAGCTCTAAAAATAAATGCCATTTCCCATCCTACTTTTGATTTCTTGTATCAGCGCTGAATGCATCGAGAGGTGGACAGCTCGATTGATCGGATCAATATCGGCAATTCAATTTTTCGTTTTGTCCAATTAATCGGCATTGATGTCGGCTGTCTAACCGGCTCTTTGAACTTAACGAAACAGGCGCGGCGACATGCTCCTATTTTTTTTTATTCAAAAAGGAATTCGTTGAGCTTTATACGGGCGCGGCCCCGACAACAATCTAACCGCGCCCATCAATCCTTCGACAATTTATTGAATCAATTTGGCACACTGCATGGGGAATTCACCCCATATGGGCTTATAAATCCTGGAGGTTCAGAAGTTTGACTTGAAAGGTCGCTTCCCAATACGGGCAATGTATACGGCTGCACCGTATATGTTGCTTCGGTTCCCGCAACACTGCCGCGAATCTCCATTGTCACTTCAGTCCAACCTCCCCTGTCCTTTGGATACAGTATTGTTATTACTGCCGCACCCGAAGCATCCGTTGTTCCGCTACTAGTCACATTCAAAGGTATGCCAGGGTCAAGTACGCCGTTGCCATTAAAATCTTCTCCCTGATCCAGAATGCCGTTCAAGTTCGTGGATTCGAAACCCGGCCCCCTGTTGTCTTCATTGGAACATGAAGCCACAATGCTCGTACTCCATACGGTTGTAAATGTATAAGTTCCTTTGAAATATCTGGTCGGAGTTACGGCAGCTGTGATAGTAACTCCAGGCACCGGATTACCACTTGCGTCGGTGACAAATACGCTGAAATTCTGCGAATATGTTGTGTCGTTGGGAACTCCGAGCGTATTGCCGGTGCCTGCAGCAATAAACAGCGATGCTTTAGCCACGGTCAAAGCCACTGCCTGCGTCGTCGCTGTCCCTTGAATTGTTGCGTTGATTTGGACTCCGCCTTTTTGCGTAGTTGCACCGCCTGAAATATACGATACACGGACAGATCCGTCGGCGGCGGTCGTGCCTACCTGCGGATTTGAAAGCGATCCGCCACTCGAATCGTTAACGATCGTAAACTCCACCGCAGCATCTTCTACAAAATTGTTGAACGGCCCACCGTCGCGCACGACAGCGATTAATGTACTCTTTTGAATTAGAGTGGAGGCGCCGGTATTCGGACCTATCACGGCTGGATTAGCCTGAAAATTAATCGTTGCTTTAGTCTTATCTAATGGTGCCAGGAAATGAGCGGTCGCTTGTGCCGATAATCCGCCCGCGGCAATCGCCGTTACGGTTGCGTCGCCAGCGGTATCGGATTTTAAATAAACAGGTGTTGAGTTACCGGCGGTGACAGCCACAGTGCTAGGGCTCAAGGCAGTCGAGCATGCACTATCGGTATAAAGCTGCCCCCGCGATGTACTGAGATTGATGGTAGTACCAGTCTGTGCCACACCGCCTATCGTGTAAGTCGACGAAATTGGTAAACATGTACTGAGTGGGCTGGGGTTGAGGGTATTGGTAGTATTCCCACTCGTAACTGCAACACCGTTGGAGTCTAGAACCGCAGTGCCGGCAATTAAATATGGTAATCCAGTAATGCTTACGTTCAACAAGGAAGAATCTATATTGATCTTTTTGTCATACTTGGCTCCTTGCGAAGTAAAGGTTATCGTGTCGCTCCCTGACTTCGAAGCAGTCACCGTTATGGAAACCTGACCCGTTGAATCAGTACGCGGCGCCGTTGCTGTTCCTCCTATGCCTGCATGTGTTACTACAAAAGAATTGCCTGCCAGCGAAGAAATAGTGACGGGTACGTTTGCAATCGGAATAGGAGGGGTGCCAGTATCTGTCACTGTCGCAGTAAAATCCCCCGTACCGCCCAATGCGATTGTACTGACGCCAACGGCAGTTACGCCGGCGCCAACAACGCTGACCGTACCGGTCGCAGTCTTGATCCCTGTCGCCGTGGTCCCTGCCGACGCAGTTACCGTAATTTGACGGTTAGTATGATCTCCAGACGTGCTGAGTAATGCAGTCGCCTTACCGCTGGCATCAGTCTTTGTCTGAATATTGGCCAACGCTCCCGAATCTGCCCCGAAGGTCACGGCGGCATTATTAATCGCAGTATTAGTTGCTGTCTTTACGAGTGCAGTAACCGTAACTTCGGTGCCCGCCGCGCCACTCGACGGTAAGCTAGGAGTACTAAAAATGAGAGTGACCGACCCGACAACTACCGAAGGATCCACAGGGGTGACACCAGGCACAGATCCAGCCGATCCACCGCCACCGCCGCAAGATGCAATCGCTAGGGCAAAAAGGCCTCCCATTGCAACTTTGCCTGCAATACGGAATGCATTAAATGAACTTAATTTCATATCGTTACCCTAATAATATTGTGGATCTTCTACATTCAATACGGCATAACCTGGGGGTGCAACTCACTATCGCTCAGTGTATGAACATCTGCCACCATCAATGACGCGCAGCTTCAATAATGAAGGTCACCAATGTTTCCATATAATTTCCATTGCTCGATCGCGGCTATTTTGTTGACAGGCGATCAGCGATAATTTTCGGTGTGATAAAAATCAGCAACTCGGTTTTACTGTTTGAGCGACTTGTAGTTTTAAACAGATTGCCCAAAAGTGGAATATCCCCGAGCAATGGAACCTTTGTCACATCTTCACTTTCGGTTTGCGTGAAA
>Ga0207095_10143_pt3 | contig 19572 bp, 16 predicted proteins | sample Alteio_BWMinHeat_88_FD_153529 | JGI IMG/M metagenome (GOLD analysis project Ga0207095, IMG submission 153529) | Enriched cells from forest soil in Barre Woods Harvard Forest LTER site, Petersham, Massachusetts, United States -... | ecosystem: Environmental > Terrestrial > Soil > Temperate forest >... | reverse complement strand
TTGCCTCCATCTCTTCCGTCATGTAGGCAATAAGGCGCGGGGGCGTGGGGCGAATGCCCATGTAGCCGCAGAGCGCGCCGACCGATTCGCCGCGGCCGTCGATCCACGGCATGCGCTTGATGCTGGACAATTCCTTGACTTCGCTTTTCGCATTGGCCTCGATGCGGTAATACACACGCGCCTTTCCCGGCTCGTCCGGCAGGTCCACAGCGATAATGACGCCGAGGGCGCGGAGCTGATTGGCGTAGTCCGCGCCGCTGTGAATGTCGAACGACATGGTCCAGCGAAGCATGCGCTGCTCGCGCACGCTCAGCGCCCCCTCTTTGCCGGGTCCCTTGTCGCCGCCCGTGCCGGTGCCTTCGCCGCTGCCTTTGCCGCCGCCGGTGCCGGGGCCGCCTTCGCCCTTCGCCGGGGCCAGGCCCTTGCGGATCGCGTCGGACGTGACCCGGTTCATGTCCTGAATGTCCTTGACGGCCTGATTGTTGCTGTCAATGAGCCGCTGAATGTCCGGGTCTTTCAGACTGGGCAGGACGACGGCCACGTCGGTTTTGCTCGGCAAATCGGGGTTATCGACCTTTTTGTCGAATTTCTTGTCGTCGGGGTTCTTTAGATCGTCGATGTTCTCGCCGTTGGCGTTGCCGGACTTGTCGTTTGAGCCCTTCACATTGCCGCCCCCGCCGCCGCTAGCGTCGAGCCGCACCGAGTCCATCTCAACCGGGCGGTTGTCCTTGAAGAGAAACGGGATCGCGAGGGCCATGAGGAAGATCAGCCCGAGAATCAGGATGTGAATGGCGCCCGAGCCGACCCAGCTCAGCGGCATTTCGTAATGCGGCGAGTAACGGATCCAGAATTGCTCGTCGGGCGGCGTCGGTTTCTGATCTTTCTTGTCCGCGGGCTTTTTCGCGGGACTGGTCGGTGCGGCGGTGGACATGACGGCTCTCCTCGAAAGAGAGGTTGTTGACGATCACTTGCGTTGCGATGCGACGACTGGTTCGTACTTGTCGGCGCGTTTTACGATCTTGAAGATCGTTTCCTTTATCTTATCCTCTTCGACGTCTCCTGCTGCTTTCAATTCCATTTTGAGAAGATTCTTCTCCATCTCCTCGGTCATATATGCAATTATCCGCGTAGGCTCTGACTTAATTCCCATGTACGTACAGAGCGCGCTGACCGACTCTTTCCGACCATCGATCCAAGGCATGCGGGTGATTTCCTTTAATCTAGTCGCCTTGCCCTTTGCATCTGGTCCAAGATCTCTGTACACCCTCACTGAGTCTGGCTCATCTGGAATCTCAATTGCTATGATAACGCCCAAATCGCTGAGTTGTTTGGCGTAGTCCTCGCCGTTCCGTATGTCAAAAGACATCGTCCAGCGCAGCATGCGCTGTTCGCGGATGGTTAGCGTGCCCTTGCCATCCCCTTTGCCGGGGCCTTCGTCCTTTCCTTTCTCGCCGTCCTTACCGTCTTTCGCTACCAACCCTTCGTGAATGCCGTGTGCCGTTGCCTTGTGCAGATTCAGAATGTTTTTGACGGCGATGTTGTTTTCGTCGATCACTCGCTGGGCAAATCCGTCCTGCAAGTTTTCGAGAAATGGTCGCGAACCAATGGGATTAGGCAGGTCGGCGTCGACTTTCTTGCCAAACTTGTCTTTTTCTTCAATCGGCAGAATGTCCTTGGCATCGCCGCTGGCGCCGACGCCTGGATTGGTGCCGAGGCCGTTATCGCCGCTTCCGCCCGGTCCGGAGTTCATCGCGACAACATCGATGGGAACCGAACTATTATCCTTAAGCAGGAACGGCAGCGCAATGCCCATCAGCACCAGCAGCCCTAGAATCAATAGGTGAACCGCTCCGGACCCAACCCACGAAATCGGCATCTCATAATGCGGCGAGTAGCGTACCCAGAACTGCTCATCGGGCGGAGCGGCTCGCTTCTCTTGTTTGTCGGGGGGCTTGACCGGTGCGAGGGTGGACACGACATCTCTCCCAAAAGGAGGTGACGGGTCGGTCGAGATACTCCTCATCATAAACCATATCTGACTTTGAAGGTCGAAAACAATAAAAAAAGCGGCGAAATCGACTGGCGCGATCTCGCCGCTTCCTGTTCTGAGCCTCGCGCAGCTTACTTCTTAACCTCAAACTCCGCGTCGATTACGTCGTCCTTGCCCTTGCCGTCGGGCGCCGCGCCGCCGGCAGCTCGATTCTCCGCCGCGCTCGGTCCGCCCTGCTGACTCTGGCCATACAGGTGCTGGGCCATGGCGTGCGACGCCTGTTCCAGCTCGTGCGCGGCCTGGTTGATGGCGTTCAGATCGTTGCTCTTGGCGGCCGTCTTGACCTTCTCCACGGCGGCCTGGATCGGCTGCTTGTCGGCGTCCGAGATCTTGTCCGCGTTGTCCTTGAGCAGCTTCTCGATTTGGTACGCCATCTGATCGGCCTTGTTGCGGGCGTCGATCAATTCACGCTTCTTCTTATCCTCGTCGGCGTGGGATTCGGCATCCTTGCGCATCTTCTCCACTTCGCTCGCGCTCAGGCCGCTCGAGCTCTCGATGCGGATTTTCTTTTCCTTACCGGTGCCCAGGTCTTTCGCCTGGACATTGAGAATGCCGTTGGCGTCGATGTCGAACGCGACCTCGATCTGCGGCATGCCCCGCGGCGCCGGCGGGATATCCACCAGGTCGAACTGGCCAAGCAACCGGTTGTCGGCGGCCATCTCGCGCTCCCCCTGGAACACCCGAATCGTCACGGCGGGCTGGTTATCCTCGGCCGTCGAGAAGACCTGCTTGGCATTCTTCGGAATCGTTGTATTTCGCTCAATGATCTTGGTCATCACGCCGCCAAGCGTTTCGATGCCCAGCGACAGGGGCGTCACGTCAAGGAGCAGCACGTCCGACTTGGCCCCGAGCATCAACTGCGCGCCCTGAATGGCCGCGCCGATGGCCACGACTTCGTCCGGGTTGACTCCCTTGTGCCCTTCCTTGCCGAAGATTTCCTTCACCAGCGCTTGCACCTTGGGCACGCGCGTCATACCGCCGACCATCACGATTTCCTCGATGTCGCTCGGCTTGTAACCTGCATCGTTGAGGGCGCGCATGACTGGGCCGCGACAGCGCTCAAAGAGGTGGTCGCACAGTTGCTCGAATTTCGACCGCGTCAGCGACAGGACCAGGTGTTTCGGCCCCGAGGCGTCGGCGGTAATGAACGGCAGGTTGATGTCGGTGGTCGTCGCCTGCGACAGGTCCTTCTTAGCCCGTTCGGCGGCTTCCTTGAGCCGCTGAAGCGCCATTTGGTCCTTGCGCAGGTCGATGCCGTTTTCCTTCTTGAACTCGTCCGCGATGTAGTCGATGAGCACCTGATCGAAGTCGTCGCCGCCCAGGTGCGTGTCGCCGTTGGTCGCTTTCACCTCGAATACGCCGTCGCCCACGTCGAGGATCGAGATGTCGAACGTGCCGCCGCCCAGGTCGAAGACCGCGATCTTTTCGTTCTTCTTCTTGTCGAGTCCGTACGCCAGCGATGCTGCCGTCGGCTCGTTGATAATGCGCATCCGTTGCTTCGACTTCTTGCCGTCCTTGCCTTCGATCTCCCACTCGGTGTCAAAGCCGGCGATCTGAGCCGCGTCGATGGTCGCCTGCCGCTGGGCGTCATTGAAATACGCAGGGACCGTGATGACGGCCTTGCGAACGGTATGTCCCAGATACGCCTCGGCCGCTTCCTTGAGCTTGCGCAGGATCAACGCCGAGATTTCCGGCGGGGTGTACTGCTTGCCGTCGATCTCCACCTTGACCAGCTCATTTGGACCGCCGACGATTTTGTACGGAACGAGTTTCTCTTCCGATTCCACTTCATTGTGCCGACGGCCCATGAAGCGCTTAATGGAATAAACGGTGCGCCGAGGGTTGGTGATGGCCTGCCGCTTGGCCGGATCGCCCACGTGCCGCTCGCCCTTGTCGGTGAATCCAACTACGCTCGGCGTCAGGCGGTTGCCTTCCTGGTTGGCGATGACCTTGACCTCGCCGCCTTCCATCACTGCGACCACCGAGTTGGTAGTCCCAAGGTCGATGCCGATGATCTTTTCCCCTTCAGCCACGGTAGGCTCCTTTCACCTGTGGGTTGCCATTCCAATGGTGACGAACCCTGCAAGGACGTCACCATTGGAATGGCGACCCACATCTCATTGCAAGTTATTCAGGACAGATTCAATGTACGTTTTCGCCGTAAATCGGCGTGAGTCTGCTTCCACGCGATGCGGAGTGGTTCAGCAAGTGCCATGCCGGTGTATGAATCATGAAATGCAATGACGATAACTCCATAACACTAAGTTATTTATGTTCCACGATTCCTTAGGCCTCAATCGGAAACCCTTATCGTGGGGCGTGGCTGCCGCCAAAATGGCAGTTTAGTTGTCTTCTGTTCATCTATTCCTGTCACTCCTGGCAGCCGAAGGAGCGAACGAAACGGGTTTTAGGAACAATTCGAACCTGAGTTTATGAATATGAATCTCGCGTTAAGTCTTGCTGGTTGACAGGTCTTTGCCGCGTGACTACATTACGGAACGACAGCGAACCGACCCCCTTCCCGAGTAGCTGACATGACGCGCAAGAGCGAGGGCGGCACGAACACGGCTACGGCCAATCGTACGGCAAGTTCTCTCAAGAGCTTGCGCTCGCAAATCGATAAATTGGACCTGCATATCCTCAAGCTCGTCAACGAGCGCGCCGCCATCGCCGGCGAAATCGGCAAGGTCAAGAACGACCAGAGCGCCGAAGTCTTTTCCCCGGCAAGGGAAGAGGAAGTTCTTTACAACATGCTCGAGGCCAGCAAAGGGCCCCTCGACCCGAACACCATCCGTGCGATTTTCCGCGAGATCATGAGCGGTTCGCGCGCGCTCCAGCGTGTCCTCAAAGTAGCGTATCTCGGCCCCGAATACAGCTTTAGCCATCTCGCCGCTGTCGAGCGATTCGGCCAAGCCGTCGAGTTTCTTCGTGTCGGCAGCATCCAGGCGGTCTTCGAAGAGGTCAATCGCGGCCATGCCGACTTCGGCGTGGTGCCCCTGGAAAACTCAACCGATGGTCGGGTCGCCGATACGCTGGACATGTTCCTGCGCTTGCCGCAATTGATTATTTGCGCGGAAGTTAAGCTGCGCATCCGCCATAACCTGATGGCCAACTGCGATCAGCCGGACATTCGGCGAATTTACAGCAAGCCGCAAGCCCTGTCGCAGTGCCGATCCTGGCTCAGCAAGAATGTGCCGCACGCTTCGCTGCACGAAGTCTCCAGCACCGCCACTGCCGCGGAATTGGCTCAGAAAGAGCCCGGCGCGGCCGCCGTTGCCAGCCGCCAGGCCGCGGTCAAATACGGCTTGCGCGTTCTCTTCACGGACATCGAGGATTCCCCGTTTAACCTCACGCGCTTCGCCGTAATCGGCCACCAAAAATGTGGCAAGACCGGTCACGACAAGACCGCCGTCATGTTCCGCGTTCCGCACAACCCCGGTTCGCTCGTCGAGGCGCTTGACATCTTTAAGCAAGCGAAGGTGAACCTCACCTGGATCGAATCGTTCCCCGCCAAAACCGCCAAGCCCGAATACGTCTTCTTCGTCGATTTCGAAGGGCACATCGAAGACCCCAAGGTGGCAAAGGTCATCAAGTCTCTTCACGATCACTGCCTGGAAGTCAACATCCTCGGCTCCTTCCCGATGGATCAGACGAGCAGCTAGACCTCCGGTTCCTGCCATGATCATCGTTCTCCGGCCCGACTCCACCGAAGAGCAGATCCAACACATCGAGGATCGCATCCGCGAACTCGGCTTCAAGCCACACCTCAGCCGCGGTGAGATTCGCACGATCATCGGCGTCATCGGTGACGAAAACAAGCTCCAAGCCGAACCGCTCTCCGCCATCCCCGGCGTTGAGCAGGTGCTCGCCATTCTCAAGCCTTTCAAACTGGCCAGCCGCGAGTTTCACGCGCACGATACGGTAGTTAAAGTCGGCAACCTTCGCATCGGTGGCGGATCGCTCGCCATGATCGCCGGACCGTGCGCAATCGAGAGCGCTGAAATCCTTGATACTATCGCCGGCCAGGTCAAGAAGGCGGGGGCGAACCTCCTTCGCGGCGGCGCATTCAAGCCGCGCACCAGCCCCTACAGCTTCCAGGGTCTTGGCGAGGAAGGACTGAAAATTCTGCGCGCGGTCGGAGACAAGCATGGTATGCCGGTGGTCACGGAAATCATGGACCCGCGCCAAGTTGACCTGGTGGCTCGATACGCCGACATGTTCCAGATCGGCGCGCGGAACATGCAGAACTTCGATCTCCTTAAGGAAGTCGGTCAGGCGCGCAAGCCCGTCCTCATGAAGCGCGGCATGAGCGCGACCGTCAAGGACATGCTCATGTCGGCCGAGTATATCCTCTCGGAAGGGAACGATCAGGTCGTCCTCTGCGAACGCGGCATTCGCTCGTTTGAAGATTCGACACGCAACATGCTCGACCTAAGCGCCGTGCCCAACGTCAAAGGGCAAAGCCACCTGCCCATTATCGTTGACCCCAGCCATGCGACGGGCAGACCGGATCTGATTCCCGCCATGGCCCGCGCCGCGGTCGCCGCCGGCGCCGACGGGGTTCATGTGGAAGTGCACAGCTGCCCGGAGAAGGCTCTCTCCGATGGGCCGCAAGCCTTGCTGCCGCATCAATACCACGCGCTCATGGTGGACCTGAAACGCCTGGCCGACGCCGTCGGAAAGACCATTGCCTAGCCTGTTCCCTCCTTTTTCAGGCTAAGAGCTAATACTACAGCGCTGGCTTCAGCCTCGGGCGATTTTTCCAGAGCAGGCCGTTTCCGTGCAAGCTGTGCATTCTGTGCAAGTTTGTGCATTTCTGTGCAAGTTATGCGTATCTGTGTAAGTTGTGCGTTTCTATGCAGTTGCGCGTTTCTGTGCATTCTGTGCATTCTGTGCAAGTTTTGTGTTTCTGTGCAACAAGTGGGGTGCGTGGTTTGCACAGCATTTGCACAGCAATGCGGGGAGACACGCTACAAAGAGCAGCGGGCGGCGGCATGGTAGGTTGCACAGCTTGACACACAGCGCTGTAGTACTAAAGGCTGATAGCTATCAGCTATTCGCCGAAAAGGTGCGACCTGAATTCAATCTCCCAAACACCATTTGCGAGCTTCCCACCATGCGTACCCCCTTCGTCGCCGGCAACTGGAAGATGTTCACCACCGCCGACTCCGCCCGAAAGTTGGCGACGGCAGCCGTTGCCGGGGTAGGCCAAGACCAGCGCGTGCGCGTCGCGGTAGCGCCGCCGTTTCCCTACCTTGCCCTTGTCGGCGAAGTGCTCAAGGGAAGCCCGATAGCGTTGAGCGGCCAAAACCTTTACCCGGAAAAGGAAGGCGCTTTTACCGGCGAGGTCAGCACGGCCATGTTGCTCGACGTGGGTTGCAAGTACGTGATCCTCGGCCACAGCGAGCGCCGTCACAAGCTGGGCGAGAATGACCTATTTATCAACCGCAAGGTCAACGCAGCACTGGCCGCCGGTCTTCGCGTCATTCTTTGCGTGGGAGAAACGCTTGAGGAGCGCGAGGCGGATCACACCGAAGCGGTGCTTGAACGCCAGCTCACACTGGGCCTCGCCGACGTGCCTACCTCACCCGATTTGCACGAACGCGTCGTCATCGCCTATGAGCCTGTCTGGGCCATCGGCACCGGCCGCAACGCCACCCCGGACCAAGCGCAGCTCGCCCACGCGTTCCTGCGCGCACGTGTGGGCCAACTTCTCGGTGCCACGTTCGCCAGCCAGTTTCTCATCCAATACGGCGGCAGCGTGAAACCCGACAATGCCGCGTCTCTCCTCAAGCAACCGGACGTTGACGGCGCCCTCGTCGGCGGCGCAAGTCTGAACGCCGATCATTTCCTCGCCATCGTCCGCGCCGCCCTGTAAATGTTCGTCGCCCCGTCACCGACCCTTCTGGCCTTGACCCGATTTCCCCCACTGACTATCGCTTCTCCCGCTTGATGGGCACTTGAAATTCCCGTGATTGGAGGGTTTGGGAAAGATAGGAGAAGACCCATGAAAAACATGCGGCATTGGGGATGGGCAGTGCTGTTCGCGGCGCTGACGTCAATCGGCTGTTGCTCGTGGGCCGAGCGCAACTGCCCGCATTACAATCAAGGCGCCTGTGCTCCGAACAATTGCTGTCAGCCTTGCGCGCCATCGTGTTGTCCGCCTCCGGCGAACTACCAGCCCTCGGGCGGTTGGTCCAATCCGACCGGCGCGGCTCAACCGGGGTGCTGTGGGCACTATTAATCGGATCAACTCATTACCCTGCTGCCGTGATGGTGATCGTACCATTGGCGTAGGTTGCGGTCACAGCGGGCCAACGCCTGCCGCGTGATCCCAAGGGTCAGAATTGCGAATACTGCCGCCCCGCCGACGCCCAACCAGCTCAGCGGCCCTGCCCCGGCGTAATAGACGCTTCCAGGCGGAGTGAGCACCGCCAAGCCGTTACCGCTCGTGCGCCCTAGAACGAAAGTCAGCAACGGCATCCCAAGCGTGAGGAGCAGGCCCAGACCATTGGTTTGAATCCCCGCCGCAAACGCGCGGAATCCTAACGCGAAATAAAAACCCCAAAGGATCACGCCCGCGGCAAGGGCTGTCAGTACTTGACCAATGCCCGCCTGCCCGGAGAGCGCCGCCGCCAGCCACATCAATGCGGCGATCGCGAAGTAGCCGCGCCCGCGCCGCCACGCCGCCGCCACCGCCGCGTCCCAGTAATCGCGCCCCTTCAAATCCGTCAACAAGAGCAGTTCCAGCCGGCGGCATCGATCTTGCGCATTGGCATCCCACAATCCGTATTGAAACGCCGCCGGAACCGCCGCCAGCGTCACCAGGCCCGCCGCAAGCATCGCGAGGCCTCCCATCTGATCGCACAACTGAAAAACACGCGTCCCCAGCCACACGGGCCATGCATCTCCAGCCACCGTGTATACCGCGTAGACCGTACCGAACGCGCCGATCAACCAAAGATTAATACGCCCGGAATAGTTCATGACTCGTTTCACGGCCCACCACGCCAGGGGTCTGTCTCCCACTGCCCGACGCCGTTTCCCCGAGCGATCGATCGCCGGCTGGTAGTGCAAATCGTGAAAATGCCCCTTCAGCCGCCACATCGCCCTCAGCAGAAGAAGTAAGACGGTTGTTGTGGCTCCTACTTGAACCCAAAGCATCGCTGTCCAGGGCAAACCGTCTTCGTTCTGGAGCCACACATAAAGAATCGCAAACGGATTGAAGCGATGAAATGCCAAAAAGCCGTTCACCACCCAGCGTTCCGTGTCGTCGGAGAACCAACGAAGCCAGTTCTTCAGGTGCTCCCCCGCCAAGACGCCGACGACGAGGTACACGAGGATGAGTCCCATGATGATTTTCTCACCCCAGCGCCGCACGCGCAACGGTTCGTACGCCCATGTTGTCAGTCCTAGTCCCGTAAGCGCGCCCCAGGTGAATGGCAAGATCAACAATGCCGGTCCATCAGATGGATCGAGGTATCCCGTCGCGGTCATCCACGCGAAAACCGGAGCACCCGCCAGGGTTACCAAGCCCAACCGGGACAGGCCGACCAACGCCTCCGCCAAAAGTATGCGGTGTGGGGCCACCCGACTGACAAGAAGGAACTCCAGCGCTTGACTCTTGGGCATCTGCGCTAGCCTCCAGCCCACCAGCGCCGCCCCCTCGACGATTCCCGCCACCAGCATCACGTGGCCAAGATGTACCATCGGTTTGCGCACGTCATCCATGCGCGACAGCCCCCAGGCTGTCCCGACCAGCAATAGAATGTGAACTACGACGAGATTGCGAAAGGTTCGTTGTCGGCCCGGCGATTGCGCGGCAAGGGTGAAAAAGGGAGCGAGCATTAGCCGTTTTCCTGGCTGCATTCGCCAGAATGCGGGGAACCGCGCGGTGCCGCATTCTGGCGAATGCGACTATGCTCCGCTCTTCACAAGTAGAGTTGAGCCAGCTTGTCTATGAACTCGCCGCAGGTCTTCCAGCGGTCCTGCGGCATGGGCGCCAGGGCCTGTTCCACAATCGGCTGTTCCTTGATCGGCAACATCGATAAGTCGGGTTTGGGCCGGGTATACGTGGCAGGAAGGCAGTTAGGCGTGTCGTGGAAAGGAAGCCGGCCGCCGCGCAACTGACAGTAAGAGACGGCCAGCGCGTACTGGTCGGTACGATTGCTCAGCCGGCCTCGAAAAATTTCCGGAGCGGCGTAATCCGGTGTTCCAACCGGCCGGTGGATCATGGTGGTCGCGGTCATCAACGTCGCGAGGCCGAAATCACACAGCTTCACCGTGTCGCCGAAGAGCAGCAGGTTGCTCGGTTTGATGTCGCAGTGTTGAACGGCGAACCGGTGGCCGTCCAAGCGATGCTGGCGGGCATTCAAGAAATCGAGGGCGTCGGACGCCTGCGCCAGGAAATACAACACATGCTCGACCGGAAGGGGAACTCCTTCCTCCGCCATGTGAGCGTCGAACAGATCGGCCAGGCTCCCCTCCGCCAGTTCCATCGCGACCACGATGTATCCAAGGTGGCACCACACCCGATCGATCTTCGTGAGGTTCGGATGAGCCAGCTGCCGGACGGCCTGAAGGGAACGAATTTCCGACGGCGTCGACTTGGACATGTCGGCCGCAAGGAACTTGAGAGCCACGGTCCGGCCGTCGTTGGTCCTCGCCTCCCAGACTTCGGCAAAACTGCCGCGGCCCAGGATTCGCAGGAGACGATGGCCTGGAAACGGCTCCATGCCGATTTCGAGCGGCTCGGCGTGAACCACGTGGGATCCTCTCCGGCAGTGTGGCCGTGAAATTCCTACCCCATGCGAGCTTTTCCAGTCGCCATAGGAATCTACGTCCTGGGACGGGCAAAGTCAAAATGCCCCCTTCCCGGCCGCAATCCCGTGTGGCAAAAACTGGGCACCTTGGCTAGGATGGTAAACAGAGGAATCGTTTGCACTTAGGCGTTTGTGCGGAGAACCTGCCATGCGTTTTTCCAGGATCGGATCTCAAGCAGCCCTGGCTTTCGTCGCGTTCCTCTTCCTATCCCTGATCGGCGCCGCTCGCGCCGAAAATGACGAGGTCCAACTACGAAAAAAGGCCCTGGCGCTGAACGACATTACCGGCCAAGGGCCCATGCGCGGTCAGATTCTGGCGCTCGTTGAGGATCCCGATGGCTCAAAAAAACTCCTCGCCGTCGCCGTCAAGCTCGCCAAGGACAAAGAGCAGCCGTTCAATTACAACGCGGCCTATATCTTCGGCCGCACCGCCCAGGAATTCGGTGACGTGGACAATGGCGAGTTGTTCTATCGTATCTGCGTCGACCAGGCGACGAAACTCAAGAGCGGCGAAAAGCTCAGCCTGTCGTTCGGCGGGCTGATCGACATGTATTTCGCCGCGAAAAAGTACGACAAGACCGAACTCATTTGCAAGGAGTTCTTGGAACTCGACGGCGACGACACCATCAAGCGCCTCAAGCCGATGGTGATGCGCCGCCAAATCCAAGCGCTTGCCCGCCAGGACAAGATCGAAGAAGCCACAAAGCTGGTTGAAAACCTCATCAAACTCAATCCCAAGAACTGGCTGACGCTCGAACTGCGGGGCTGGGTGCAGCGCGAGGCCGGCGACTACGCGGCGGCCGCGAAGACCTATGAGGAAGTCCTCGACCGCGTCGGCAAGGACAAGGAACTCGACAAGGAGGAAAAAACAGAGTTCACCAACGAATATCGCTATCTTCTCAGCGGCGTCTATGTAGACGGCAACCAAATCGACAAAGCCGCCGAACAACTCCAGACCCTGCTCAAGGAAGACGAAAACAACCCGGCCTACAACAATGACCTCGGCTACATCTGGGCCGACCATGACATGAATCTTGAGGAATCCGAGAAGCTCATTCGCAAGGCCATTGAAGAGGAACGCAAGCTTCAGAAGAAAGTCCAACCGGACATCAAACCCGAAGACATCAAGGACAACCCGTCGTACCTCGACAGCTTGGGTTGGGTTCTCTTTAAGCAGAAGAAATTCAAGGACGCCAAGGAGTACCTGATTCAGGCGACCAAGGGCGGAAAAGAAGGCGAGCACCTCGAAATCTACGATCACCTTGCCGATGCGCACATCGCGCTGGGCGAAAAGACCGAAGCGGTCGCCGCCTGGAAAAAAGCCCTCGAATTTGCGGGGACGACCAAACGCGACCAAGCCAAGAAGATCGAGGTCGAAAAGAAGCTCAAAGCCGCCAATCCCTGAAAGAACGCCGCTTGGAGAATGCTCGCCGCATTCTCCATGTGGCATTTTTCTCGAACCACCCTCTTCCCATCCACGTAACACTGTGGTAGACCATTAGGGTAGCCTGCCTGGTCGTCCCACCAGTCCGTTTTTCTCATCACTTGGAGGTTGGTTGCATGATGAAGCACCGAATCGCTGCGGGCGCTTCCCTGGCGTGCGCGCTGCTGGTAGGCAGCGTCCTCGCCGCGGACGCACCCAAATCGGGGCCGCAGGTCGGCGACAAGCTGACCCCGTTCAACCCCCAGAACATCACGGGGGATTTTGCCGGTAAGAAGCAATGCCTGGTCTGAGCGAACGGCGCTAACCCGGTCGCCATGATCTTCGCGCGCGAGATCAGCGACCCCTTGACCAGTTTGGTCAAGAAGATTGACGCCGAAACCCTCAAGAACAAAGACTGCAAAATGGGCAGCTTTGTCGTATTCCTGAGCGATGAAGAAGGGCTTGACAAGAAGCTTAAGGACCTGGCCGATAAGCAAAAGCTTGAGAAAATCGCACTGGCCATCGACAATCCCGCCGGACCGAAAGAGTACAACGTCGCCAAGGACGCCGACATCACGGTTGTCCTCTATGTCGGCGCCTACACCAAGGGAGCGGTCAAGGCCAACTACACCTTCAAGAAAGGTGACATGAAGGACAAGGACATCGACAAGATTGTCGAGGACCTTGCCAAGATCCTGCCCGAGAAAAAGTAGGAAGGCTGCCACGCTGCTTATGTTCTGGACTGGGGACTACCGCGACGCCGTCTACCTCGTCGGTTGACGGCGTCGCTTGTTCCCATTTTTTCAGCTTTTGGAGGTTGGTTGCATGATGAAGCACCGAATCGCTGCGGGCGCTTCGCTGACGTTCGCGCTGCTAGTAGGCAGCGTGTTCGCCGCGGACGCCCTGCAATCGGGGCCGCAAACGGGAGACAAGGTTCCCGGCCCCTTCAATCCTTTGAACGTCACAGGAGATAGCGCCGGCAAGAAGGTTTGCCAGGTCTGAAGGAACGGCGCCAACCCGGTCGCTATGATCTTCGCACGCGAAGTCAGCGACCCCTTGACCAGTTTGGTCAAGCAGATTGATGCCGCCACGGCCAAGAACGATTCCTGCAAAATGGGCAGCTTCATCGTTTTCCTCAACGATGACGAGGGCCTGGAAAAGCAGCTCAAGGGACTGGCCGAGAAGGAAAAACTCGAGCACATCGTCCTTACTCTCGAAACCAACAAATCCGGACCGCCCAAGTATAAAATCGCCGAAGACGCCGATGTCACCGTCGTTCTATACACCAACGGCGAAGTGAAAGCCAACTACGCCTTCAAGAAGGGTGAATTGAAGGGCACGGACATCGACAAGATCGTCGGCGATGTGAAGAAGATCCTGCCCGAGAAAAAGTAGGAAGGCTGTCACGCTGCTGTATTTTGGACTGGGGACCACCGCGACGCCGTCAACCTCGTTGGTTGACGGCGTCGTTCGTTCCCTGGCGCGTCAATGTTGTCTTTTTCCAGCGGTCACGGTTCTTGGCGTAGGGAGCCGGATTCGCCTGCCATTCGAGTGAACGAACCATGCATGTAGCATTTCCCCGGTCTCGAACCCGCTGGCTCGTCAGCGCCGCACTCGGGCTGCTGGTGTGGATGACCGCCCTGGTCGTGCTGCAACCGGAATGGGCCGCCGGCCTCCTGCTCTTTGGCGCTCTGGTCGTCGTCCCCTTGGGCCTGGCCCTGCTTGGCGACGGGGAGGAGCGGGGCCAGGTCTCCGTGAGTCGGGCCGGGACTATTTTCTTCCAAGCGTCCGCCGCAGTCTGTTTGGCTGCGTCGTTTTCCATGCCCGCGCCGGGACCAATCGCGGCCGCGCTGTCCTTACCTTGGCTTTGCTTCACGTTTTGGATTGGCGCCATCGGCCTGCTTCGCCTTCTGCTGCGCGTGCGCTTGCGCCTGGAGGACTGCTGTCTCGACGCCGGCATGATCTTTCTCGCGGTCGGCGGCGTGTGGACGACGGCGTCGCGCTTCGGCGCCGGATTGATGGGATTTAGTGAGCCTATAGTGTTACTGACCGGCGCACATTTCCATTTTGCCGGCTTCTCCCTGCCTCTGCTGACCGGGTTTGCCGCACGCACCTTACGCCGTGTGTCCGCCCGAATCGCTGTAGTCGGAGTGATGGCCGGCGTGCCCCTAACGGCGGTGGGCATCACGGTCGGTTCACGATTGCCGCTGGTTGAGGCGTTGGCGTCATGGGAACTGGCCGGCGCGTGCGTGCTGGTCGCGTTCATGCAACTGCGGCTCGCGATGACGCCTGGATCACGCACCTTCCGTCTGTTGTTGCTCGCGTCCGGAACATCGTTGCTCGTCGGCATGGGGCTGGCGGCGGCGTATGCGTTGGGCGTGTATACCAAGCAGAACTGGCTCGACATCCCGACCATGATTCGATGGCACGCCACGATCAACGCCTTCGGTTTCGCGTTGCCTGGGCTGTTGGCGTGGACGGTCGTTCCGCCGGCATCCGAGAAAGTGAACGCATTCATGCAGTTGCTGATGCGGTCTCTTGGACAGCGGCCGCGATTGGAAATGTGGGAGAGCCGCTCGATTGCGGAAGGCGTGCAACCGGGCCCAAGACCGGGCGATGCCCGCGATGTGCATGAACGAATGGTGGCCCAGGAGAACCCTGGTCCACCCGATCCGCACGGACCATTTGAACAACTCGCGCCGGCGGTGCGCGGTTTTCGCGTCTTTCCTAATTCCTTTATCGAGCGCGTCTGCGGGCGCGAACCAGTCGAACCCGGCGACACCGTGGGCGGGTGCTATCACCTCCTCCCCGGCGTCGACCTGATGTTCGCAGCGCGGGTTACTGCCGTCTTCGACGAGAAGGTGGGCACGACCTGGCGCGCGGGGTTCACCTATCAAACGCTCAATGGCCATCCCGAGTTGGGTGAGGAGACGTTCAGCGTCGAGAAGGACGCAGTCACCGGCCGCGTGAGCGTGGCATTACGCTCTTGGTCTCGGCCCGGCGCGTGGTTGATCTCCCTTGTTTATCCCTTCGCCCGCCGCTGCCAGCTTCGCGCTGGACGGGCCGCACTGGATCATCTCGAGCAGATGATTCGGCAAACGCCCGTGGCTTGCCATTCAGCCCGAAGTCTTCACCCGCAGCAAATAGACTAACGCCAGGAAATCGTACAGTGCGTGCGCCACAACAACGACGAGCAGGTTTTCGGTGACCACCCAGACACCGCCGAGATACAGGCCCGCAAGCGTCGCGAGTAGGACATAGGTCGGCGTTAGAGCGTGCATCAAGCCGAACAGCACGCTCGCACCGGCCAGCGCAACCCAGATTCCGAATTTGTGTGCCACGGCGCCCTGAATCACGCCGCGAAAGAGCATCTCCTCGCCGAATCCGGTCAGCAGTGACAGCACGCCCAAATCAAGAATCGTGTACGGTGTGAAAAACGGCCGGCCGATCTCATCAAAGAGGTGCGTCATCCGACGAAGCGCGGGGATCGGCAACCACGTCAAAACGACCAATCCCAGCAGCATCGGACCCGTCGCCGCGATGCCGAGACCGAGCCCCGCGAGGTCCCACTTCATTGTCGTGAGCGGTGATTCGTTGAGAAGCCAGCCGAGACCGAAAGCCACGCCTACAAGACCTGCTTCGAACAGCCAGCCGAAATAGACCGCATTGCGGGTGAAGGGCCGATTGGCTTCCACCTGTTTTTCGAATTCGCGTTCCGGACCGCTCATGCGATCGGTTCCTGGACGATGAAGGTGCAGAATCGCGGCATGCTCTTCGCCGGCGCGTTCTGATTTCCATGGCTGATTCTAAGCCGCGCTGTGCGTACTCGCTAGTCGGTTCATGCATGACGTGATATACGGACCGCCTGTCAGCCCAAGCATGGCATAGATCTAGCGGCCGATGGCTGTTTGTTGCTGATTCGAGTATCTCCTTCCTCGGCCCCGTTTTGGATGCGACGGGCATTCTCCCATCAGCTTGGTTCTCGTGTCTCACGCATGTGCACACGCACCCCCTCGTTCCTAAACCCTTGCCATGACTGGTTTTGCCCTCAAAAAACCTCCGTATCTCACGACGCCGTGAGACACGGAATTCCAAAGTGCGCCGGCGCTGCCCAGTCCTTTTGGAGTCTTTTCGCGTACTTTGCCTGTCACCAAATGACCGTGTGTGATTCGACAGCATACAAGCCTGAAGCGCAAGCGAAGGGCGTCCCTCACACGCGAGGGACGCCCTTCGCTCGCGCTTCAGGCTTTCATGTATCCGGCACCAATTTGAAACCGCCAAGATCTCGCGCAAAGCTCCCGCCCGCCAATCCCGATTGACCCTGAAACGGTGCTAGACTAGGATCGCCCGCCCCTTTTTGGGGCAAGTGGAACACGATCCAGCCCAGGAGATCACGAAAATGACATACGTCGCAAGGTGGCGTGGAAAACTGGCGGCTATCGTGGGAATGGGTCTCCTGGCGGGCCTGGGTATTCTCGGATGCCAGAAAGACTCCGTCCCCGGTCCGCAACCCGACGCAGACGGCAATTCGCAGTCTTCCAAACCGGATGGCGCACCGGATAGCGATCCGGCCCACAAGTTTCGGCAGTCCTTCACGGAGGCCGTTCGCGCCGACCAGTATACCGAATGGGAACCGGTCGAAAGAACCATGGCCGGCAAGCCGATTGGCCCCTTGTTTGAAAAGGTCAAAAAAGAGTGGGACGCCGTGGAGCTGATCACGAGCGATAAGAAGAAGCTCACCTACATCGCCGCTTTGGAAACCGACCAGGGAACCATAGAGATCACTCTGCGCCCCGACCTGGCCCCCAACCACGTTCGCAATTTCGTCGCGCTCATTCAGGCGGGGTATTATGACGGCCTGGTCTTTGAGCGAACCGTCACTGAACTCGGCCCCGACGGCGTCGTCGAGCTGATCGAGGGCGGTTCGCCGGACGGCGGGGTCAACCCCAGCACCGACGGCATCGGCTACTGGCTGAAGCCCGAAATCAACGCCGATGCCAAGCATGAGGAGGGCGCCGTTGGCGCGCCCCATGGCATCGAGGAGGACACGGCTGCATGCCGCTTCTATATAATGATCGGTAAGGCCCCGGTCCTGGACGGTCACTGGACGGTCTTCGGAAAAGTGACGAAAGGCATGGAAGTCGCCCGAACCATCTTCCACCAACCTGTGAAGGAAGACCTTGAGAATCCATCGGCCAACCGTCCACTCAAGCCCGTGGTCATTCGCAAGGTCACGGTGAAACGGCAGGAGGTGGAGTAATTGCCGGACTTCCCGACTTCCGAAGTCTTTGAGACTTCGGAAGTCTTCACCGCATACCGCCGCCCGCGGTGCGACGATGGAAGGGGACCCACGTAAAGGGTAGTTGTGAACCTGGTCAGGCCGGAAGGTGCAGCCATAAGCAGCGATCCCTTGTGCAGTGGGCCACCCCCTTCCTTCTCTCGCCGCGGGCGGCTTTGGTTCTTACGCTTCCAGATTGGCACGGACGATGGCCGCGCGTAAACCCCTCTCTCCGCCGAACAACGCGCCGAATTCGACTCCCGAAGGCTACACCGTTTTGGCCCGCCGCTACCGGCCGCGCCAATTCGGCGAATTGGTCGGTCAGGAAGCGGTCGTCCGCTCGCTCCTCAATTCGATCAAGGCCAACCGCGTGGCGCACGCCTATCTGTTCACCGGCGCACGCGGCGTCGGCAAAACGACCATCGCCCGTATTCTTGCCAAAGCGCTCAACTGCCGGGAAGGCCCAACGGTAACGCCCTGCGACCAGTGCGACAGCTGCAAAGGGATCGCATCGGGCGAAGATGTGGATGTTCTCGAAATCGACGCCGCCAGCAACCGCGGCATCGACGAGGTTCGCGCCATCCGCGACAACGTGCAGTATCGGCCGCAACACTCGCACTTCAAGATCTACATCATCGACGAAGTCCACATGCTCACGCCCCAGGCGTTCAACGCTCTCCTCAAGACGCTCGAGGAGCCGCCGCCGCACGTAAAGTTCTTCCTCGCCACCACGGAGGCCCAGCGCATCCCGATTACCATCCTCTCGCGCTGCCAGCGTTTCGACCTCGGCGGCATCGGCGTGACGCAGATCATTGACCGCTTGCGCGAAATTGTCGCCAGCGAGGAATTGAAAGCCGACGACGAGGCCCTCGAACTCATTGCCCGCCGCGCCGCCGGCTCGATGCGCGACGCCCAGTCTTTGCTCGACCAATTGCTGGCTTTCGCCGAGGACCGGCTCACGGTCGATCAGGTCCACGGCCTTCTTGGGAGCGCGGGCGAGGATCGAGTGATCGAGCTGGCCGGCGCCATTCTCGCGCATGAGCCGGCCAAAGCGTTGCAATTGCTGGGTAAGGCGGCAGACGAGGGGTTGCAATTGGGCGAGCTGGTCGATCAACTCATCGCCTACTGGCGTGACCTTATGGTCGTGAATTGCTCCGGCGAAGAGAACCGGATTCTCAGCGTGGCGGCTCGGCGCAGAGCCACTTTGCACGCGCAAGCCAAGGCGTTGACGCTCGACACGATTTTGGCCGGTCTCGACGTTCTAAACACCGCCAAGACTCGCATGCGAACAAGCAATCACGGCCGTTTGTTGCTGGAAATGGCTGTCGTGCGTCTGGGCCGAATGGAGGACATGGTCGCTTTGAGTCAAGTAGTGCAATGGCTGCATCAACCGGGCGGATCACCAACCCCCGCCACGCTGCGACCCGCTTCGCGACCCACTTCTCCTCCGGAAGCGGAAAAAAAAAAGATAACGTGCGAAACTGAGCCTGCTGCTCCGTCTGCGCTCGTGCCTTTCGACGAAGCCGCGCTGGCCGGCCTCTGGCCTGAATTCGTGGGTCGGCTGCCCCCGCTTCTTGCAGGATCTCTGGAAAAAGCGGGCGTGCCTGCAATTTTCGGGCCAAACGCTCTGGTACTTCGCTTCCCGGCAAGCTATACTCTCGAACAAGAATACTGTGCCGACCCCGGTCGGCTTGCGCGGATCGAAGAGATGCTTGCTGTGTCTCTCGGCCGGCGCTGTAAGGTGCGTATCGAACTGGCAACGGACGGCCAGGCTCCTCCCCTCGATAGCAAGGCTGATGCGGGAACGGCTTCCCGGTCGCGCGGCAGGCGGGCGGACGTTCCGCTTGACCCGCTTAGTAAGCGAGCCATGGACGTTCTGGAGGCACAAGTTTTGCAGCGAGACGACGACTTCGGCATCACCCCGGAATCGACGGACGCTCGATCTATGGACCTGAACGGAGAGGGATAACGAGATATGTTCAAGGAACTGGGCCAGATC
>Ga0207095_10170_pt1 | contig 19596 bp, 19 predicted proteins | sample Alteio_BWMinHeat_88_FD_153529 | JGI IMG/M metagenome (GOLD analysis project Ga0207095, IMG submission 153529) | Enriched cells from forest soil in Barre Woods Harvard Forest LTER site, Petersham, Massachusetts, United States -... | ecosystem: Environmental > Terrestrial > Soil > Temperate forest >... | reverse complement strand
GGGACCAAGCGCCAGACAATGCTGCACGCGATGTCCAATAAAAACGCAAAGTGTTCCATCATCCATTTTTACAGGAATTGAAACCGTAAGTTCTCGTTTCGGGTATTTCAGATATTCGTGAATGTTCGGATCCAAGGACATCTTCTTAGCCACAATATCTAATTGTGCGAGAGCCATTGCATAAATGCTTCGTTCTTGCTTGTCTTTTTTTTCCATGGTGATCATGAATCTTTTCCTCCTGCTGATTTAAGTTTCTCTTGAACTTTGATGAGGTTCGCGCGGGCCTCTTCGAACGTGGAGTCTAAAAGCAAGGCTTGCTTAAGACAACGCTCCGATTCCCGATAAGCCTTGAGCTCGGCATAAACCATCCCTGCAAAATAAAAAGCCTCCCGATCCTCTGGATCAATTTTTGCGGCTTCGGAGAATGCTTCGATAGCGTTCCAATGATCTCCCTTGTGCCAAAGAGCGTGCCCAAGGTTGATGTATGCTTCCGTGTGTCGAGGATCAATTCGAAGGGCGCGTCGAAATTGCACAAGGGCGGCATCGAGGAGTCCCATGTGGGTGTAGACAATTCCCAAATTCACGTAAGTGGTGGCGTAGTAAGGATGATGTCGAATGGCCTTGCGCAGTTCATCTCTGGCTTGTTGGCTCTTGCCTTCTTGAAGGTACGTTCTTCCCCGAATGTTCAGTGCTTCCACGTTCTTGGGATCGATCTGAAGAACCTTTTCAACGTATTCATAGGTTCGTGAATACTGCCCCAAGAGAGAATATGCTTCAGCCAGAGCCATGTGGAGATCGAGGTCATGGGGTTGAAGCACCAGCCCCTTTTTCCAAATGCGCGCTGCTTCCTTAATATCAGAAGAATAAAAAAGGGCCATTCCAAGGTGAAAATAGACTTCCGCATCTTTTGGGTTAAGTTCAATCCCTCTTCTAAAATAAGTAACAGCCGTTGGGTAATCTCCTTTCGAGGCGTACGCAAGTCCAAGTTGAATACGCGATTCAGGATCGCGCCGATCCAAGGCTGCTGCTCGTCGAAATTCCTCGATCGCTTCATCCACTCGACCACTGGAATAAAACTGACAGCCCGTTTCAAAATGACTTTGATACGACTTGTGGCGTTTGAAGGGGGACAAGGGGATAATTTTTCTTCCACGCGCTCGTCTCGTACTCATGGCAAGATCACGAATTGAGCAATTCGCGCGTGGATTTGTCGCATGATTTTCTCTTCTTCAATTTGGCGCTAGATTTTCCCTCCGACAAAAGACTGGAAGGGTTTCCCCCATTTTTAGACAATCTGAAACAACAATAATGACATCAGGAATTGAGAGAATATTCCATCGGTGGGCATTTTATGCTCACTTGCTGGTTACGGTTTATCTGCTATCGTTTTTTCTTTATTACGATCACAAGTCTTCATCGCTCTGGATTTCTCTTTTGTCGGAGTACCCTCTCCTTTTTTTTCTATCCATAAGTTTGTTTGGGCTAGCAACCTGCCTGGCACTTCTTTCAAGGGCATCGTTCTTCGCTTGGTCGGTTTTCTTCTTTGATGTTTTAGCGAGTTTTGCTGCTGTGGCTTCAGGCGATTCGTTCTTTCTCCCCGTTGTTGTGCTTCCTGGGATTGCCGCAGGGCTTGTAAAGCGCCGGGAATACTTCTATGTTTTTTTGGCAAGCTTTGGCGCTCAGGTCTTAATCTTATTCAGTCAGATGATCGTGCGGCCGTTGTCAAAATGGTCAGTTGATGAGATTTTTCATTTTGTATCGTTTTTTGGAGCACTCGTTGTCTTGAACCTCCTTGGATTATTCGCGGCTTATGCTCTGAATTATTCCATCAAAGAAAGAAGACGAAGCGAAGGCTTACTTGATTTGATTCAAGTGACGCAAGAAATGGGCGTTATTCGAAACTACGAAAAAATCTCCGCCCTGCTTATGAAGGTACTTCGAGGGATGTTTGATGCACATTCTTACGGACTGTATGTGGTGGAAGAGAAAGGGGGAGAAAAAATGGCTATTCTTCGAGCCGTTGAAAGCCCTTATCCCCGCGTTTTTCTCGATTTTAACTTGGACATTAAAGATTCCATTTTATCCGAAGCCTTAAGAAAGAAGAAAGGGGAGATCATTAAGGACTTGCGACTCCGAAGGGATCACATCCTGGCCCCTTTGCCCACGTTTCGAGGAGCCATTTTTCATCCGGTGTTGTTTGAAGAAGAGGTACTCGGTCTTCTTTTCTTGATCTCCTCCATGACGGGAGCTTACTCGCCAGACCAGGACTCGATGCTTGAGCTTTTGAGTAGCCAAGTGGCCATCACGCTGAAAAACATCAACTTGTATCAGAAAACGGCAACCATGGCGATCACCGATTCACTTACGAATCTTTACACCCATGGTTATTTTCAAGATCAGCTTGTTAAGTTGGTGACCGACCACAAGTACAGCGAGAAGCCAATTAGCTTGATTATTTTGGACGTGGATCATTTCAAAGTGATTAACGACAGTTACGGGCACCCTCAAGGCGATTACATTTTGCGACAGATGGCAGGTTTGGTGAAAAACCAAGTACGGCTTGAGGACATCGTAAGTCGCTACGGCGGCGATGAATTTGTGTTGATTCTTCCTGGATTAGACCGAATGAGTTCTGCGGTTTGTGCCGAGAGGATTCGAAAAACGGTTGAAGAGTACAGTTTTGTAGCTGGAAGTAAGGCGGTGCACATCACGATTTCAGCCGGGGTCTCAGGTTTTCCAGAACGGCAAACGCCAAAGGAGATCATTCAAGCAGCGGATGAGGCCTTGTATGAAGCCAAGCATCGGGGTCGGAATCGCATCGTCTATGTGTAATTCAGGATGAATTCATCCAGCGGTCACACGGATGTGATAAACCGCTGGATTCCTCTAAAAAATCAGGATGTAGGTTTCCGTGACACGATGTCATAACGGAAACCGGAGATACTGCGAGAACAGGATGTTCGAGAAGTGCTGAATTCATCCCCTTCGGGGACGCCAAGATGCTTGTCCAGCGGTCAGTGGCGTCACGGATGACGACCTCCGGCGGCCACAGGATGTGATCAGCCGCGGACACGGATGCGATCAACCGCTGGATTCCTCTAAAAAATCAGGTTCACCTATGTATATGTAATGGAAAGTCCGGGTCGTCCGGCGGTACCCTTCGTTTCGGTGTCCTCATTTCACCCGTCGCCCACCGCATACGCGATTGTGTTGTGGGTCCCCGCCGGGTGAAATGAAGACCCTCCGAAATGAAATCCACCGGACGACTCGGACAAGATTAAGGAAGCGATGGTGAATCCGTCTAGCCCGGCAATTTACAAATTGGTAACAATTTTAAAGAACTTTTAACACGGTTCCATCTCCAAAAACATTGTCACGACAAGGTTTTGCATGGTATCATAGAGATAGCGTGGGTATGGCTCGAATTCTCTTCACTCTTACCGCTGTTTTCTGCTTCTGCCTTCAGCTCTCGTTGGCAGGGAGTAATACTCTGGTTTCCGGGCTTGTGGTCGATCAGTTTTCCCATCCAGTTTCGGGAGTGAGTGTCACCCTTCGCCCCCAATCTGAAGTCGGCAGCCAAGGCAAAGGAAAGGAGTACCGGACCTCAACCGATGGTCAGGGTGACTTCAAGTTTTCGAACATCGACGAAGGCTACTACGAGATGAGTCTTGAGAAGGGCAGTTTTGAGCTTCAGAAGCGAATGGTGACAGTCCAGGCAAGCGAACCAAAGAGTCTCCTTATCACGCTTAATCCTGCTAATGGAAAGTCTGGAAGCAAGGCTCAGGCTGTCTCAGGAAAGATGTTTCATCTAAAGGATATCAATCCAAAATCAGCGAGGGTGTTTATCACGTTTTCTGGACTACAAATGAAAGTCCCTGGAGAACAACCTTCTCTCAATCCCCAAGACCTCACCCCCGATCTCCCTGGGGGGAATATTCCCGATATGGGAGCTCAGATCTATGGTAAACAAGGGGAGAATGAAGCATCAGTAGGCAGTGTGGATCCCTTTAGTCCAGATTCTGTTCTTCTGGTTTCAGCGCAACCAAACAGTATCTCTGTAATGGATGTTGGCAAACAGGAGATCGTTGGCGCTATCCCAACCGATGCTTCCCCCATTTGGTTAGCTTTTTCTCCTGAGGGAAGTCGCTTTTGGACCGTGGATTCCATGCATCAGCTTTCCATGTATTCTGCGAATGGTGATTTGGTGAGGTCGGTGAGTGTCGGCGAAGGCTTAGTAACGGACCTTGCTGTTGATGGTCCTGGGAGTCACGTGTATCTGGTGGTTCGCACTTGGCCCGATCCAGAGATCCTGGTAGCGGATGCCTCGACCAATGCTCTTATTGGAGGCATTTCACTTCCTGGAATACGCGGAGCGCCAGGCGGCATTGCTGTTTCTAGCGATGGGTCGCTCTTGGTCGTGGCCATGGGGACAACGAAACAGGGATGGCTTGAAGTGGTGGACCCGGTGACCCGCAAAGTTGTGAAAGAAATCGAGGTAGGGGCACAGCCAATGGGTGTTGGGATTACACCTGACGGGAGTAGAGCCGTGGTAGCCGAGCATCGTTCTGGGGCCGTAGACATTGTCGACTTGCAGAGTGGAAAAGATTTGATTCGAATTCGGACGGGCTTATTTCCTGCGCGTGTCGCTATGCGGTCCGATGGCCGGGTGGCGTATGTAACCAACAATGGGGATGATACATTATCTGTCATTGATGTTGGCCTGCTTAGACCCATCAGCAAAGTCAAAGTGGGCAAGGGTCCTATGGGTGTGGCGGTTAGCGCCGATGGAAAAAATGTTTACGTGGTAAATCATGATAGCGCCAGTGTGACCGTCGTGGATGGATATAGCTTAGCCATTCTAGCCACGACACCCGCTGTGAAAGGCGTTCAGGCCTTTGGCGTAGCTATCCGCCCTGAGACACTCGAAGTTTCCAAATCTCGTTCGGCCCCTTAGAACTTACGGATCAACCCTGTAACTTTTCCAATCAGTTTGAACTCTTGGTTAACTCGTATGTCCGAATAGTGAGGGTTAAGCGCATGAAGAAGCGTTCGACCTTCTTTTTTTAAGAGTTGCTTTACCGTGGCTTCTTCATTCACCATAGCCGCAACAAGCTCTCTTGAGTTCGCGGTGGCTTGAGGATGAATCACGACAAGATCCCCCTCATGAAGTTCAGGTTCCATGCTGTCTCCCTTCACCCTTAACAAGAAGGCCTTCGGATTATGATTTGCTAAAAATAGCGGGATTGGAACTTTTTCCTCGATGGTTTCGATGGCTTCTTCCGGAGTTCCAGCCACAATTCTGCCCGCAACCGGAAGAGCGATGATCTCTTCTGGGAAGGGGAAGATAAAAGAAGAATCGGTGAGTCGAATTGCTCTCGATTTGCCGGGAGCACTTTCTAAAAGACCCTTTTCTTCAAAGAGATCTAACATTCGCTTTATCGCGGTTGGATTAACGATTCCAAGCTTCCGGGCTAAATCTCGCATGGTGGGTGGGTAGCCGTGCTTTCGAATAAACTCGCGGAGAGCACCAAAGACTTCCGTTTGCCTCTTAGATAAAGATTCCATAATGATCTTGCCTCCTTCAAAAGAGAGCTTCAGCTAGAAAATGATACGCGTGTATCCTATATTAATACAAACGTATCGTTTTGTCAAGAGGGGTAGAGGGATTCCATTCCATGGATCGAACTGATTCTAAAACTCAGGTTTCAGCGTTCGGGAAGTCTCATTTGATTGTGAATTGCTGAGCGCTGAAGGCTGATTAACGGATAATTATAGGCTAATCACACTATGGATAAGCGTGTTGTCATCACCGGTATCGGTGCTGTTACCCCAATCGGTATAGGAAAAGATGCGTTCTGGGAAGGATTGATTTCTGGAAAGAACGGAATCGGTCTTATTTCAGCGTTCGACGCTTCAGCTTATCCGACCAAAATAGCGGGGGAAGTCAAGAACTTCGATCCCGGTCAATACATGTCAAAGAAAGAAATCCGAAAGAACGATCGGTTTGTTCAGTTTGCTATTGCGGCAGCTAAGCTAGCTGTTGAGGATGCCAAACTCATCATCGATGACAGTAACCGTCATAGCATTGGTATCTTACTTGGCTCAGGCATTGGGGGAATTGCCACCATCGAAGAACAGCATCGGATTCTCCTTGAAAAGGGTCCTGATCGCGTTTCTCCTTTCTTTATTCCGATGTTGATTAGCAATATGGCCAGTGGCCAAGTTTCAATCATGCTGGGAGTCAAAGGCCCAAACACTTGTGTGGTGACCGCTTGTGCCACCGGATGCCATGCCATCGGTGATGCCTACACCTTTATCAAGCGAGGCGAAGCGATTTGCATGGTGGCTGGCGGAAGTGAAGCGGCTGTTTCTCCGCTGGCCATTGGTGGGTTTTCCGCGATGAAAGCGCTCTCTACGCGGAACAATGAACCGGAGAAAGCGTCGCGCCCCTTTGACAAGACGCGTGACGGTTTCGTTTTGGCAGAAGGAGCGGGGGTTGTCATCTTGGAGGAACTGTCTCACGCGCTTGCTCGTCATGCTCCGATTTATGCGGAGGTTATCGGCTACGGTATGACCGGGGACGCTTATCACATCACCGCTCCCGATCCGGAAGGAAGCGGGGCTGCAAGGGCTATGGAGAAGGCGCTAAAGAGTGCCCGTCTTTCTCCATCGGATGTCGATTACATTAATGCACACGGGACTTCGACTGGATTAAACGACAAGATCGAAACCGCGGCGATCAAACAAATTTTTAATTCCCACGCTCATGAAATACCCGTTAGCTCGACCAAGAGCATGACCGGGCATGTTTTGGGAGCTACGGGAGCTCTTGAGATCATCAGTTGCGCTTTAACGGTAAAAAATAAGATTATTCCCCCGACGATCAACTATGAATTTCCTGATCCTGAATGTGACCTTGATTATGTCCCAAACAAAGCACGCGAGCAAGAGGTGGAAGTTGCCTTAAGTAACTCGTTTGGTTTTGGGGGTCACAATGCGGTGTTGGCTGTTCGAGATTTTCACGAAGACGCTTAGGAAGTAGCCTGATGAAACCAACGACAAAACCATCCAAACCTCCCTCGAAAAAGCCATGGCGGTACAAGGGGAATGGGGCTCGGAAGAAATCCACGGGCCATTCCAAGGGGGCTGCTGAGCCAGCTTTAGAAAAGCGGCTTCAAGAATTAGCTAAGTTAGAAGAACACCTTCGAATCAAGTTTAAAGACAAGATGCTTTTGAACCAAGCCCTCACACACCCTTCTTATGTAGCAAAAGATGGCAAGGATAATGGGCGTTTGGAGTTTTTGGGGGATTCATTCATCGGATTAACCATCAGTCATCTTTTGTATGATCGAAATCCCAAATCCGATGAGGGGGAACTCACCAAATGGAAAAGTTATCTCGTCAGCTCAAAGTTTTTTGCTGAACTACCCGAAACCATTCTCCTCGGGAAACACTTGCAAGTGGGTCCAGGGGAGCGACGCTCGGGTCCTCCCACCGCATCGATGTTGGCCGCTACTCTTGAGTCAGTTGTTGGGGCATTATACCTCGATAATGGTTATCAGAAGACCTTTAAATTTATTGAAAATCTTTATCTCCCCTATTTGAAAATCGCTGAAAAAGAAGAAGAGAATTTCAAAGGCGTTCTTCAAGAACTTCTTCAAAGAAAATACAAAGAACAGCCACAGTATGACCTCGTTGGGGAGGAAGGGCCAGATCACGCAAAGACGTTTGAGGTTCAAGTAAGTTTTCGCGGAAAAGTTTTTGGAATCGGGCACGGAAGCAGCAAGAAAGAAGCGGAAAAAGAAGCGGCCAAAGAAGCCCTTGGCATTCTCGGGCGTGAATAGAGCAGGGAGAATAGTCCTGGCGGTAACGGTTCTTGGAGCGTTCTGGTTTTGCAGTGGACTTTTCCCCCCTCATCTCATTCCTCCCCCCGTTAAAAACGCGAAGACTCAAAAACCGATGGTTGCACTTACCTTCGACGACGGTCCGTCTGAATACACCCCCAAGATTCTCAAGGTTTTAAAGAAAGAACACGTTCACGCCACTTTTTTTGTTGTGGGAGAAGAGGTGAACGAATTTCCTGCGTTGGTTCGTCAAGCAGCTGACGAAGGAAATGAAGTGGAAGATCACAGTTGGACACACCCGCATCTCGTCTGGCACGGCCCTCACTTCATTCGAACTGAATTGGAAACGACCAGAGATGCCATCACGAAAGCCACCGGGGTGAGGCCCCATTTTTTTCGACCCCCTTACGGACAGTACCATCTTGGCATCATGGAAATTGCTCATTCGCTTGGACTGACCACCGTCCTATGGTCAGTCACTGGCTATGACTGGCTGGAGCCTGGAGTCGCGCGAATTGTACAAAATGTCACACGAGGTCTTGCGCCCGGGGCGATTATTTTGCTTCATGATGCGGGTGGAAACCGCGAGCAAACCGTTGAAGCGCTCGAACAGATTATTCCTTTGGTCGAACAACGAGAATTCCAATTTGTTTTGCTCCGCGATCTTTTTCAAAACAGCTGACGAATTTTCTTGCTTTTCGAGGGCAAAGGAGCTATAATAATTTCGAACTCGCATGCGGCTTAACGAAAAGGAAAAGCCAACCGATCTGAAGCAGCTTCTCCTTGAAGAGCGAAAGCGCATTGGTGAAGAACTCCATTCAGGAGCCGCTGCCTCACTTTCTCATGCCCTCTTTCTTCTCAACATTTCTGAACAAAAGGGTAAAAAAGAAGATCTCGAAAGAGCACGTCAAGCGATCAAGATGGCCATAAACGAGATCCGGTATGCCATTCACGAGTTGCGCGAAGAAGAACCGTGGCCGCTTGTTTCCTCCATTCGCGACTGCGTGAGTGAGTTTAAGGAGCGGGTTCGCATTCCGGTTCGCTTCCTGGTGGATGGGGATGATGGGAAGGTTCCATCGAAAGTCCGAAATTATCTTTTAACCTTGGTGCAAGAAGGGTTAAATAATGTTTCCAAACACTCGAAAGCCACCGCTTGCGAAGTGGTTTTGAAAATTGTTTCCGATGGGATTGTGGCCACAATCCATGACAACGGAACTGGGTTCAAAGAAGACTCAAAGCAAGAAGGAGCCCGCCATTTTGGCCTGAAGTTTATGAGGGAACGCGCTTTACAAATGGGAGGAGAACTGCAGGTGATCTCTGCTAAGGGGAAAGGAACGACCCTATCGGCTCATATCCCCTTCTTGCCAGAACCATGAAAGACGGGGAAAATTCTCACGACAAAATACGGATTTTTCTGGTGGATGATCAGGTTTTTTTTATCGAAGGGCTGAAAAGAGTTCTAGAAGAAGAGTCTGATCTTGAAATTGTCGGTGAAGCATTCATTGGGAGTGAGGCGGTCAGGAAAGTTGGGGAAACGCTCCCTGATGTTGTCCTCATGGATATTGCGGTTCCCGGAATGGATGGCATTGCCGCGACACGGCTTATTCGAAAGCAAAACCCTGGGGTTCAAGTGATCATGTTGACTGTGGCTGATGATCCAAAAGAGGTCATCCCGGCCATTAAGGCGGGCGCCTTAGGGTATCTTCTGAAAGACGAAACCCCTCAACAACTCATTCGAGCCATTCGAGCCGTTTCTCATGGCGAAGCGCTTCTTTCTTCGCGAATTGCCACCATCTTACTCCGTGAATTTCAAGATTTTTACCATCGCGAAGAGGTCTCCCATGGCATGGACGAAAAAGTGTATGAACGCTTGACCGATCGGGAGATCGAGGTCTTGAATTGGGTAGCCAATGGCTTGTCCAACAAGGAGATTGCTCAAAAGTTGGCCATTGCAGAAAGAACGGTCAAGAACCACATCAGCAACATCTTCCAGAAGCTTCAGGTCAATGATCGCACACAGGCGGTTGTTATCGCCCTGCAACAGCACCTCATTGGAGATGGCAAGGGACGATTGAGGGGGGATTTGAGTAGAAAAACTGATCAAAATGCAACAAAAAGTTTACAATCTTAACACGAATTCTATTGTGCCCCTCGGGGGGGCATGCTACAATAACTTTAGAGGATGGATAAAGAAAAACCATGGATCAGTTTCTCAGGGTTGCCAAACAAGCTATAGACAAAATCAACGGCCTAACCGGGGTTAACTCAGCTACGACTCAACAAATCCCGAACCTCAGCCCTAGCACACAAACTGTCTCAGCCTCGTCCCCCGCAAGCACTTCCGATAGGGTGTCATTGTCCCGCGGAGCTCAGGAGGCACTGACAACGGCTCCTACCCCAGGCGCTCAAGACATTAACCAGTATATTGTCAATCTTTTGCAAGAGGTGGCCGAGGGCCGGGTACAGAGTTCGGTTATTAGCAAGGGGGCAAATCCAGCTCGCCACGTTGGGCATGATGCTTCGGATACCATCAGGGACATCGCTCTGCCAACCATTCCTCGCATGACTCAAGTCCAGCAAGGGCTTACGGGCAAAACAGTTAAGCTTGCTGCTGCATGAGCTCAGCTTCTTAGTGGCATGGATGCAGTAACCAAAGCAAAACAACTTCTTGCGGAACTGCTCGAACCCGGGGTTTCTCCCCCCTCAACTTTCTACAAAATTCTCCTTTTGGGGATCCGAGACGCCTATGAATACCAGCTTGATCTGATGGCAGAAGGGGAAGTTGTCGATCGAACAGACCGATTATTGAAGTATTATGCCGAAGCACAAAACTTTTGGAAAATTCACGATCGTGAACGAGCCATCTATTATCTGGGTGGCGCACTCCACTACCTTCAAGATGCTTGGCTTGGGCTTACAGACACCCCTGAATACGAGATTTATCTTCAAAAGACGATTCGATGGGACGGTCTTCCCATGGCAGAAAGAACGCCATCTCCTGAAGCCGATCTAGGGAGCTGGGTGAGAGAAGCTGAAACCGAGCGCCAGCGCTTCGGGAATACGATCCAAGAACTGACGAATCAAAAGGAAGAACCCAATCCACCGAAAGAGGATCAGGTAAGTGTCTACCTAGCCCAAAGAGCCCAAGCCGCAGGAGCGGCGCTTTTGATTCAGTTTTTTCTTGATGCCGAGAGAGTTTGAGATTCTTTGCTTAAGAGAAGCGACAACAGAGCTTTTTGGGTGTGAAGTCGATTTTCTGCTTCCTCAAAAATCCGCGAATGCTTTCCATCCACGACGTCCTTCGTGATTTCTTGGCCATAATGCGCTGGCAAACAATGAAGGACAATGCAATCTTCTTTCGCTTTCGCAACTAACGCAGAATTAATTTGATAAGGCTTAAATACTTTTAAGCGCTTTTCGGTTTCTTCGTCTTGTCCCATGCTCACCCAAACGTCGGTGTAAAGAACATCGGCATCCTTGACGGCGGCGCTAGGATCGGTAGTCACTTCAACGGTTTGGCTTTGTTTTGCAGCTTCTTGTTTTGATTTTTGAACGATCGTCGAATCAGGCCAATACCCTTCAGGGCAAGCTAAGCTAATGCTCATCCCGGCTTTCACGCAACCGATGATGAGTGAGTTGGCCACATTGTTTCCATCACCCACATAGGTTAGCTTCAGGCCGCGAAGGGCGGTTTTGTCCTCTTGGATGGTGAGCAAATCCGCTAAGATTTGGCAAGGATGCTCATAATCACTCAAGCCATTGATGACCGGCACCTTGGAATATTTGGCTAGCCCTGTGACGGTGGCATGAGCATAGGTCCGAGCCATAATACAATCCACAAAACCAGAAAGGACTCGCGCGGTGTCCTCCACCGTTTCTCCTCGTCCAACTTGAAGATCGTGACTTCCGAGAAAAAGTGCATGTCCCCCAAGCTGAAACATACCGGTTTCGAAACTCACGCGCGTTCGGGTCGATTGTTTTTCGAAAATCATGGCGAGTGTTTTCCCCTCTAATATCCGGTGAGGCTCGCCTCGCTTCTGTTTGGTTTTTAGCTCGGTCGCATGCTTCAAGATCAGTTGAAGTTCGTCGGCCGTAACATCGTTCATTTCTACAAAATGCCTACCGTAAAGTGACACGACTGCACCTCCAGGGCTCGTTTCCTTCGATAGGAAGAGGGCGAGGTCCTTTCTCGGTGAAGAGGTCCACTGTTTTGGACGAAGAAAGTTCTGACAATTGAAAATGAAATTTGGGGGTGCAAACTTGGATCGAAAAAAAGTGATCATCATGGGGGCAGCGGGGAGAGACTTTCACAACTTTAACGTCTATTATCGAACCCGACCCGAGTATGAAGTAACCGCCTTTACCGCCACGCAAATTCCAAACATTGAAGGACGATTGTACCCGCCTCTCTTGTCAGGGACACATTACCCGAAAGGAATTCCCATACATCCCGAAGCTGAACTCCCAGAGCTTCTTAAAAAAGGACTGGCTGAAGAAGTGGTTTTCTCCTACAGTGATGTTTCACATCTGGATGTCATGCACAAAGCTTCTCTTGCGCTTGCCTTAGGTGTGGATTTTCGTCTCTTAGGACCAGACCACACGATGCTAAAGGCTAAGATACCAGTGGTGAGCGTCGGAGCCGTTCGAACTGGAGCTGGAAAAAGTCAAACCACCCGGAAAATTGCAACGATTCTCCGAAAGCTCGGGGTCAAAATTGTGGTGATTCGCCATCCGATGCCGTATGGTGATTTGACCGAGCAAGTGTGTCAGCGCTTTGAAACCGAAGAAGACCTTAATCGTCACCATTGCACCATTGAAGAGCGAGAGGAGTACGCCCCTCATTTGGAGCTAGGCGCTATCGTTTATGCCGGAATTGATTACGGTGAAATCTTAAAGCGCGCGGAGGAAGAGGCGGAAGTCTTGATTTGGGACGGTGGCAACAACGACTTTCCGTTTTACAAGTCAAACTTGCATTTTGTGGTAACGGATCCGCATCGTCCTGGGCATGAAATCGCTTATCATCCGGGAGAAACGAACCTTCGTATGGCGGATTATGTCATTTTGAACAAGATGGACAGCGCCCCACCTGAAAACGTGAGAATCGTGAAGGAGCACATCAAGCAATTCAATCCAAGAGCCGTATTGATTGAAGCCGATTCGCCGATTTCGGTGGACAAACCCGAAGCCCTTCGAGGGAAGAAAGTTTTAGCCATTGAGGATGGGCCAACGGTAACACACGGCGACATGGGATTTGGCGCCGCTTATTTGGCGGTCGAGAAATTTGGAGGAACCATCGTGGATCCAAGGCCGTACGCGGTTGGATCAATCCAAGAAGTCTTTAAGAAATACCCCCATTTAAAAAGCGTTCTCCCCGCGATGGGTTATTCTGAAAAGCAAATCGATGAGCTTCGTCAAACCATCGAGCGCTCTCCTTGCGATCTCGTGGCCATCGGCACACCTGCTGATCTCGGTAAGTTAATGAAGATCTCAAAGCCTACGGTTCGCGTCACGTATGAGCTTCTTGAAAAGAGTGGACCAATGCTCGAAGAGATCCTCAAAAACTTTTTAAAGCAGCATCGTTTAGTTGGAGTAGCGGAGAGATGAAATCTCGCCTCCTTCACAGTCTTTGCCAAAACTCTTTACAAAGAGGAGAATATCGGTTATTATAAAATAGATGAAATCTTGGCAGTGTTGCCAGGGTTTTTAGGACTCGGACCAAGGTGTGAGTTAACCGCTCATCCTTGGAATTTTTTGGAGGTGAGATTCTCACCAGAGGAAGGAGTGCCATTGATGAAGGCATTGGGGTGTCACATTATTCTTGAGCTTTCACAGTGCAATTCCGAAGTGTTGCGGAGTTTGAGCAAAGTGAAGGGGCACATGGTGGAAGCTGCAAGACGGGCAAAAGCTCAAGTTCGGAAAGTTGCGTTTCATAAATTTAGTCCGCAAGGGATTAGCGGCGTTGTTGTTATCGCCGAGTCTCACCTCTCCATTCATACATGGCCAGAATTTGGATATGCCGCTGTCGATATTTACACGTGTGGGCCCACCACTGATCCCCAGAAAGCCTGTGACTACCTCGCCGAGGCCTTAGAAGCCAAACAGGTTGCTCGATCGGTTGTTGAACGAGGAATCGAAAGCCCAGTCGGATCATACAGTCATTCCATTGCTTCATCACAAGACACGCTTTCAAGCTCACTTATTCCCGTTGGAAGGGTGCCAGAAAGAATCTAAGGATGGGGGCTCCGGAACAACCAACCCAACTCTTCCCTTTGAGGAATGAAATGAATCGTTTCGAGATTACTCTTGAGGGAAACACGTATTATGTGGAATGGATGGGGGACAAAGGGGCACACTTACACCACACGCGCAAGAATCTTTACGAAGCCCAAACCACGTTTCAACACCTCAACCTTTACGAAACCTTCGGATTTGGTAAGCTCCTCGTCTTAGACGGAGAACCACAATCCAGCGAATTTGACGAAGACATTTACCATGAAGCCTTGGTACACCCAGCTCTTGTGTTAAGCCGGAATCCTGAGTCCGTGCTCATCCTCGGAGGAGGGGAAGGAGCTACGTTGCGTGAGGTTTTGCGCCACTTGACCGTGAAGAAAGCCACCATGGTAGACATTGATGGCGAAGTTGTCAGCGTGTGCAAAAAAGAGTTGCCTGGCCATTCCAAAGGCGCCTTTGACGACCCACGCGCCACCGTGATTATCGATGACGCGATAAAATTCTTGAAAGAAACCACGGAACGTTTTGGCTGTGTTATTTCAGACTTAACAGAACCCGATCCCGAAACCCCTTCGCAAGGGCTTCTCAATGAAGAGCTTTTCAGGCTAATCAAGAGCAAGATGAAAGCCGACGGTGTTTTTGCCATGCAAGCTTCCCATGCGACCCGCGGCAAGAATGCTCGCCATCTCCAATACATTTCAATCCTGAAAAAAGTTTGGAAGATCGTTCGGCCTTATCGGGTTTTTATTCCTTCGTTTTACTCTGAATGGGGTTTTGTTTTAGCTTCGGATGCATTGGATCCGCTTACGCTTTCAGCCGAAGAAATTGACAAGAAGCTTGCACCAATCGCTTCAGCGCTTCGCTACTACGATGGACGAATCCATCATGCCATTTTCACGCCACCCAAAGAACTTCGCAAGATAGATTAATCCCCACTTAGAGAACCTTCGGCAAATGGGTATAGCCCTCGTCGCTCATTCTCGCTGGACCTCCGGTCCAGCTCCGAGGTAAACTCGACGGAGAGGTAGGATATATTCCGCCGAGTTTAATTCCGCTCCTCGGGTATACCCATTTGCCTTCGGTTTTCTAAGCGGGTCTGTAAATTTGCCTTTTATGGCTTGATGGCATTGAAATTCGGGGACACACCCATTTAGAAAAAGCCTTTATTTATGCCCCTTAAAATCACCCACCGTCACTTGTTTTCGATGCGCTTCAGCTCTGAAAGCGTTACAGCCAAGGGCAAGAATCGAACCAGGAGTTCATGAGCTGCTGACATGATTTCTGGATGCTGTGCAGTAAGAAGTTGCAATTTCAAGAGGGCTTTGTCGGCATCAACCCCCTGTTGGGCAACCATTTGGTTGAGATCCTCCGAGGAAACCGAACCTACAATTTGTGCTGATATCTCATGGGTCAAGTCACGGGCGAGGGAAATGGCGGGAGTCGCTTGGATTTTCTCTTTGGGCTTCTCCGAAACTGGCTCCGTTACTAGGGAAGAATCCGAAATGGCATGAGCAGCGAGGAATGGCTTCAACCCTTGAATCAGAAGTGGTACAAGACCTCCAGGACTCAACAACGAGGTACACATCATGGCGGTCAGAATGCTTTCATCCTCTGGATGGACATAAGAGCTTACCGCCATGATTCGGCTTAGGACCTCGTCTGGTTTTCTACACCCGCCTGTCGACCTATCCCAAGGATCCGCTTGAAGACTGACTGACTTGGCCCAGTCAGAATAAGTTATTGTGACACCAAGGCCAGTTGGATTAAGGCCCTTTTCGTGGAGAGTTCTGAAAACGTTTGCCACGTCGACTCCCCATCCTTCTTTTGCTTGGGGAAGTGGATTGACACTGAGTTCTGAAGAAGTCGGTACTTGAGCAAGCAGGTTTCCAAGCAGCCCAATTGGAGAAACCGAAGAGAGCGCCATTAACTCGAGAAATACTAATGTGTCGTTGTAGTGAGCTGCCTTTCGGGCGGCATTGAGGAAAACGGAGTACATTTGCGAGGGTTCATCCACTCGTTTCAAAGAATCTTGATCGGGAAGATAGCCTACGTTCACATAGTTATGATGGGCTTCTCGAAGCCTGGACCATCGTTCCCCCATCCTCATTGACCACTCTGGGAAAGATACCGCTGTGGAATCATCATGCAGAGGGAGATCGTTTGGCTTGATTTTTCCTTGACTAGCCATGAAAGTTGACCAAACGACCACTTGTGTGGGATCAAGCAAACGACGGCTCAATGGAGCTGAATCAGAAGTTATGGTTGCCAAACCTGGCCTCCTAGAAGTCCAACGCTCTTTAACGTGCCGGGTTTCATCCTACCTTTTGAAGCACTAGGAGTCAAGAAACAAATTGTTAATTTTTTAAGATCGGCCTTTTTGTTGATCTTTTGTCTCCTGCTTGCTAACATCTGATGGATGACAGTCACGCTGAATTCCTGCACCCTTTCTGGCATAGAGCCATTTCTTGTAAAAGTGGAAGTGGATTTGTCCAATGGGCTTCCACGATGCCAAATTGTTGGTTTGCCCGACTCAGCCGTGCAAGAAGCTGGGGAGCGCGTTCGCTCGGCCATCAAGAACTCTGGATATGATTTTCCGATTCGGAGGATGACCATTAATCTTGCACCAGCTGACATCCGAAAAGAAGGTTCAGGCTTTGACTTATCCATGGCGCTTGGCATCTTAGCCGCTAGCTATCAGCTTCCAGAGGGTTCATTCTCAGATTTCCTGGTTGTTGGAGAGCTTGGGTTAAACGGAAGTATTCGACCAGTTCCCGGAGTGGTCGCCATGGCTTCCGTCATTCAGAGAATTGGCTTAAAAAAAATGATCGTTCCGGTTGAGAACCTCCAGGAGGCTTTAGCTTTTCCCGATCTCGAAGTTTGGCCGGTGGCTTCCATCCAGGATGCTGTTCTCATTGCGTTAGAAAGTAGAGCTCCTGTAAAAGAGACAATTTCATGGGCTCCTGACGAAAGCTATCCACTTGATTTTGAAGAGGTCAAGGGGCAGGAACACGCGAAACGTTCGCTCGAAATTGCGGCTGCAGGGAACCACAATCTGATCCTCATTGGTCCACCAGGAAGTGGAAAAACGATGCTGGCAGAGCGCCTTCCTGGAATTCTTCCACCATTCACCTTCGGCGAATGCCTTGAAGTCTCGAAGATTCAAAGTGTAGCCGGAGTCTTGCGTAAAGAGGAGGGGCTTTCGCGGAGGCGCCCTATCCGCGCTCCGCACGTCAGCATGAGTTATGCCGGGATGGTAGGGGGAAGCAGTTCTCTACGCCCGGGTGAGCTTTCTTTAGCTCATCGAGGAGTGTTGTTCATGGATGAACTCCCTGAGTTTCATCGGGATGTCTTGGAATCACTTCGGCAGCCTCTGGAAGAAAAGCGTGTCACTGTCGTGCGCTTGTCGGGTTCGATCACGTATCCCGCCGATTTCTTGTTTGTAGGAGCGATGAATCCATGCCCCTGTGGCTTCTACGGTGACTTTTATCAAAATTGTGTCTGCCGTCCGACCGATCGCTTGCATTACCGGAGAAGGCTTTCGGGCCCACTGATGGATCGCATTGATTTGCATGTTGAGGTCACTCGACTCACTTATGAAAAACTTTACCATCCGGAGAAGCCCGAGAGTTCGCGGCAAATCAAGAAGCGAGTGGTGAAAGCACGCGAGGTTCAGCTTTCACGTTTTGGAAAAGTGGAAATCACCAACTCGAAAATGAACCAAAAAGGTCTCGAGAAATATTGCAAGCTTTCTCCTGAGGCCCAAGAGCTCCTGAAGCGGGCTTATGAAAAACTTTATTTTAGCGCCAGAGGTCATGGCAAAATCTTGAAGATTGCTCGAACGATTGCTGATCTAGCAGACAGCAAAACCATCGAAGTCCTTCATTTAGCCGAAGCGCTCCAGTATCGAGTTTTGGATCGAAACCTGTTGCACGAGTAACATCGGGGAGACTTCCTACTAATACCAACGTCATAAGTATATTGTCAGTTGCCACCGGGTCCCATTCTGGGAGGCCTACGGATCTCTCCTGCCACGTTCGCGCAGCCCGGTGGCAACTGGCTTATCATGTCAAAACAATTATGACGTTGGTATTAGGTGATCGCTAGGACGGAAGTGTCCCCTGGCAGGAAAGGCTTCTCTTTTCAACAAGATATGCGCGTAAGATGAAGCCAATCGAGATTCTCGAGAAATTTAAAAACCAGATTCCAGGGTTTTTGGGAGCAGCGGTTGGCTTCGGAGAGGAAGACCCGGCTCTTCTTCATGGGGACACGGTGTTTCCCGCGGCAAGCATTATTAAGATTCCGATTTTGATTTATCTTCTTTCAGAAAAAGAAAAAAACCATCTGGATCTTAAAGAAATCGTTCCCTTAAAGAATTCCGATAAGGTTGGCGGTTCCGGAATTCTGCTTGAACTTCATGAAGGAACACCACTGACTCTTCTTGATTTGGCAACCTTGATGATTGTTGTGAGTGATAACACGGCCACCAATCTTCTCATGGATCGCCTCGAGACCAAAAAAATTCAGGCCATGATTGGAAGCTTGGGGCTCAGTCACACGGTTCTTGGCCGAAAAATGATGGTGGCCCCAGATGCTCCACCTGCCAATTTCACGACTCCTCTTGAAACCTTTCTCTTGTTCAAGAAGCTTCTTATCGGCGAACTTCTTTCTCAGGAAAACACTCAACTGGCCATCGACATTCTTTTCCGTCAGCAATACAACGAGAAAATACCTGCGTTGCTCCCAAAAGATGTGAAGGTTGGGCACAAGACCGGCGAAATTACTGGCATCCGACACGATTGCGGAATCATTCGAAGCCAGGACCAAGATTTGATCCTGTGCCTTTTCACGAAAGACATTTCCGATGAATGGAGAACCGATCGAGTTCTGGCTGAATTGTCGCGAGCCTTGTATGAGCATTACATGAAAGGGATGAATCCATGAAGGACGATTTCTCTGTCATCTTGATCACCGCGCCTACAGCGGAAGAGGGAAAAAAACTTGCGAAGGGCCTTGTACAGGAGAAATTAGCCGCTTGTGTGAATGTTGTTACCCAAGTAGAGTCGTTCTATTGGTGGGAAGGGAAGATCGAACATGCAAACGAGGTCTTGCTGGTTGTGAAAACCTTGGCGGAGAAAGAGAGCCAAATAGAAACCTGGGTTCGAACCCACCACAGTTACTCCGTGCCTGAAGTCATCCGGCTGTCGATTATTGAAGGAAGCCAGCCATACCTCACTTGGTTAAAGGAGAGCCTCCAATGAGCTGGATTGACGTCTTTGTGGTGGTTGGGCTTGTCCTGTTTGTGTGGGGAGGATCCTATCGTGGCGCCATCATGGAGTTCTTTGAGTTCTTGATTGTAAGCTTGAACATTCTCATTTGCACACACCTGTATGGATTTCTGTCAGATGCGTTTGTGCATTTCTTCAAAACCCCGTCAGGCGTTGCTACCACCATCAGCTTCGCTTTCTTTTTTGGGCTCTTTGCTGTGATTCTTTGGATTGCCGCAGGAAGAGTTGAAATTTTG
>Ga0207095_10166_pt1 | contig 19977 bp, 18 predicted proteins | sample Alteio_BWMinHeat_88_FD_153529 | JGI IMG/M metagenome (GOLD analysis project Ga0207095, IMG submission 153529) | Enriched cells from forest soil in Barre Woods Harvard Forest LTER site, Petersham, Massachusetts, United States -... | ecosystem: Environmental > Terrestrial > Soil > Temperate forest >... | reverse complement strand
AATCAGTTGATAAAATCGTTACGGAGATCGAAATGAATAAGAGACAGCAAAGCGGCTTTACGCTGATTGAATTGGTTGTCGTTATTGTCATTTTGGGAATTCTGGCTGCGACCGCACTGCCGAAATTCGTTGATATCAGTACTGAAGCGAATGTCGCCACATTGTCGGGTGTTGTGGGGGCCGTCCAATCTGCTTCTGCGGTAAATTACGGCACACGTAAAGCAGCGCCGGCCAAAGGTGCTCCGGTCGCCAATTGCACTGATGCCGCGACCATATTGCAGGGCGGACTTCCTGCCGGCTACACGGTGACAGCCGCAGCCATCGCACCAGATGTGACAGTGGCATGCGTTATTACCCAAACGTCGGGTGGTGCCACATCGAATGCCAATATGACCGGTATCACCTAAGGTAACAATCAAGTCTGTCCGGAAATTCCAATTCTTGCGGAGATGCGCAAAATATTTCGGTATCAAAAAAGTTCGTCGCAATTCAATTAGGTGCGCATTTGTAATACATGGCACTGCATATCGGCACTACAGGCACTGCATATAAGGAAGCGATTAACATGAAGCTTATTCTAATATCTTCAATCCTCATTTCTGCAATGCTTGCGGGCTGTGGCGGAGGCGGTAACACAGGTGCCAATGCGGTGACGACCAACCAGCCTATTGCAATGGCTGCAGAGCAATTTCGACCTAGCCAGAAACTGGGAGTAAGCACATCGTCAGACCCAGCCGCTTATAGCGCGGTGGTACAGGAATTATATGTCTCTTTTTTTGGACGCCCGGCAGACCCGGGAGGCTTAGCCAATTTTGAAGCCGCTCTGCTGGCCGCCAACGCGCCAGTTGATATTCAAGCACTCAATAATGCCTACGCTACCAATCCGACTATCAAGACACTCGTCGACAGCTTCGGAACCAGTGCAGAATCTACCGCACTGTATGGGTCGGGCAATACCACCCAATTTGTGAAGGCCATTTATCAAAATGTGCTAGGACGAGCACCGGATACGGCAGGATCGAATTTCTGGGTCAATGCACTTAACAGCGGCTCACTAACTTTGGGTAATGCCTCGTTATCTATCATGGCTGGCGCGCTGGCCAACACCAGTACGCAAGGATTGCTCGACGCCCAGTTAGTGACCAACCGAATCGCAGTCGCCGGTAATTTCACTTCCGCTATTGCAACTCCCGCGCAAGTAAATGGTTACGCTGGTAATGCTGCCGCCGCGACAGCACGCACGATGCTGACTTCTGTCACTAACAGTACGAATGTCACCGCGTTCGCTTCCAATATTAATACGACGTTAGCCACACTTGTTGCGGCAACATCCATTCCAAGTACGAAAGGTCAAGTGAATCTATCGGTTACTGATGGACCTAGTGAGAACTTTACTCATGTCTGGGTAACTATTGTGTCTGTTGCCTTCCATACTTCGCCATCGACAACCTGGAGTTCCACCGACGCCACTTGGCAAACTGTCACATTGCCAGCACCTGTCACTGTCGATCTGGCGCAACTGAACAATGGCGCGCTGAACAATTTGTTTGCCGGTATGCAGTTGACAAATGGAACATACCGGCAGATACGGCTATTCTTTGTCGGCCCTGATGCGTCGTTGACCGCCTCTGCACTGGCAGCCATGGACAATGAAAGCTCGCCTAAGCCCTTACAGTGGAACGATCAGGTCGAATATACCGACGCTAGCGGGACGGCGCAGGAAGCTGCCCTTGAAATGGCTTATCCAACACAAGGTGTGCAGTTGATTGGAACGTTTGCGGTAACATCAAGCAGCGCCTTGAATCTAGCCGTGGATTTCGATCTCAATAGGATTATCGTGCCCTTTAGGCACGATGGCATGCAAGCGTTTACGATGCGCGGCGACCTGCGTTATTTCGACTTGAATCGATCCGGTGCTATTTCCGGGCAGATCGATCCGACCAAGTTATGTCCGATAAGCCAACCGGCCTCAACCTGTGCGTATAACCTGTTTGTCCACGCAGAGCTGTTGTCGTCCGATGGTTCGCGACATTATGCCGCACGCACTACATCGATCAATCCCACCACGGGACAATTCGTGTTGTTTCCTGTCGCGGCAGTTGATGGCAACGGCACCGCATTGAGTTATGACGTTGTAATTCGCGGTCGCAATATGAATACGTTGCTGGTGACGGGCATCACCCCAACTGTAGGCACCACGCCAACCTCTGGTTCGATCCAGCTGCAATCTACAGCGATTACGCCGACGATCACCGCCAGCGAATATGCCGCGCAATTCAGCAGCCCGTTACAACCGCTGACCAGCGGCTGGGGTATTTTTCAGCAAACACTGCCAAGTGGACTCCCATATGAAGTTCGCTGGGGTAATACAGATCCATTTGTCGGAACCCTGCTTACCACAATGAAGCTGGAAATTGCACCGTTGCTAGTTGCTCCCTTCAATGCCGGCAGCACACTGAGTTTCGCAGCGGATACGCCGGTTGAAGGCCTAGGCGGGTATAGCGTGGCAACTAATGACGTCGCGTATTACAACCTGAGTAGCAATACTTTGATTAGCGCCCCAGCTGCCGGAATCACGACGATAAGCTTTACGCCTCCATCACCAGTATTGATAAATGGCGTGCAGAACGGCACAGCTAGCGGCACCATTACAATCGGCAGTGCAAGTAGTTTTGACCATGCGACTCTGGTAATTTCGCGTTTTGCCAGCATCGTGACATCTCTGGACGTTAGTAGTGCTCTCACTTCAGGTGGCAGTTTTTCTGTCAGCGGGCTACCGTCTGGGAGCGCCGGTGTTCCGGTACCTGGAGCATATTATTACGCCTACCTCCGTCTGTGGAAAGCCGGATCAGGCAAGCGGGCGACGATAGTACCGGTTCCTACGTTTATCGATATGCGGACGACGAATAGCGTGACCGGGTTGAAGGTGAGTGTTATCGGATAATTCAAGCTTGGTTTCCATACGTTGGTCTCAGACATGTGGGGGGAGGGCATGGATGCAAACGATATGTCATTCCGAACGCAGCTGGCGTCAACCGTTCGCGTCGGTTCCGATATTGGATAGTGCGATCCTGTGTTGTTTTAGCAGCTTATGATCCGACCAGGCTTGCTGCAATATTGATCGACAGTCCGATGATGGCGACATTGAATAAGAAACTCAGCACAGATTGCGCAAGCACTGTCTTGCGCAATGATCGCGTCAGGATTGTGACGTCCGACGTCTGGGCGGCAACGGCAATCGTAAACGAAAAATACAGGAAATCCCAATAGTCGGGATTATGTTCGTCACCTGGAAAACAGAGCGCGCGCCGTTCACTTGGCGACTTGTAAAAAACAACAGCGTAATGGAAAGTGAATAGTGTACCGAGCAGACACCAGGATCCAAACACCGTAGAACCCGTGAATACATAACGCAACAAGCGATCGGATAGCGGTAAATCCTTCAATGAGGATAATTCGAAAACAATCGCTGCCAGACTGGCCACGGCAACAATTGACATTAGGGCCAAAATAGCAATCGCCCCTTTATCCTCCTGCTGTGCAATTGTACGCACCCTTGCAGGGCTTGCCCGCGTCATCAACCATGCCATCAAACATAAATAGGCCCACACCGTCGCGTTCCAGCCAACCAGCGCCCGCGTAACGGGATGCCATTGGGAAGGGAGTAGAAATCCAACGGCGATACCGCCAAGCACGGCGGTCGTCAGACGAGGACGGGTTCGAACAAACTGATGAATCTTACGCATACATTTATGAGCGACCTGAGAATAGAGGTGCAAAATGTACCACTGAAACCTACTGAATTTTGTGGGAAGTGCGGTATAAAAATGTACCGGTCCATTCCATGGGTATCGGCCTCGCCGTTAATATCAAACGAAATAAAAACAAAAATAAGGCTGACGAAATTTAGTACTTGCGCAAAAAAGTGAAGTACCTTGGACATTGATTTCATCTACTCTTCATGGAATCCCGAAGCATGCACAGCTTCATAAGCGCAAAATAGACTGCCACCCCAAATACCTCGCAATGCGGCTGCGGGTTTAATTGTTACGCTAGCCAATGCGTTCGTTGGCGGAATTGATATCGAATCCTTTCGGATCAAAGATGCCGCCCACCCACATGAGCATGTGCACGTGTTCCTCATGGCCCGGATTGGAAATGGCTTCGAGGAATTCCTCATAACCATAGGTGCCTCCGACATCCTCCGGCGGACAGGCTAGTTCGCCCGCCACGCACAGTGGCCCTGTCCATGTTAGTTCACAACACGTAGCATTTCATGTATGTTGTATCATCGGTTATGGCGCTACTGCCATCCCCAGTACTCTTACGTTCATAAAAGGAAATTTAGATGAAACTGCATTTGATTATCGCGTCTGTCGCAATATCGTTAGCTGCCAGCGTCGCAATTGCACAGCACGTAGCCGATCGCAAAGATTTGCATGATGCTGAGGTTCACCTTCACCAAGTCGTCAATGAACTTGAACGGGCTGCGCAAGCCAATCACTACGATATGAGTGGACATGCTGGAAAAGCTATCGAGTTAGCGAAGCAAGCGGAGCATGAAATTCATGTTGCTTGGGAAGCAGCAGAAGTTAATACGACCAAATAAATTTTTCGATCGTGCTTTGAGTCGCTCAATGCAGCGAAATGGGGTCGCTAACGCGGCCCCAATTATTATTGGAATCCTCGCTGTAATTACTCAGCAGTCGCTAATATAGGCGACTGCTGAGTAATCTGCTTTGCTACGATCTCAATCAACTCTGACGGCACCATTCGTCATAGTGCATGCGTACGATTCGCGGACTTTCCGAGCGCTCCAGCCGGGGAAATCGACCAAGCACGTAACCATTCTGGATTCCGAACACTGGGAGTCCCCACAAAAACGCTGCTATGAGAATCATGTCGGTAGATGACATAGCGCCACGCTTGAAGTCATGTCTTTCGATAGCAATAGCAAAGACGTAAATAACCAGATACGCAATTGTGAGGGTACGCCATGACCCCCCTGTGTCAGACTACTTGTCGTGTGTCTTTCGTGAACTAAGTATGTCCTGATCTGGTTTCTGAGGTGTGGTTTTGGTTCGGTTTTTTTGCTTTATTTTGAACATCTTTTCCCGAAGCGGGAGTGGGGTGTTACGGGTGGAGCGCAGCGGAACCCGTTCCCTCAAGACGTCAGGTTTGGTTTTTTGTTCAGATCGGAAAGACGCCCACACGACGATCATCGTCCTCGGCGGGACTAGTTGTCGCCTCTCATCATTTTAACCATAGAGGCAACAATGACAGCAAAGCATTCTGAAGCATTTATCGAGCAAGCCTTGGTCAAGGTATTTTCACGGGGTGCCCGATCAATCGTATCGGTCGCACAAGACTTGAACGTCAATCACCATACGCTAAGATACTGGATGAAAAATAAATCAGTAACCAAGCGCAGCGATTCTGTGACACAAGAGAAGCGGCCCCAGGACTGGACTGCAGCAGAGCAGTTGGTGGCCCTGCATGAAACGCATACGCTATCAGGCGAAGCGCTCAATGCGTGGTGTCGCGAGAGGGGCATTTTTGCCCATCACCTGACAAGCTGGAAAACCGCTTTTTGCACAAGCGGAAAGGAAGCCACGCCAGGCAATCGGGAAATGCGCGTCTTGACAGACGAGAACGCCAAACTCAAACGCGAATTGGTGCGTAAAGAAAAAGCATTGGCGGAGGCAGCTGCATTGCTGATCCTGCAAAAAAAGTTCCGCGCGCTGTGGGAGGAAGAGGACAAATGACCTCTCTCCCAGAGCGCGACCAAGTCATGGCCCTAGTGGCCCAAGCCATCGCTGCAGGTGCGCGCCAGGTGCGCGCCTGCGCAGTCATCTCACTATCCGAGCGCACCTTGCAGCGCTGGCAGCACGACCAGGCTGGTGGTGGGGATCGCCGCCCGGCACGAGTGCAAACGCCCAGGAATGCCCTCAGCGAGTTCGAGCGGCGGCGCCTGCTGGCCGTTGCCAACTCAGACGAATTCGGCCATCTTCCGCCCAGCCAGATCGTGCCCAGGCTGGCCGATTGCGGGCAATACGTCGCTTCTGAATCGACGTTCTACCGCGTGCTCAAAGCCGAGAACTTGCTCTTGCACCGTGGCGCTGAGAAGCCGTCGAAACCGCGCAGCAAGCCAAGGGCGTTAGCGGCAACGGCACCGTGCCAATTGTTCAGTTGGGACATCACCTATCGTACGCCCAGCCAGCGTAGCCCGCCCGCATGGGGGTGAAGCTGCTTGAGCATGTTTGGAATGCAGTGTCCGGTAAGTTGTTGATGTTATGCCGGAAATGCCCTTTCTCTGCTACGAGAGGAAGTGAGCCGAAGCGGCGGTGACTTGCTGACACTGGCAAGGTGACGTAGTCCGTGGGAAACGGGATTTGCGGTGAATCGGTTACGCCAAGATGAATCTCTAGGCTGAGCATGGGACGGTTGAGGAACACGAACCTATTAATCCGTACCTGAGGGTTGAAATGTCACCCCTGCCTACACCGTTTAATAGGCAGGACGTGGATTGGTTTCAGTTACATGTAGGAACTGAAATCGCGAGTGCCGATCAGACAGGTATGCTGATCAGCATGGGGTCATGGAGAGCGCGTAACTAGGCCATGACATCCGCGACGACTTGCGGAAAGCAAGGATAAAGGCTGCGATAGGCAACCTCGCCCATGCGTTGAGTCCAACATGTGAACTGGGGAAGGCTTGCACAGATGCCAAGGGAGTGTGCCCCCGATGATGTGCGAGCTGGCGGAGCCCTCGTAGTAGTCCGAGATCGGGAAATCCGGTCACATGGCGAAGGGGGGCAGTTTAAGTGGTTTGCTTGGTCGATTAACTGACCACAATGAGGTGAAGACCTTTGATAATCAGTGAAATGCAAAGCAAACTGGCGACGTGGTCAACGGAGAATAAAGAACGTAAGTTCGATCGTCTCCTGAGGCTGGTCGCCGATAGGGTTTGGCTCAGTGAAGCGGCTCGTATTACGCTGGCCTCCAGCGGAGCCAAGACGCCGGGCGTCGACGGTATCGACAAGGCTCAGATGGAAGAGAATCTCCACGCTGAACTCGCGGCGATCCGTACCGAGCTGTTGGCGGGGTCGTACAACCCGCTGCCAGCTCGACGTGTATTAATCCCAAAAGCGAACGGCAAAATGAGGCCCTTGGGCATTCCTTGTCTTCGTGATCGAATTGTGCAGAGGGCTATTCTGATGGTGATGGAGCCGATATGGGAGAGCGATTTCCATCCGGCCTCATATGGATTCAGGCCGGCCCGCAGCGTGCACCATGCGATTCGTGCGGTGAAGCTTCAGTTGCAGGACAGCGGTGAGCAAAGCACGTCGGGCCGCTGGGTGATCGAAGGTGATCTCGCCAGCTACTTTGACACCGTTCATCATCGTCTTCTCCTAAAGGGGATCCGAAAACGTATCGCCGATCAACGCTTGCTGGCACTGCTCTGGAAATTCATCAAGGCAGGATGCGTTGATCACGGTCTGTTTCGAGCCGCAAGCGAAGGCGTTCCGCAAGGCGGGGTGATTTCACCGCTGCTTTCCAACATCATGCTGCATGAGTTCGATGTCTGGATGCAGACGAATTACCTTAGCAAGAAAGTGCGCCAAGACCGGTGGGTGTGGAACTTCAGCATTGTGAATCGGCGACCGATTGCCGTGCGGGAGAACCGACAGTGGATACCTGCAATCTCGTACTGCCGTTACGCTGATGATTTTGTGGTGATCGTAAAAGGAACCAAGGCGCACGCGGAAGCAATGCGGAAAACATGCCGGGGATTCCTTGAAGGTCAGCTCAAACTGACGCTGAACATGGAGAAGACCCATGTTACACATGTCAACGATGGCTTTGTATTTCTCGGCCATCGCATCATACGCAAGCGAGGACCACGCGGCCGCATGCGGCCTGTCAGCACAATTCCGTGGGAGAAGTACCGACGCTTTGCGGAGAAACTGACCAAGCAACTGTCGGGCGATTACGGTGCAAATCGGATTGATGTCGTGGAGAGTCTGAATCGGCAACTCGCGGGATGGGCGAACTTTTATCAGTACACTGACTTTACGGCCACCATGTTTAGCAAGATGGATCGCACTGTCTTCTGGAAATTTGGGCATTGGCTTGCGCGTAAGTATCGACGGGGTTTCCCGTCACTGATGCGTGACCATGTCTGTGAACCAGAGCCAGGGCAAGCAAAGACATGGGTGGTGGAAGGCCGAAATAGTCGTGGCTGGTATGGGGCGATAGCGCTTCGGCGTCTCATCACAAGCCGCAAGGGGCAATTCAAGTGGCGAACACCGTCAGAAAATCCATACATCGCGCGTGGCGAGGCGCGGCGAACCATTGAGTCGCGCTATGCCGATGTTGCCTTCGCTATGAGCGGCACTTGAATGGAGAGCCGGATGCATCGAGAGGTGCATGTCCGGTTCGGAGAGGAGAGGCAGGGAAATAGTCCGACTACGCCCTGTCTCTTACTCTACTACCCACGCCGGTCATGGGGATCTATTTTTACCTATACCTGTTCATGGACATCTTCAGCCGCAAGATCGTCGGCTGGCAGGTCTATGCAGCCGAGAGCAGTGAGCTGGCCAGCGAGGTGATGCGCGATATGTGCGAGCGAGAAAACATCGCACCAGACCAAATGGTGCTGCACTCAGACAACGGCAGTCCGATGAAGGGCGCGACGATGCTGGCTACTTTGCAAGCGCTGGGGGTGGTGCCGTCGTTTAGTCGTCCGTCGGTCAGCAATGACAACCCGTATTCCGAGTCCTTGTTCAAGACGATGAAATATTGCCCTGACTATCCGCACAAGCCATTTGAGAACATCTTGGCTGCAAGACAGTGGGTTGATACGTTCGTGCGTTGGTATAACGATGAACACCGTCACAGCGCCATCGGGTTCGTCACGCCTGCACAGCGCCATGCCGGCTTGGACGTTGCGCTACTGGGCAAGCGCGTCGATGTCTATGAAGCAGCCAAGGCAAGGAATCCGGAGCGCTGGAGTGGCGCTACGCGAAACTGGCAGTCAGTCCTTGTTGTGCACTTGAATCCGGAAAAACCTGCCGCAGAAGCGGCCAATCAAGAGGAGAAAAATAGTGCATTGAAAATCGCCGCTTAAATGCAACACTCAGGCGACAACTAGCTTGAAAATTTCCGTGACTTGGTAGTCATTTGCATGAAGATGACTAACGATTATTCAGACGCAAAAACTTCAATGCATCGGACTCGATGGAGATATCTATGGCCAACTACCCAGCTGACTATTTTGCAATTTACTTGCTGACAGCATTTTCCTGCTGATTCAATACCTTCTTTTCACCCTTTGTGATATGGCTTCCATTTTGGCTTGCCGTGCTACGTTCTTCCTAGCGAATCTGACGATCTTGTTTGTGTAGTCCTTTAGCCTGCGCCTTCGTGCGTTGGAAATGTGGGTGGGTACTGCGAATAAGGGTATTGATATTGGGGCGACCGACGGGGCTCGAACTCGTGACAACAGGAATCACAATCCTAGACTCTACAATGGTAAAAATAAAAATGAGGAATTGTATTTTGCGGAATAACGCAATAATGCCAAGTATGAGTTTCAACGTCAGGCCAAAGAGATCACGTATCGAATTTTAATGATCGGTCTCAGGGATAATTCCAGGGATAATGCGATGGTTTTGGAGGGGAGTGGAGGGGAGTGCCCTCTATGAAACATGTCCTTTCCATATACCCGAATACCCCCCAACGAGGGTTCGAATCCCTCGGTCTCCGCCAAAGAATTAAAAGCCCCGCAAGGGGCTTTTTTCTTTTGAGGGACTGGAACGCATGCGCGCGATGGGGATTCAAAGGGCTGGGCTCGCAAGCCTAACCGCGGTCTGCAGCAGTAGGAGCATCCCTCGGCCATTAAAGGCAACGAAACGAACGGGATTTTTATCAGGAAATTAGCGTCTAGATAATAAAGTAGGTAATCTCTGTGTCTTGACGATTCACCATAAATCCAAATATGACTATTGCTCTCCGTATTCAGATTATTGCGCTGGTAGTGGTTTCAGCATTGAGCACACCGGCTATCGCCGATGACGATGCTGCCATTACCCCTTACCGTCCCTCTGTTTCCAGCCCTGCACAGTTGCCCAGCCCCGGCCAACTGGAATTTGAGCTCGGTGGCTTGCATGCAAAGAGCGGGGACGAGAGACGCGACAGTGTGCCGTACCTGTTCAAACTCGCTTTCAATGAACAGTGGGGACTCTTGATCGGCGGCGAAGGTCTTGTACATATACGTGATGGTGTGGGCGTACGGGAGAATGGCGTAGGCGATACCTCTGTCGTTTTGAAACGCGCATTCATCGTCAGCGATTCATCCGCATTTGGCCTGGAGTTCGGCGTTAAGGTGCCAACGGCGAAAGAGACTATCGGTAGCGGTAAATCCGACTACACATTGAACACTATTTTCAGCCAGGATATCGACAAGCTCCATGTCGATTTAAATCTGAATGCGACCAGGCTAGGGGCATTCGATCCAGGTACTTCTAAAACGCAAACAGGAATGTCAGCTTCATTCTCGTTACCGATTGCTGAAAAGTGGGGCGCAACCGCCGAGATTTCCGGCACACATCGTAACGGTGTAGACAACACTAGCCAATTGCTGGCAGCCGTTACCTATAGTCCCAGCAAACGACTTACCTTTGATTTTGGATTAACGAAAGCGCTGGATAATACGTCACAGGATTTGGCAATATTCGCGGGGGTCGTGGTGCCGATTGCCCGGCTTTGGTAGTGGGCACGACCAGCATCTTGGTATTTTTTGCAGTTTTATGTAACTATTTTCACTGACACGGATAAGCCAAATTATGGAAATTGACCCTTTAGACACTGTTGAATCCCTTACCGAGGCGAAGGACCGCACTTCTATGCGGCTGAATATGATGGTAGCGATTACCGTCGCGATCCTCGCAACCTTCATGGGAATTTGCAAGGTGAAGGACGACAATATTGTGCAGGGCATGCAGCAGGCGCAAGCAGATAAACTGGACCATTGGTCGTTTTATCAGTCGCGCAATATTCGCGAGGAGATCGCCAAGGCAACAGTGGCGCAACTCGAGCTCAATATGATTGGACGGGCTGCCGAGGAAAAAGCGGCGTATGCAGATGCGATTAAAAAATACGAAACGCTCGCGTCCGAGCAGGCGAAGAAAAAAGAGGAGTTGAAGCTGCAGGCTGATGAAGATCAAAAGCGCTATGACGCTGCAAATTTTCATGACGATCAGTTCGACCTCTCCGACGCGTTGATTGCCATCGCAATTTCCCTACTCGCAGTTACTGCATTGACTGGTCAGCGTTGGTTATATTTCGCAGCCTTGATCCCCACTTTTTTTGGCGTGGCCATGGGCCTGTCCGGGTTGTTGGGTTGGTCGCTTCATCCGACAGCGTTGATATTGCTTCTGTCGTAAGGTGATGGTTCGCGGATCAGGTACCGCCGAATAAATGCTTGAAAAAATAACGCACGCCAAGCTGTATTTTATGACGTACCGCGGAAGATCCGGTACCGGATTTCCGATTTTCTTTTCGATCTGGCGACGACTTGTTCCGGCGCGTGTCCGCTGGCGTTGTGCGCTGACTAAAGTAACTATCCGAAGATTTTGATTCCAATGCTTCCGCATCGGATATCCACCTGTCATGCTCTTGACGTTTCACTGGATCCGACAGCACTTGGTACGCTGCGTTAATTAATTGAATGATGCGCATGGCATCAGGATTGTCCGGATTGTGATCTGGATGGTGTTTTTGTGAGAGCGACTTATACGCAGCGCGTATCACTTCCGGTGGCGCCTTTCGCGCTACTTTCAGATTGTCATAATGCGTATGAATTTGACCCATGATGTCGATCCGAAAGGTTAAGGATATTTTATTTAAACCTTCGGCTTAAAATCGATTGTCGATTGTCGATTGTCGGTTATCGTGTGAATGATCCACTATGATCGTAAGGTACATCAATCCCGTTGCTGCTGAGATATGTCAAATTCTATTGGAAAAATTGCCGAAACCCGCTACGGCAGGCAGCAACTCCTCCTCCAATTTGTAGAAGCCACGATGCGTGCAGGGAGCGCTGCTTACTTGAACAGCTCATCAACCATTGTATAACCCTTGATGAAGCCTGCTTCAACTGCGGCAGTGTCAGTTGGGTAGTCGGCGTCGTCGCCTGATTGAGCCGTAATTTCGCTCTCTGAACTGGCATCATCGCCAGGATGGGCGACCCGGACGGAGTAGTCCCACAAGGTGCCTGACGCGTCATGGGGCAATGCCGTAACGTGAACATCAAATCCCTTGTAAGCCTCGGTCTGCCAATGCTGCTCTTGTGCCATTCTATGGTTCCTTTTGTTGATGCTAACTATCCTAGATTGCATATCGTGGTGCGCCTTGATATACCTCACTGTCAGTAAAGCAAAATGCAATTACCCCCCCAATTTGCCGGAGGTAACTGCATGTGTATGGTACCTAAAAGCTGAGATATACGCAGATGCCGTTTTCGGCAATGGAAGCTGTGGAGGCCATGCTGACCGCATTAAACAATACCCAGCCGATCTTCCTGCATTCCTATTGGGAGGGTGTGTCCTGTTGGACCTGGCTGATTAATGCAATTGATTGCTGATTGAACTTACATCTTCGTGAATTTACATCTTCGACGCGTTAGTGGTCTTCAGGATGTGGCTTCTGTGCGAGCTTTGCCCATTCGGATTTGGCAGCTTCCAAAGTTTCGCCCACTGCTTTTCGATAGCAGGAACCTGTGGCACACCAAACACGGTGGCGATCGCAAGCCCTATAGGTTTTCTCGGTGTACGTTGGCCGGCAACTTATGCGGTCGCATTTAGGCAGATCCATAGCGAACTTTCACGATAGAAACTTGCAGTATAGCTAATTGCCTGCTGAATACATCATGCGCTGCACCATGCCGCAAAAGGCCGTGGTACGGCCAGACTACAGCTCCGATTCCAGAGCGTAACGCAAATATGCAACAGTCTTGCGGCAGAAACTCCTTTTGGCGAGAAAAAGTGTATCCCCAGCCCTAAACTTGGCAGTAATTAACGTTACACTTCGGCATCAAATGAGCGCGTTATCATAAAAAACGCTATGGGCATTTTCATTGGCTTAGGGATATTCAATGGTATTTTCCTTCCGAATTTTTGACGATCATATTATTGAAGAGGGCGACGCAGACGAGGGGTTAGCTTCCAATCCTCGCCGTCCCGGTGCCATGCAAGTGAGAGTCAGAAAATATCTGCGATTCGGTGCCGTCTGCGGAGCGCTATTGATCCTTGGCTTGGGGTTTTCATCGCAGGCGCGTGCAGGCAATCCCGTCACCGGCCTTACGTTGTTTACCGCCAATGGATGTTTAGGATGTCACGCACCGCATACGAACGCGGCGAATGCGCCTAACGTAATTAGTTACGCCATATCGACTTCTTCTGGGGGAGCGATGGCCGGCTTCGGCGCGGTGCTGAGCGCGACAGACCGTGACGATATCGCCGCCTATCTCAACACGCTGATCACGAACCCAACATCCGTATCGACATCCTTCAACACAGCGAAAACTATTGCGATTACCAACATCGATCTCGTTACCACGAACTCCTTTTCAAGCGGCGTCGCGGTTACGGGTCCTGCATCGCATGGTACCGTCCTCATCGCCGGCTTGGTGGCAACCTACACCCCCGACTCAGGCTATTTCGGCACCGATTCATTTAGTTATGCGGCTAGCGGCCCGGCCGGCAGTTCAAGTACGAGAGTAGTCAACGTCGCGGTCGGCGCTCCCGGCGCGCCGACCGCGACAAACAAGAGCGTTCTTGTAACGAAAAACACCGCAACGCCAATCGACCTCACGTCATCGATTGCCGGTGCATCTACCAGCGTCCTGGTTTTGATCAACCCGGCAAATGGGACGACAACGCAGAGCGGTAATATCGTCACCTATACACCGACCACCGGCTATACAGGAACGGATAGTTTTACCTACGTAGCGGTTGGGCCAGGTGGCGCTTCCGGTTTAGCCGTTGTGAATGTCACCGTTAGTGCAGCGGTTGCACCTGCAGCAGTAGCGCCGGTCACATCGGCAGCCAGTTTTACGGTACCGTCGACGATAGCGACACCACTTGATCTTGCCAACTCAATTGCTGGTGTCTTCACTAGCGTTTCTGTTGCGAGCGGGCCGTCCCATGGCTCAACTTCGGTAATCGGTAGCAAGGTCACATATACGCCTGCAACCGGATATAGCGGTGCCGACAGCTTCACCTACATTGCAACCGGTCCAGGTGGTGTCTCTTCGGCAGCGATTGTGAGCATCACTGTAAGTGCGCCTCTTCCGCCCGCTCCGACAGTCGCGGACAAAAGCGTCACGACCGAATTTAATATTGCCGCTGCAATCGATCTGACGAGTTCCATTTCCGGCCAATTTACCAGCATTGCGCTCGGGGTCGGGCCGACGCACGGAACGACGTCCATAAGTGGGAACACAATTACCTTTACGCCTTCACAAAACTACGTCGGCGCCGATAGCTTTACCTACACGGCAACTGGTCCCGGAGGTACATCCACATCTGCGACGGTACATATTACGGTTACCGACTTGCCACCAGTTGCCGGTGCGGGCTCGATGACCGTCACTCTGAATGCGTCGGCGACGCTCGATTTGACCCCCCTGGTTTCCGGATCGGCGTTATCTGGCGTGTATGTGACAGCAGCACCGTTGCACGGGACGACTACAGTGAACGGTCTCAAGGTTACCTATATTCCGAACCATAACTATTTTGGAACCGACGCGTTTTCTTATGTCGTGTACGGTCGTTCGAAAGCATCAGCTCCGGCGGTGGTCAGTATCTCAGTGGTCGGAAGACCTGACGCTGCAAAAGATCCGGCATTGATTGGGTTGATCAGCTCGCAGGTTGAAACTGCACGGCGATTCTCGCGATCGCAGATATCCAATTTTCAGGCGAGATTGGAGTCCTTGCATCATCGAGGTGGCGGCGTAGATAGTGGCGCAGAAACCTCTGGAACAGGTTTCAATTCAGACCGGACCCAAGTAACGGCTAGCCGTTTTGGCATAGGCCTATCCTCCAATCCGCAGGTTGTCAGTAGACCTACCGGTGCCGCATATCAACCGGGAGCGTCGCTTAATTCTGATTCAAATGGCGGACTGGCCCAACAATTGGGCGTGACAGCTCCGTTTGATAGTTCGCCGACCCACAATGCAAATGCATTGCGAGCGTTGCCGCTTACGCTTTCGTACAGCACGGGCAATGGCGATGGATCTTCCAACGCTCCTGGAGGGATCGACCTATGGATAGGTGGTGGGGTGAAATTCGGGGTGAGCGATGCAGCGAGTAATGACACCCGACTGAGCTTCCGCAGCGATGGCGTCAGCTTCGGTGCGGATCGACGGTTCAGCGACAAGTTCTCTGCGGGTATTGGTCTTGGTTATGCACAAGACAACACTGATATCGGCACTGATGGAACCAATAGCAAGACCAAGGGCAGCACTATCGCAGTCTACGGTAGCTATCAGCCGACCGAACATACGTTTATCGATGGCGTGATCGGCTTAGGCTCGATTAACTATCTCACGAATCGTTTCGTCCCGGCGGCGGACGATTTCGCGCATGGCGACCGTTCCGGAAACCAAATGTTCGGATCACTGACGTCAGGATATGAGTTCCGCGCAGAAGGGTTGAATATCTCGCCATATGGCAGACTGGATTATGCGGTAGGGCGCTTGCATCAGGTGACTGAAACAGGTGCCGGTAATAACGCACTTACCTACGCGGCGCAAAGTATTCCGACAGTCCAGGGTTCATTGGGGGTACGCGCCGATTTGGCGCATGAAGCGAATTTCGGTGTCATTTTGCCCCGCATGCGTGTGGAGTTTCAGCATGATTTTCGCGGCCAACAACAGGCGTCCGTCTCTTATGCGGACGTTGTCGGCGGTCCCAACTACATTGTGAATTCAACGACGACCAATCGTAATTCGGTCGTCCTCGGTATCGGTAGTGATCTCGTATTCAAGAATGGATTGAATCTGAGTTTTGATTACCAGGCGCAGCGTTCGTCCGGCCAGGAAAATAATCAAGCCGTTTTCTTCAAACTGGTGAAAACACTGGATGGCAAGGAATTACCGGACTCATTGCTTGCATGGTCGATGTCCGGTGGCGGACTCGGAATCCATGCTGACGTTGGTTACACATTCGACGACAATGTGACACGCTCAAGCGCGACCCTGGATAAATTATCGGATAGCGTTTACGACTTGAATTTGAGCAAACAACTCATGTATAGCCTGGGTTCCAATACCCGCATGTTCGTGAATGGGTTCCTCGGTTTGGAAAGATTCCATACCTATGTCGGCCTGGGACATGCGAACGCGGGTGGAGGAGCTGAACTGCAATACCGTAATGACGGAGAATTCGGCACCCCGATTTACGCGCTATTTGCGAATGCCACGTACAACCAATATGAAACCGATTTGCGCGATGGCCATCAGTTCTCGGTCGGACTATCCATACGTAAACCGCTAACTGACCGCATCAGTATATTTGGCGCTCTGACGAGAAACATGCGTTATGCAGAGAGCGCAGTGTTTGATGATAAAGATACGTCCGCACGTCTCAATATTGACTATGCCGCCACGCAGTCAGATACCTTGTACATTGGTGGCGAATACAGGCACGGCGATATTGTCTCCTCGGGCAGCCCGTCGCTTCGGAACATAGACCTGGCAGAAGTTTTTGCCCCGGATGACGCCTTCACTTCAGCGAATTTGTATGCATATCGTTTTGACGGGAAAACTGCAATCTTCACGCTTGGCTATAACTTTGCATTAAGTACGAAAGATTCACTGGATTTCTCCTGGAGAAGCGTGCAGTCGAAGCCGGGCTTAAGTCCTAGTATCGCCAGTTGGAAAAGCACCTACCGCGATAACCAGTTTTCAATCGTGTACCTGACAAGTTTTTAAAGGATGTCAACCGTGAATTCCAGATTTACTTTTGTCTGCGCCGGCGCAGTCGCTTTAAGCTCCATGTTGGCCGCTTGTGGAGGCGGAGGTGGCGCCGGTGGTGGAAGTTCCGGTGACGTCGTGGTAGGCGCCCCCACTCCGACACCGACCATTACGGGCCCGAACAAGTTTCTACAGTTCCCCAATCCCCAGGTGCTGAGCGATGGCTCGCTTGAAACAGACAGTACTGCTTATGCGGAAGCCTATTACGCAGCAGTTGATCCGACCAACTCAAAGGACACTCTTGCGAAATGGAAAGCGGCGAACGGTTTCGGTAATGTCGCTGGAGAACTCGGTGAGGTAACGGCAGTATTCGGCGACGTGCGCGATTTGGGTTACGGCCGCCGCATGACCGCGCGGCAAAATCCGGACGGCACGATTGCCATGACAGTCGAAAATTATCTGGTTACCGCAGGTTCAGGATATGAATACTCGTCCCTGAATCTCGATGCGGCGGTTGCGCAAGACCCCCGTTGGCATGTCGGTGTGAACGGCATTGAATTCAGCCCCGGACCGAACGGCACATTCAAGTTTGCCAAATTTTATACTTTCAATCCGGTTACAGGGGAACGGCTTCTTGCCGCGAATCTGGATGGACGCGGCCTTAAAGCAATGCCTGGCATTTGCATCAGTTGCCATGGCGGTCGCGGAGATCCGCTGACACCCGTGAATCCATCCACCGGCAAGCCATTGTTTCCGTTGGTGCGGAATTCCATTTCGCAGCAGCGTGGCGATACGCAGGCACGACTGCAAATGTTCGATGTGGACAGCTTCGGTTTTTCTTCCGAACGCGGTTTCACCCGACCTGAGCTTGAGGGAACCTTGAAGACCCTCAATAAAATGGTTTTGTGTACCTATCCCCTCGCAACGCCGTCGAGTGCCCCTGAGGATGCGTGTAGGCCCGCTGCAGGTCCAAATGAATGGCAGGGTAGTGCTGACGCAGTAATCAAGGCTGCGTACGGTGGCGATGGCTTGCCTAACGCGACATTCTCTGACAGTTACGTACCAACAGGGTGGGTAACTGCCGGACAGAGCTCACTATATCGAAACGTCTTGCAGCCGGCCTGCATGACTTGCCATCGATTGCGCGGCACGAATAATCAGTCTGACCTGAGCTTCAATACCTACGCGGCCTTCAGCAGCTATTCCGATCGCATCAAGGTGCACGTGTACGACAGGGGCAACATGCCTCTTGCAAAAATCGTGTCGGAAAAATTCTGGGCAACGACCATGGCTGAAACATTGGCTTCGTGGCTCGAAAGTCTTGGATTGGGATTTGTCCTGCACGATAGCAACCAGGCGCTGTTAAAGCCGGGACGCCCAGTCGCAGATCCGGGGCCGGGCAGGGTAGTTAATTTTGGACCTACGACGCTGTCAGGCTCCGGTAGCCAATTTGCCACGACGTATAGCTGGTCGATTACGACCAATCCAGGTGGCGCCGGTTCGCTGGCGAACGCAGATACCGCTGCGCCAGCATTTACCGCAACGGCCGACGGAACGTATGTGGTGCAACTTGTCGTGGGTAATGGCAGTACTCAAAGTACGCCGGTTTCGCAGACGATAGTCGTGAAGAATGTTCTTAGCCCTGCACCTTCGGCCATTCGTTTCGCAGACATCAAGAATGTTTTGCAAACCGCTGGGTGCACCGCATGTCATACGGCGGCCGGTACCGGCAGCGGTAAGCCACCGATTTTTTATACGGATATCGATCGCAATGAAGATGGCGTCGTCGATGCAACCGATACTGCCTGGTTTTACAAGGAATTGCGCGGCCGTATTAACTTTACAGATGTAGGCGCCAGCCCGCTACTACGTAAGCCTTCGAATAACCATCATTTTGGCGGCCTGCTCCCTGGTTTTAACGCCAGTTTGCCGCCAGGCGACCCGGGCCGTGCAAGCTATGGCATGTTTTTGAACTGGATCTTGAACGGCGCTCCGCAATAGCGATATTGCCGAATCGAATAGACCATCGGTTTACCCAGGCAAAAAAATAACCCACCGAAAGTCTCCCGAGAAGTTACTGCGGGTCTTTGCGGTGGGCTATGGTTTCAGCCATGTCGAACATTACAACGCGTTGTCGCTTCCTGCTATGTCATCCGTGGATCAATAGCTGCGACGTGGCGCATCATAACTAGTCCCCGGAAACACAAACGGTGGTGAGCGTCCTACCAGCGTTTCTATCAACATCAATTCCTGATCTGAATGGTTTTTGAAGCCGGCCCGTGGAATGTTTTTTCCAGCTTGTGCCTTCGATGTAATGTAAAGGGGTTTGTCATGATGGGTAGCCACTACAACGTCGGTGCTTGTCGGATCATCGGTTGACATGACATCAGTGGTGCCATAACAGGTGCAGAAGTAAGTCAATTCGGGATCTGCCTCGACATACAGGCCTGTACCTCGTATGCCCAGCGTCGCCGTCGGTGTCCTGATAGTCATAGGTTGGTTACGTGAAACCGAAAGCAGCTTCCCGGTCAGCATCCGCAGGCCGGATATGATGAACGAACCGGACTCTTTCTTTTCGCCTTTCAGATCAAGATGGCTATTGGCCCTCAGGATCATTGCGTGTCCGCCGACGACAAAGACGATCTCGCTATCTTTTTCGGTCGCAACCACATCGTTAGGGCCGATCGGTGTGTCAAGCGAGGCTTCTTTCCCATTCACGGTTGCTTTTCCGATGATGCGAAAGATAGACCGTCCGGTTTGCATTTTGGAGGGTGCCGTGCCAAACAGACCCTCTGCCAATGCTGCAGACCCGGGTATCGCCGAGAATACACCCGCCGTCAGTGCATTAATTAATAGCCTGCGGCGTGGGTCGTCAGTTTTGTCATCCATACGTGTTCTCTATTGTCCCGTTCGATCGATAGTGTGGCGCGAAAATTTTTCTGATGCTAGCACAACTTATACGGAGCCCGGCGGAGAGGCAAGCATCGTGTTGCAGATTCG
>Ga0207095_10165_pt1 | contig 19979 bp, 10 predicted proteins | sample Alteio_BWMinHeat_88_FD_153529 | JGI IMG/M metagenome (GOLD analysis project Ga0207095, IMG submission 153529) | Enriched cells from forest soil in Barre Woods Harvard Forest LTER site, Petersham, Massachusetts, United States -... | ecosystem: Environmental > Terrestrial > Soil > Temperate forest >... | reverse complement strand
CTCGTCCACCCGCCGCATTGAGGACGTAACACCTGGCCCAGCATTCGGCCCCTCATTCGGATAGTCCTTGCCGTCGAACTTCACGTTTTCCGTCTGATGCTCGGAAGGCGTGATGAAGGAGAGGCCGTCGCCCTCATACTCCTTCACCTCGATCAAATAGGGCGAGTTCACGGTCTCCTTGATGCTCTGCCAGTCCGCCGCGAAGCCCGATCCTCCACCCGAGCGCTGGTAGATGTAATCCAGGCTGTGAGTCGAACCGTCGGACTCGAATTCGCGGTAATAGTCCGTGAGCGTACTGCCGTCCTTTGAGAGCTTCCACGTCGCCCTGAGCAGGAGCTGACCGTCCTTTTTGCGCTCCACGATCCACGTATCGGCCGCTTCCGGTTTCACCGACAGCAGCGTCCCGCAGCAGCCCGGCTGGTCGCTCCCATCCACAACGATCGTTTCGGCGCCTCCGCCAAAATCGAACGCGTATTTGTTCGCGCCCTGGCTTTGAACTTTCATCTCGTCGAGCATTCTGGTCTTCGATGGATCGAGCTTCCACTCACCAATAAACGGGCTTTCCGCCGCCCATGCCATGCTCGTCGCCAAACAAGCCGGCGGCAGGATTTTGAGAATCCGGTTAAACACAGACACCTCCTTAGTTCTTCTCGGAAGCATGCAGATGGCCGTCTTGCGCATCGGTGCCCGCACAATCTGGCTCATTGGTGCATTCCGCCGTTCTGTCCTGCGATTGTCGTCGGCTCGACAGAGAACACACAGCGCCGTCCTCCATCTCAATTCCTCATGCCCTTCGTCACAATCGAGAAACACTGTCCCAAATCGAACATCCGTGCATTTTTGGCCCCATGCCGTCTTCCTATCGGAATCCGATATGAATCATCCGACAGTCTCATAGAAATTGCAGCACGCCGTTTTTCAACTTTTGAAGAAGTCCGGCCTCCGCCCTTAAGCGCGTGGAGCCGTCGGGGACACCTCTCGCTCTCGAAGCAGGGCCACAGCGGAAGTACTGAACGCAATTGCTCCCTTAACTCGCGCAAGCTTGCCGAAAGCTCACGAGTAATGCAATGCCGGTTCTTCACATCTCATCCGCGTTATTCAGTTCGGAGCTGCATGGGATCAAGTGACGCGGCGCGTCGAGCGGGGATGAAAGTAGCGAGCATCGAGACAGCCGGAACGATCAATCCCACCACCATTGCAACCATCGGCCCTTGGGGCGCAAACGAGACTATAGTCAAAATAGTCTTTTGAGTGTAGTATGCCACTATGGTCAAGAAAGCCGAATATCGTGATCTCTTTCCTGGCGCATTGGAATTGATGATTCTCAAGACCCTGAGCCGCAAGCCGATGCATGGTTATGCCTTAGCGCAGCGCATCAAGGAGATTTCCGACGATCTCCTTCAAATTGAGGAAGGATCTTTGTATCCGGCCCTGCAACGCATGTTGAAGGCTGGCTGGCTCGAATCGGAGATGGGTATCTCGGATAGGAATCGTCCGGTACGTATCTTCAAAATGACCCAAGCGGGCAGAAAGCATCTTGAGAAGGAAATCTCGAGCGTCGAGCAGATGTTTGCCGGAATCAGCCGGGTGCTCGCACTGGCAAGACTGTAGGAGGAATCATGGGCTGGCTCCGTCATTTGTTCACTCGGCGTCGTCGCTACAACGAGCTTTCCGAGTCGATCCGCGAGCACCTAGAAGAAAAGATCGCCTATCTGACAGACCACGGGATGGCCCGGGAGCAAGCAGAACACGCCGCCCGCCGCGAGTTCGGCAACGTCACCCGAATCGAAGAACGGGGCCGAGAAGTCTGGCAGTGGCCAACGGTCGAATCCATTTTGGCAGACCTGAAATACGCTACCCGGCAAATGCGCAAAGCGCCCGGTTTCAGTGTTGTTGTGGTCGTCATTTTGGCGCTCGGCATCGGGGCAAACACGACTGTCTTCAGCATCGTCGATGCAGTGATCCTGCGTCCTCTACCATTTGCTCAACCCCAGAAGCTCGTTGAAGTGAAGGGCAGCGAGGAACAGCACTTCGAATCTAGCGACGTTTCTTATCCGGATTTTTTCGATTGGCGAGTGCAAGAGCGCAGTTTTGAGCACTTGTTCTCGTATCACGACACGTCGGAGACCCTCACCGGAAGAGACCGTCCTCTGCGTCTCGATGGAGAGGTCGTTTCGTGGGAGATGATACCCACTCTTGGTGTTTCCCCCGAATTGGGGCGGGGATTCTCTCCCGAAGACGAAAGGCGCGGATCCCGCGTAATTCTGATCAGCAATTCCTTCTGGAAAATCCAGTTTGCTGGAGACCGATCTGTTCTTGGCCGCAGCATCAGCCTTGGCGGCAATCCCTACACAATCATTGGCGTGATGCCTGCGGGATTTCGCTTTCCAGTCACTCAGTCCAAAAACAGCTTCTGGACGACACTGGCGGTTGATGAGGATCCTTCTGAAATTCGGCCCCCGACTGTCAATCGGGGTGTACATTTCTTGACCGTGATCGGAAGGTTGAAGCCTGGGGTAACGGTAGCGCAAGCCGATCAAGAAATGAAAGCCCTTGCCGCCAGTCTCTCAAAGCAATACCCCGAAACAAATACACGTCATGGCTCCGCCTGGGTGCAAGGCGAATTAGCTTCAGTACTCGGTGACACGAGCACTCTACTTCTGGTGGCGCTGAGCGCCGTAACATTAGTTCTGCTAATCGCCTGTGGCAACATCGCCAATCTGATGTTGGCAAGAATGCGAGAACGGTATCGCGAGATTGCCATGCGTACCGCCCTCGGCGCGGATCGGATCAGAATTGTACGGCAGCTTCTGCTGGAAAGCCTGTTGCTTGGAATCGTCGGGGGTATTGGTGGATGCCTTTTGGCGTTCATCTGCACGCCTGCAGTGCTTAGGTTGATAGGTGACAGCGTACCCAGGGCGGCCGACGCTGGAGTGGACCTGCCTGTATTGGGATTTGCGCTGGGGGTATCACTGCTCTCAGGAGTAGTTTTCGGGATGATCCCTGCATTGACTGCGTCAAAGACAGACCTCGTTTCTACGTTGAAAGAAGGCGGATATTCGGATATTCCCAGTCACGATTGGCTGCGGTCGATTGTGATTGTCGGACAGGTTGGGTTGGGGATTGTGCTGACGGTGGGAGCAGGTTTGCTAATCACCAGCTTTATAAAGCTGACGCGCATGGATGAAGGATTCACACCTGATCATTTGCTGACCTTTACCTTCGACCTTCCTGATTCCGCCTATAAGGACACGCATCCGCAATTCTACCGGCAATACTTCGAGAAACTGCGGGCTCTGCCGGGAGTCCGGTCGGCTGCCGGGGCGCACAACCTGCCGATGACTGACGATCTGGCGATGATCGGCTTCGAAAACCCTGAGCATCCCGTTCCTAAAGGGCAGCAACCCACTGCAGATCTCACCTTTGTCTCGTCCGATTATTTCCGGACGCTGCAAGTTCCGCTGCTGCAAGGTCGAGAGTTCGCCGACTCGGACGATATGAAGGCACCGCAGGTGATGATCGTGAACCTGGCCTTTACGCAGCAATTTCTTCCAGGTGAGGATGCTCTGGGAAAGAGGCTGAAGCCAGGCGCGACCAACGGAATTCCCGGAGGGCCACCGTTGCGGGAGATCGTAGGTGTAGTCGGCAACATCCGGCACTTTGGCACTCAGAGTGAGATGCCTCCGGCAATCTATCTGCCGGTAAGCCAGTTGCCGAACTGGTGCTGTCTTCGCTCAGTGATACGTACCTCGGTGGATCCAATGAGTCTTGAGCCTGCCGTGCGACAACTCGTTTCTTCGATGGACCCGAACCTCCCGTTAACAGAGGTACGTACCATGGACGATCTACTTTCCCTGCAACTTGCACAGCCGCGATTCGCCATGATCCTTCTCGGCTCCTTTGCAGGACTGGCGCTTCTACTGACCATGGTCGGACTCTATGGAGTAATGGCCTACTCGGTATCGCGACGGGCGCGGGAGATAGGCGTGCGGCTGGCTCTTGGCGCTCAGCGAAGTGCCGTAATGAGGATGGTCTTGCACGATGCCGCGGTTTTGTTGCTAGTAGGAATTTCCCTTGGCGTTGCGGCATCGTTTGCCTCGGCGTCGGTGCTAAAGACGACGCTGTATGGTGTCAATCCTCATGATCCGCTTGTTTTGACTGTCGTTTGCATTTCAGTCGCGCTAACTGGGCTTTTGGCGGCATACATTCCCTCCATCCGCGCCGCATCCATCGATCCGATGAAAGCACTTCGTAGTGAGTAGAGGTCATCATGAACTGGCTCAAACAACTGTTCACCCGCCGCCGCCGCTATAACCAACTCTCTGAATCGATCCGCGAACATCTGGAAGAGAAGATCGCCAATCTGATGGACGATGGCATGTCCCGCGATCAGGCAGAAAGTGTTGCTCGCCGTGAGTTCGGTAATGTGACGCTGATCGAGGAGCGCAGCCGCGAGGTGTGGCAGTGGCCGACGGTCGAATCGATCATTGCCGATCTCCGCTACACTCTCCGCCAACTCTGTAGGGCTCCAGGTTTCGCGGTAACCGCGATCGTCGTTCTTGCACTTGGGATCGGCGCGAGCGTTGCCATCTTCGCCTTTGTCGACGCTGCACTGCTCGAACCGCTGCCCTATGCCGACCCGCACAGGTTGATGGCGGTGAATGAGAGCAGCGCGGAAGCGCCGCTCTGGCCGTTGGCGTATCCGGATTTCGTGGACTGGCAGCGCATGAACAAATCGCTGAGCTCGCTCGATGTGTTCGCGGGAGCGGGGTATCTTCTGCGCACGCGCGATGGAGCGGAGCCTGTGACAGCCGGGCGCGTGAGTGGCGGATTCTTCAGGACACTGGGAGTGCGGCCGATTCTGGGGCGCGACTTTGCCGCGGGCGAAGATCGTCTGGGCGGACCGAACTTGACGCTCATCAGTTATGGCGCGTGGCTGCATCGTTTTGGGGAGCGCAAGGATATCGTCGGGCAGACGGTGTCTCTGGACAACACCGGGTATACGATTCTCGGAGTCCTGCCGCCCAGTTTCTCCTTTGCGCTGGCGGGGAACGCGGAGTTCTGGGTGCCGATTAACACGTTGAGCCCTCACGAACAGACGCGCAACTTCTTCAACTTTTTTGGAATAGGCAGGCTTCGAGACAGACTCAGCAGGCAGACGGCGCAAGCCGAAATGACGGCGATTGAGAAGCAACTGCAGAAGCAGTATCCGAATCAGGGGAGAAATCTCACGGCACAGGTGGTTCCGCTGGCGGAAGTTTTTGTCGGCAACGTGCGGCCGATATTGCTGACGCTGCTGGGCGGAGCAGGATTGCTCCTGGTGATCGCGTGCGTGAACGTCGCGAGCCTGGTGTTGGTGAGATCCGAGAGCCGAAGGCGCGAAGTGGCGGTGCGCGGCGCACTTGGCGCGACGCGAGGACGACTCGCCCGGCAATTTGCGGTGGAGGGGCTGTTGATGGCCGCGGCCGGCGGGCTCTCGGGAGTGCTGGTTGCCGCCGCATTGATGCGGCGGCTGAGTAAGCTGGTGCCAAAGGATATGGCGGCTCGCATGCCATTTCTCGATGGAGTGAATCTGAACATGCACACGGAGGTTTTTGCCTGCGCTGTTGCGCTAGGGGCTGCCCTGCTCCTTGCCGGGACTTCTACGGCGCGGCTCTCGTTTCAGAAAGTGCGCGACGGGTTGACCGCGGGAGATCGAGGGGCGACAAGCAGGTTATGGCAGAGGCTGGGAGCCAATCTGGTAGTGATTGAGCTGGCCGTTGTCGTCGTACTTATGGCTGGAGCCGGGCTGCTGGGAAAAAGCTTTTATCGCCTGCTGCATGTGCCTTTGGGCTTCGATCCCAATCAAGTCGCGACGGTGCGCGTGATCGCTCCTGAGCACGTGTACAAAGGCGGCAACGCACGGATGGCGGAATTTTCGCGCGAGATTGTCGAGCGAGTGAAGAGCCTGCCTGGCGTAGAGAGCGTTGGAATGACAAGCCTGATTCCGGCGCAATGCGATTGCGCGACTGATCGGCCCCATTTTCCGCCGCGGCCGTATCACGGAGAACACAACGAGGTGGACGAGCGGCACGTGAGCCCGGGTTATCTGTCTGCGCTCGAGGCCGAGTTGGTGCGCGGGCGTTTCTTCACGGATGACGACGACGGGACCAAGCCAGGTGTGGCTGTCATCAACGACTCGCTGGCGCGGAAGTTTTTTCCCGGGGAGAACCCGGTGGGACGGAAGATCGCGAACGATGAAGGCGGACGCGACACGGAGTGGGAGATTGTGGGCGTGGTCAGCGACGTACACGAGGGAGCGCTGGACGCATCGGTCGCGCCGACGGAATATTTTCCGCTCAACCAAACAGGAGATAGCTCGTTCGCGCTCGTCGTGCGCACGCGGCAAGATGCGACGGCGCTGCTACCGGAACTCGCTAGAATGCTGCACCAGATCGACCCGAACCTGGGCGTGTCCGACGAAGGAACGCTGCTCGCGAAGATCGAGGGGACGCAGGCGGCGCTCCTCCATCGCTTCGCCGCGTGGCTGATCGGCGGATTCGCCGGAGTCGCCCTGGTGCTCGGTGTGGTCGGCCTTTATGGTGTCACCGCGTACTCCGTAAGCCAGCGGACGCGGGAGATAGGCGTGCGGATGGCGCTGGGCGCGCAGCGCAACGCGGTGTATGGGCTGGTGATGCGACAAGCTGGATGGCTCACCGTGACCGGGCTGGCGCTGGGCCTGGCCGGTGCAGTGGGCGTAGCAACGTTGATCCGGAAGATGCTGTTCGGCGTGGCGGCGTGGGATGCGGCAACCCTCGCCACTGTAGCTGCCGTACTGGGTGCGGCGGCAATGGCGGCAAGCTTTGTGCCCGCGAAACGCGCCGCTTCGGTCGACCCCGTCGAAGCTCTCCGAAGCGAATGACGGGATGCAGGCATTTGTTGCCCGAATAGGAGTGTATTGTGGATTGGTTCAGAGAGCTTTTCAGGCACCATCGTCGCTACGATGAAGTATCTGAACAGATCCGTGAGCACCTCGAAGAGAAGATTGCCGACCTGATGGACAGCGGCATGACGCGGACGGAAGCAGAACACACGGCTCACCACGAATTCGGTAATGTCACGCTGATTGAAGAACGCAGTCGAGAGGTCTGGCAGTGGCCAACAGTGGAAAGTGCCGTCGCTGACATTCGTTTCGCGCTACACCAACTCATCAAATCGCCCGGATTCACGGTTACATCGATGCTGACTCTTGCGCTCGGAATCGGGGTCAACGTCGCCGTCTTCAGCGTAGTAGACGCAGTGCTATTGAAGCCGCTGCCTTACAAGAATGCGGATCGTTTGGTGATGATTGCAGAGCAGGCGCCGAAGGAACAGATCCCTGCATTCGATACTTACCGTGAATACGAGGAGTGGAACCGCGACAGTAAAAGCTTTGAAAAGCTGGCTGGCGCTACCTGGGCGCGCAATGCAGGTGCAATTCTCTCATGGCATGGAGAGAAGAAAGAGATCATGGCGGTTCCGGCTACCGTCGATTTTTTCACGATGCTCGGAGTCGAGGCTGCTCAGGGACGCACGTTTGAAACTCAGGATCTCAAGAGCCCATGCACGATCGTTCTCTCAGATGCCTTGTGGAAAGAACGTTTAGGAGGCGCGCCCGGTTGGGTTGGAAAGAGCCTTACGCTCGATGACCGCGACTGCACAATCGTGGGGGGTGATGTCCAACGACTTCTCCTTCTACCCCAAACAAACCCAGCTTTGGACGCTTATCACCCCCAACAGCATATTCTCCCGCCAGGCGTGGGAGATGCCTATTCTCGGCTTTGGCCTTCTCAAACCTGGGATAAGTCGTGCCGCCGCACAAGCGGAGCTTGCCGCGATCCAAGGCCGCATTATCTCTGAAAATCCCAGCCTGGCGGCAATGAAGCTCGAGCCGGTCCTTGAGGACATGCAATCGGAATTCACCTGGCTCACTGGTCGCAATCTGCGCCGCGGACTGGCCATCCTTTTTGCAGTTGTGGGCTTTGTCCTGCTCATTGCCTGTGTGAATGTGGCCAATCTCTTGCTCGGTCGCGCTACCGTGCGTCAAAAAGAACTTGGCGTTCGTGCGGCGCTTGGCGCACGCCGGTCTCGCCTCATCCGCCAAATGCTGACAGAAAGCACAGTGCTGTCAGTACTGGGCGCCGCTCTCGGAGCACTCCTAGCGATCGTCTGTGTCCGCTACATTACCACAAAAGAGGCGATGCACCTTCCACCCGGTAACCCAATCTCCGTGAACGGAGAGGTCCTGGCCTTCACCTTCATCGTGGCCATCCTGACGGGCGCTCTGTTTGGCGTCGTGCCCGCATGGAAAGCATCGCGGCTTGATCTGAACGAAGCGCTAAAGCAGTCCGCGCAGAACACATCGCGTGCAGCCTCGAGCCACCGCACGAGCCGAAACCTTGTGGTTGTTGAGGTGACCCTCTCTTTAATTGTCCTTGTGGCGGCAGGCCTGCTGATTCAGAGTATGATCCGCTTGACCAATGCTCCTCTTGGGTACGAGCGTGACCGTTTGTTAACTGCGGATCTCCGCTTACCAGCTTCCTCCTATTCCAAACCCGAGGATGCAATGAGGTTTTGGGAACGACTTGGATAGAAACTCGGCTCACTTTCAGGCGTACAGGGTTTTGCCTTCGCGCCATCGTTCTCGTTTGCGCAAGGGAAAGGTCAGGTGACCGTTGAAAGTGCCGCCACTTCGGCGCGTGTTGTCTCCGCATCGGACCCTCAATCGGTGAGCAGCGGGTATTTCCGCATTGCGGGGATTCCGCTGCTCGAAGGCAGAGAGTTTTCCGACGGAGATCGCCTCGAGTCGATGCAGGTGGCCATTGTCAACCAAGCGTTTGCCAAGCAGTACCTTGCGAAGGGACCCGGAGTCGGACAACGCGTCAAACTCGGCAAGTCTGACTCCAAAGAACCGTGGCTTACGATTGTGGGCATTGCCGGAAACGTCTCTCGGCCCACACTGTTTGAGGGATACTCCGAGGATCCTTCCGTCTATCGACCACTGCGGCAAGCCCCTCAGGCTTCGTTGGCGGTTCTGGTCCGGGCCATCGGAAACCCGCGCGCCGTGAAGTCTGAAGTTGGACATGCCGTGGTTGCGGTCGACAATAACGTTCCCATCCCAACTGTTCAGACGGTGAATGAATCGCTCGACTGGTTCACCTCGGAGCCGCGATTTCGCGCGCAGTTATTCGGTGTGTTCTCTCTGCTTGCTTTGCTTCTGGCCTTTGTTGGGATATACGGAGTCCTCTCGCAACGGGTTGCTCAGAGGACCCAGGAGATCGGGATCCGTGCGGCACTTGGAGCACAACAAGGTGACCTCTTGATGTTGATTATGGGGGAAGGAATTCGGCTCACTCTCATTGGCATTGCCATTGGCATTGCCTCTTCCCTCATTCTCGCTCGCTCTCTCGCAAGTATGCTTTACGGTATAAGAGCGACCGACCCGTTTACGGTCTTGGGCGTATCTCTGCTCCTGGCATTTGTGGCTATGCTTGCGTGTTACATTCCCGCACGACGAGCGATGGGGATGAACCCGGTGGCTGCCCTCCGCTGCGAATAACATGCGGTGCGCGCTGGGGAGCCTGATGGACGAAATCATCCAGCAATGCTCCAGTGATTCTCCTGTCGCTCCCGTCTGAATTCTCGAGTCCGACTCTCGGAGTCCCGGTCGCAAGCTGCCAGGGGTTCGATGAGTCCTATGAGAGCGAATGTCAAGGACAAATTCTTCCCCCTTTCCCTCCGAAGGGAGATGGATGTGGCGATTTGCATCCAGTCCGATCTCAGATCTGGAGAGGCTCTGGGTTCGCGACGTGCTCGAGACAGACCAAGTCAGTCGGCGGACTCTACTCGACGGTTTCATGACGCGATGGTTCGGCGCCTTCGGTTCCGGAAGCTACGCAAGCAAACGGGGTGGCTGTAAAAATCGGCCAACCATGGTCCTATTTGAGACTCGAAGCCTATAGCTTTGTTGGGTTATGCGAGGGGGCATAGGGTGACTCTGGAGACTCGGTGCTGACAGCACGCGAAGTGGCCTAACTCATCGATTGATACTCTCCCTCGACCCCGAGCGTCGCAACAACCGATTGGCTAACCATGGGGTAAGACAAGCTGGTCGATTGCCTGGGTTCTGTAGACGCTCAAGCTGCTTGCGATTTCAGATGTTCGGCGTCGAAACCTCCTCCTTTTTTCCAAAGTGTCAACGTAATGGCCGCGATCTTGCGTGCCAGCGTGAGGCGAGCCATATCCGGTTTCATCCCTTTAGCCAGCAATCTTGCATAAAAGTCCTGCAGTGGTCCGGCGCTACAACTGGCGCTCAGGGCGGTACTTTTGAAGATATCCTTCATCGCGTGGTTGTGATTCTGATTCAGACCACGGATCTGTTGTGGCTTTTTGGAACGCTGCAGTTGTCCGTCTACATAACGATGCTGTGAGCTGTCGTGCGTTACCACCGCCAAGCCACTGTAGGTCCACAACTGCCGCTTGCTGCGGAACCGATGCGGCGTCTGCATCAGGGCCAGCAACAGTGCAGCCCGAAGCGGGCCGACCAAGGGAACCTGGCGCAATATTTTCACGGCTTTATGTTTCCGACTCTCGGCTAAGAGCTCTGCACGCACGGTGTGCTGCAAAACCTGTAATCCATCCAGCTGCTGATAGAGCAGCTCTGCGCGGCGGCGCACGCCGACCTGCACAATCTTGCTCAGCCATTGTTCCCGATGGCGTGGGGTATAGACCTGCTTGCCGACGCAGGAAATGCCCCAGCTCCGGTACAGTGCCTTGAGACGATTCTTCACGCGCTTCAGGTCTTTGCTGACGGTGAGATAACTTCGTGCCAACTCCCGCAACGTCCGTAGTTCATTTTCTCCGTGGTAGACCGCGCGCAGCAGGCCGGCGCGCAGCAGCTCGGCCAGCTTCCGCGCATCTATCTTGTCACTCTTGCTGCCCTCTTTCAACAAGGCGTTGCGACGCGGGTTGCAAACCACGATCTCTCGCACGTGGGGCTTGAGCACGTCGTACAACCACGCCGCCCAGGTTCCTTCTTCCAACGTCACATGCAGCTCTCCGCGCAGCCCATGCAGGAAATCGAGCAGAGTGCTGGATTTGGTTTCCACGATCGACTCCATGACCAACTTCCCTGCGCCATTCAGAACCGCGATCGCAATCGCTTCCTTGTGCACGTCCAGGCCGATATACTTGACATTGCTACTCAGCATGCTGGGTACCTCCTTGGGGGGAAGGTGATTCTTGAGAGGGACCACTTCCCCCAAGGTCAAGTGTCATACCTTCAAAGCCCGCCGCACACCCCGATATTCCCGCCGCGGTAAAATCACTCCTGAACTGAGCGGAGGATAGGGCCACGCTGGGAAGCGACCCGAGCGCCGACTCAGTGGCCTCGACCGATGCAGGGGGGATGCTACGGCATCCCCTTTCGCTATGTGCTCGCAGAGACTCCCTATCGGGAGAGGCACCAATGCGCTAAATCCTAGGGGCGCGGGGGCAAAGCCCCCGCAGGCTGCGCAGACCCTAAAACTTCCTTCTAAGCAGGCCGCCCTCTCATAATGCGTGACTCGGCGATCGAGCATAAACCCAGAAGCTTGCGCTAGCGATAGTGGGGCCATCCGAAGTAAGGCAATAACCTCTTCACATCTCATCCGCGTTATTCAGTTCGGAGCGCCTGCATGGGGTCAAGTGATGCGGCGCGTCGAGCGGGGATGAAAGTAGCGAGCATCGAGACAGTCGGAACGATCAATCCCACCGCCATCGCGACCACAGGCCCTTGGGGAGCAAACGAGTTAAATATTGCGGAGAACACTCGCGGCAGCGGCAACGCGAGAAGCAGACCAATTGCGCAGCCTATTGCGGATAGTCTGGCTCCCTGCCGGAAGACCATGATGAGAACATTCCCTTTGTGCGCACCCAGCGCCACGCGGATGCCTATCTCGCGCGTGCGCTGGGTTACGGAATAAGCGATAACTCCATATATCCCCACTGCTGCCAACACCAGAGCCAGACAGGCGAAGACGCCGAGAAGCTCAACCATCAATCTGTCACCGCCCGCGTTATCTTCGACCAGGTCCCGCATAGTCCAGATTCTGCTCGCCGACTGATCTCTATTCACTGCCCATATTGCGCGCTGCAACATGGGCGCGAGTGCCTTCGGTTCAATGCTCGATCTCAAGACAACCGCCATGCTTGCGGAAGGAGCCTGGAGATAGTGCTCGTAGATTTGCGGCCGCGGGCTCAACTGACCTTGAAATTCGTTCACGTTCCCGACGATGCCCACGATTCGCGCTTGCTTGCGCTCTGGTTGTCCAATCTCGATCTCGTGTCCAATGGCATCCCCTCGGGGGAAAAAACGCCTCGCGAACTCTACGTTGACTAGAGCGACGATCGGCGCTTTCTTATTGTCAGAATTCATAAAACTGCGACCCCTCATCAATGGAATCTGCATCGTATGGAAATATTCGGACCCTACGGCAAAGTAATCGGCCCATGGACGCTCGGAATCCGGCACGGTTGGCTCGCCGACTACGCTGAAGGGCATGCTCCATCTGCACCCCAGCGGTAAGCACGTATTCGCATCGGCGGATTCAACTCCCGCAATGTCGCGTACCTTTTCGATAAGTTGCTTGAAAAAGGCAGCTTGCCTGGCAGGGTCTTGATCATCCGGCCCAGTCAGCGCGATCTGCGCCGCGAGAACATGATCTGGATTGAAACCATTCGGCTCGGTATATTCGCGAATGGTGTCACGCATCATGACGCCCGCGCCCTCGAGAAGGACAAACGCCAACGCAATCTGCCCGGCGACGAGCGCGCTACGCATACGGATTCGCCCGAATCCTGCGGAACTTGTCGCGCTGCGGTCGGTCAACACATCGCGCGGGTTCGCCTTGGAGGCGCGAATGGCAGGCATCAAGCCAAACATAAGTGTAGTCAGTAAAGAAACCGTGAGAGTGAAAAACAGAGTGGGCACGTCCAAACGGAGTCCTTCGCCGACCCTCTTGCCGAAATCATTGAAGGCGAAAGCGGCCTGCAACAACTTGATCCCGAAAACAGACCCCAAGAGACCCGCACCACCGCCCGCAACGCCGATAAGCAAACTCTCGGCGAGCATTTGCCGGATCAGACGTAAACGCGCTGCGCCCACCGCGGCCCTTACGGCCATTTCGTGCACGCGCGCTGCGCCGCGGGCCAGCAGCATTCCCGCTATATTCGCGCAGGCAATCAACAGCACGAAACTTGCCACGGTCATAAGCACAATCACGCCATTGCGGGCGCCTTGAGATTGGATGTTGTAGTTCTGGAGGGTCAGTACCGTGATTCCCCGACCGTTGTTCGTCACCGGATAGGCCCGCGTGAGGTTTTTCGCGATTGAGGTCATTTCCGCCTGGGCTTTTGTGACTGTTACGCCCGGCTTCAGGCGACCGAGGACCCGGGCCAAGTCATAATGTCCGCGAGCATCGGGAGTGAGGTCCTTCGCCTCAATCGCGAGCGGTACCCACAGGCGGGGAAACGAGCTGTCCAGTTGCGGCGTCACGCCGACAACGGTGTAAGGCTCGCCGTTGATTTCGATATCTTTTCCGATTGTCCCAGGGTCTGATGCAAAGCGATCGCGCCAGAGCGCGTTGCTCAAAATCACGACATGGTCCTTGCCAGCTTGCGATTCATCCAGCAGAAATTCGCGCCCCAGCGCCGGCGAAATGCCGATCACGTCAAAATAGCCCGGCGTAACCCGACCGCCAACTACCACTTCCGGTTCGCCGCTACTGTTTAAGGTGACCGGGCTGCCTGTCTCGGCGGCCATGGATTCAAAAACGCTGTTCTGCTTGCGCCACGACTCGAAGTCGGGCACCGAAACTGACTCCAGGTCATTGCCCTTGATCAGGTTACTGGAAGAAATTGCGCATAACGTGTCTGGATCTCTCACGGGCGGCTTTCTCAAAAGAGTCTCGCTGACGACACTGAAGATCGTTGTGCTGAGCGCAACTCCAAGCGCCAAAGTTATGACGGCCACAACGGTGAATCCTGAGTTGCGAAGGAGCTGACGAAATCCGTAGCGAAGGTCTTGGCCCAACTGTTCAACCGGCGCCCAACCCCAGGCTTCATGTGTCTGTTCACGGATCACAGTTGTGTTGCCGAATGCACGCCGGGCTGCGTAGCGTGCCTCTTCTGGCGACTTCCCGTTGTCGCGTTGCTCTTCTTCTTCCAATTCGAGATCGGACCGCAGTTCCCGCTCCAGATCCTCATCCCGCTTCCTGATCGGCCACCATTTCATCTAAACCTCCCGAGCAGCCGGCCAGATAGCGCGTGGCACGGCGCTATCGTGTCATTCGCTTCGTAAGGCTTGCACGGGATCGACGGACACTGCTCTGCGAACTGGAAGCAGAGCCGCCAACAGAGCAGCCACGAGAAGAACCCCTAGACTCAACCCAATTGCCCAGGGATCGACAGCAGGGGTTTGATATAACAAGCTGCCTACCCAACGTGATGCCGCGGCCGCACCAAGCAGCCCCAGCAGAATGCCGCAGATCAGAGGATAAAAAGCATCCATCAGGACACGCCGCGCAAGACCCAACCGATCAGAGCCAAGGGCGATGCGGATTCCGAACTCCTGTGTCCGCAGTGAGACGGAGTAGGCGAGTACCCCGTAGATTCCAAGCACTGCCAGCAGCAAGGCGGCTACGCCGAAGCTCGAAAGAATAACGGATTGAAATCTCTCTCGAGCCACGGACTCGTCCACTTGGTCATCCAAAGAGGTCATCGTCGGAATGGAAATATCGGGGTCAACGCCCCAGATGACCTTGTGCATTTCCGGTCCGAGAGTCTGAACCGCCTGCGAGCTGCGCACAATAAATACCGGCGTGAAAGGAGGGAAATCCCAGTAGGGCAAGTAGAAGAGGGGTGTGTCGCGTTTCAAGTCGTTGATGCGGGCGTCGGCGGTGATTCCGATGACAGTGTAGATGTGCCCCCAATGCAAGATGGTATGGCCGATGGGGTTTTCCCCGGGGAAGACAGCTTTGGCAGCCTTTTCTGAAAGAATCACAGCGCGGAACTTCTCGCGATCCGCCGGACTGAAGTCACGCCCTTTCAAGAGAGGGATTCCCAAGGAGCTGAAGTATCCAGGGCTGATGAGGCGACGATTGGCCATGGGTACCTGTCCCTCTGGAACAGGATGATCCGGCCTTCTCAGTCCATCGACATTCATATCTCCAGTCAGGGGAATTACGCTGGTGACGGCCGCCTGATCTATACCCGGCAAAGAGCGCAGCCGGTCGAGCGTTCGATCAATCATCGCATCCCGCTCGAGACTCCCTTGATCGGCTCCAGGATTGGCAGGATATTGGCCTCCTCCATAGCGGACGCCAGTTAAATCAGCCTTGGTCAGAACAACATTTTTCGCGGTGAACTGACGATCCTGTGTCAGCAGGTGTGAAAAGCTTCGAATCATGAGGCCGGTTACGATCAGCAAAGTGACACTGCAGGCAACTTCTGCGGCTACCAGAACCCGGCGAGAGCGGTTCGCCTGCTTGTTCCCAGAAAGACGTGCGGAACTATCTTGGAGCGCCTTGAGCGGCACCGCATGCATCGCGCGAAGCGCCGGAAGAATACCAAACCCCAAGGAGGTGATGAGCGAGAGTCCGAGTGCGAACGCAAGCATGGGTGTGCTGAGATGAACCTCATTCAGCCGGGGGAGCACAGCAGCGATTCGAACAAAGATTCTCTCTCCGACAAATGCAAAGGCGACTCCTGCCAAGCCACCAGCCAGCCCAATGAGAAGGTTCTCTATCAAGACTCCCTGCACAAGCCGCGCCGCCCCGGCACCAAGGGCCGACCGAAGTGCGGTGTCATGGTCGCGGGCCACACCCCGGACAACTTGGAGAGTGGCAAGATTAACGCAAGCCATCAACAACACGCCGGCGATTGCAGCTAGCAGAAGCCAGAGTGGCTTTCTTGCGTCTCCGGTTATTTCCTCAGAAAACGGCTCAACAATCACGCCGAGATGGATCGAGAGGCGGTCCGCTTGAGCCGTGGCCTTTTCGATCCCGTCAAGTTCGCTCTGAGCGGCCCGAATCGAAACTCCGTCCTTGAGGCGGGCCACCACCAGAAAGTTGAATTCGGCATCGTTCGCTGTCCTTTCGAGAGAGGACGGAACTAGGGGCGCGAAGATCTCATAGCGGTCCGTCGACCCCCGAGTTGCCTCACTCGGCATGACAGACATGACTGGAAACCGGAATGCCTTCGGGAGCACTCCAATGACCGTTCGCTGTTCTCCATTGATTCTCAGCGTTCTGTCAAGAATCGACGGGTCTCCATGAAAGAGGCCCTGCCAACCGCTCCAGGTTAGAATCACCTCTCTGTCTTTCCCTTCCTCGTCCTCGCCGGGAAGGAAACTACGGCCCAATAACGGCGCCACTCCGAGAACCGAGAAGAAGTTGGAAGAAACTGCGAGACCTTCCACCACGTGCGGGTGATCGTCCCCGGTTGAGACAGTGAATGCCGGATTCTGCAGGATGGCCGCGTCCTGGATCGAATGCGCTTGGGCCTTGAGATTCAGATAGTGGCGATAATTGTCGGGAAGAAGTGGAGCAACATTTTCGATTTCTCGAATACTCTCGCGCCAGATGACAATTTGGCCTGGGTCATGAAATGGATACGGACTTAAAAGCACAGCGTAGACGACGCTGAAGACAGCTGTGACAGAACCGACTCCTAGAGCCAGGGTGAGAATCGCCGTGCACGTAAACCCCGGTGACTTCCGCACTTGGCGAAAGGCATATCGAACGTCTTGCCAAAAGCGTTCGATCGGTGCCAAGCCCCAGGTTTCGTGAGTCTGTTCCTTGATCAGGGTCGAATTCCCGAACGCGCGCCGGGCGGCGTAACGCGCCTCTTCCGGTGGCACGCCATTTTCTCGTTGCTCTTCTTCCTCCAGCTCCAGGTCGGACCGTATTTCCCGTTCCAAGTCCGCATCCCGTTTCTTCAGCTGCCACCATTTCATATCAGCGCTCCTCGGCGGCGGGCCACATCACGCGCGCCACAGCCTCGGCCATCTGCTTCCACTGGGATTCTTCGACCACCAGTTGCTTCTTACCCTTATCTGTCAATCGGTAGTATTTGAATTCGCGATTTCGATCCGGAGCGGTCTCCCACTTGGCACTAACCCAGTCTCTCTTTTCAAGACGATGCAACGCGGGATAGAGTGAGCCATGCTGCATCTGCAGGAATTCGTTCGTAGTCCGCTGAATGTGCTTCCCAATCTGGTGGCCGTGAGCAGCACCATAAAGAAGTGTTCGCAAGATGAGCATGTCTAGTGTGCCCTGGAGAACAGAGGCGCGATTTTGAGTCTCTTTTGTCATAGAAGACATTCGACCATCACCCAGAGAGCGATAGTAGACATTCGACTATCGATTGTCAAGGACCGCTGATTCTCAACCGACGACTTGATGCTTTAACAGATTTCCAAACGTTCAGCGGCTGGATTCGCGCCTGGCGATTTGCCATTTTCTCTTGAGGCTCGCTCCAGCTATTTCGGTCGTCGGATCGATCTGGGGTATTCATTCGCTCCGAAGGCAATTCATCGGATCGATACTCATGGCTCGGCGAGCCGGAACATAACAGGCGACGACCGCCGCAATCAGCAACACTGCAGAGACGCCCAACAGCGTGAATGGGTCGTTTTGGCCCACCCCATATAGCAGATGAGAGAAGCTCGGGAGCAGGCGGACCAGTGCGATCGAGGCAAAGACGCCGATGCCTAGCCCGGCACCAGCCATCCAGATCGCCTGGTTCACGATCAAACGGAAGATCTGTCCCTTATTTGCGCCGAGAGCCATACGGATTCCAATCTCCGGTGTCCGCCGCATGACCGAATACGACACAACTCCGTAGATGCCAATCGAGGCCAAGAGCAGTGCGAGCACAGCGAAAGTGCCGAGGAGAAGGATCGGGAGATTGCGCGATTCCATGGATTCTGACACCACCTCATCAATCGTTTTGATTCCATAGATAGGTTGATCAGGCGAAGAAGCATATACGACATCGCGAATTGCGGGCATCACAGTTGCAGGAGAGAGCTTTGTACGCACCAGAATAGTGAGACTCCGAAAGAAATCGGTGACCATAGAATCCGGCAGTTGATAAACGGGAATGTAAATCTGGCGGGGGTTGTAAGTCCCCGGATCGTCCAACCCCCAGTGTCGAACGTGCCCCACGACTCCTACGACACGCGCAGCACCCCAATGGCCGACGGTGAGCGTCTGCCCAACTGGATTCTGACCGGGAAAGAAGGTCTCCGCAAGTACGCTGTCGATCACGACCACCTTGCCAGAAGCCACCTGATCGGCAGGCGTGAAGAATCTGCCCTGCAGCAGTGGAATTCCCATGGTTTTCAGGTAATCGGGACCGGTCCAGAAATAAAGCGCGTGAGGCGCTTCCTGGAGTGAGGCAGGTTGCGCGGTTCCGATCCAGAAGGGGCCACTGTTGTCACCGCCGTCGAGAGGAACCATGTTCGTGATTTCGTCCGCTTCGACTCCAGGGATCTGGCGGATTCGCGCAAGCAGCTGTTCGTAGATTTCCCGAGTTCCGGCCGGAGTGTGCGTGAACGATGGTGATAAGCCCACCTTGAACGAGATTACGTGCCGCGTGTCGAATCCAGGGTTTACGTGCCAAAGGTTGCGGATGCTGCGCAACAACAATCCTGCGCCTGTCATCAAGACAAGAGTGAGTGCGAACTGCAGCATGACTAGCCGTCTGAGGTTGGCATTACTTCCGCTTGTTGTTCCCCGCGAAGCCTTCTGCAAGGTGTCCTGTACAGGGACCCTTGCGGAATGGAGCGCTGGAGCCATGCCGAACAGGATTCCTGCAGAGATCGAAGTGAGGAGTGAAAAAACGAGGACGGGCAAATGGAGGCCGATATTTCCGGAACGCGGCAGATTGTATGGGAGAGCTAAAAGCAGCGCCCGCAGCCCGAACCACGCAACCGCGATTCCTAGCGCGCCACCCACGAGCGACAGCACAGTGCTTTCGGTCAGCAGTTGCCGCACCATGCGGCCGCGGCTCGCGCCAAGTGCTGCGCGTATGCCAAATTCACGCGCACGCGCGGTCGAGCGCGCCAACAGTAGACTGGCAACATTCGCGCATGCGATGAGCAACACAAGGGTGACAGCGCCAAACAGCAGCAAGACAGTTCCTTTTACGTCGCCTACGATTTGCTGCTTCAGCGAAGTGATCACGATTCCGACACCGCGGTTCGCGTCGGGATATCGACGATCAAGGTCCGACTGAACCGCGCTCATTTCGGCTGCGGCTTGTCCCATCGTCATGCCAGGTTTCAGGCGTGCGAGCACTCCGATTGCGTCCACAGAACGCTCTCCATAAATGGCGGGCATATCTGGGCGCAGAGGGGTAAAGACGTCCGCGTCAGCGAGGAAATGGAATCCCGCGGGGAGCACTCCCGCGACTGTATAGCTCTCGCCATCCAGGACGACGGATCCACCTACTGCACGTGGGTCTGCGCTAAAACGCTCCCTCCAAAGTCGATCACTTATAAGAGCGACTGGCGGCGCGTTCACCACGTCATCCGATGCTGCGATATCACGCCCTAGCGCGGGCTTCACACCCAAGGTCGCAAGAAACGCGGACGAGCCCCGAATGCCTGTGAGGTGTTCCGCTTTCCCGGGCGAAGTGAGATCGAAGTTGTGAAAGGCGATTCCCGACATCGAATTAAACGAGCGCGACGTATGTTCCCAATCCTCGAAGTTTGGGTACGAAGCCTCGAGTTGGGGAACGCCGGGCCGATTCTGCCAAAGGAATACGAGACGATCAGGCTCAGGGAACGGCAAGGGAGCCAGAATTATGCCTTGCACCACGCTGAACATAGCAGAGTTCGCGCCGATGCCCAACGCGATTGTGAGCACTGCAACGCATGTGAATCCGGGATTTCGAGTAAGGGTGCGTAAGCTAAACCG
>Ga0207095_10160_pt2 | contig 20033 bp, 16 predicted proteins | sample Alteio_BWMinHeat_88_FD_153529 | JGI IMG/M metagenome (GOLD analysis project Ga0207095, IMG submission 153529) | Enriched cells from forest soil in Barre Woods Harvard Forest LTER site, Petersham, Massachusetts, United States -... | ecosystem: Environmental > Terrestrial > Soil > Temperate forest >... | reverse complement strand
AGGCGTAGTCTGCGTCCCGCTGCGCGCCGCGCACCTCCTCGGTGTTGCGGTCGCGCCAGATCGCGCTCTCGTGTAGAAGCCGGTGGGTCGCCAGCCACGCGCCCGCGAGGACGATCGGCGCCCACCACGCGTATCTAGCGAGGATCACCGCGGACGTAACACCGCCGATCATCTCGACCATGCCGGTCGCGATGAAATCCATTGAGATCGACAGCGGCGGGCCGGTCATCCCGAGATCGAAATCGCGCGCGACGGTGAGATCACTGGTCAGCGTCGGATCCTCGAGGTGACCCATGCCCGGCGGGCGCACGCAGGCCTCGGTGAGCCGGTCATAGAGCCATGCGGCGGTGCGGTCGCCGAGATTGGCGCTGACCGCCTGATGGAGGGGGCTGAGCACCTGAAGCAGGACGAAGATCACGCCGGCAAACGCGAGCGGGCCGACGAGGGGATTGCCGCGTTGTACGGCGGCGACAAGAACTCCCATCGCGATCGCGAACGTCGCCGGCAGAATTCCCCTCAGTATCAAAACCGTCCACCATGCCGCAGCGAGGCCGGAGTCTGCTTTCGGCAGGACGCCGAAGAACTTCCACTCCTTGCGATCTGTCAGTGGTCGGAGCACGACTGCATTCTCCCTCAGAACCGGCACCCGCACAACTTTCTGCGCCCGCATGCATATGACAACGGAACATCACCGAACGGTGAAGCCCTCATGCAGCGTCCGAAGGCCCTGAGCACAATGGTCATAGAAAGCAATGCTCCAGGCGGTCAAGCTCGGACCAGTTCGGGCATTGAAAACGCCTTGGCTTTCCCACGGGCGTTTCAGGACATGAGTGAGTGCGTTATCACGCTGGATTCAAATCATCCGCAAATATGTCGGGTACAGGTTCGGGTACAGACACTAGTTTGGCTTATTTAAGCTCAATTATGCTAAGGCCCTGACAAGAGGCCACTTGGGTCGCCTCGACATTGCGCTCAATTCCGCTTATTTATCATAGATTTACGGTGTTCTCGGGAAACTTAAAAGTCGCATCGAGCAATCGAGTGGGGTTTGAGTCCCCCCCGGGGAACCATCTTCGTATCATGTTATGTGGTTCAAGCTTCGCTCGACTCGCGTTCCTTTACGTCCTGTCTGGCCAAAGGACAGTCTGTCCGCTTTTGGGGAGCAATCGGTGTCGGTGAGTGCCTTGGCGAAGATAAGCGCTCATCGAGAACCTGACGGTGCGCCCTGTGTGGCGATAGAGATTTTCCTTGACAATCTTTTTGTACACTTGTTTATTCTAGGCCTGTAAAGATCTAGCCTATGAGTGAGACTCTCTCTCGTGATTTGTTCCCCGGTGCCCTCGAGATGATGATCCTCGAATCGCTTCGGCGACAACCTGCCCATGGGTATGCCCTGGTCCAGCACATCCAGCAGAGATCCAATAATCTGCTGCACGTGGAAGAGGGATCACTTTATCCGGCCTTGCAGCGGCTGCTTAAGGCGAAGCTGGTCAAGGCAGAGTGGGGCTTATCCTCAACGAATCGCCAGGTGAGAACCTATCAGATCACTGCCCTAGGTCTTCGCCACTTGGAGAAGCAGATCTCTAGCTTCGAACGGATGTTTGAGGGTATCACGCTAGTCTTGAATCCAGGCGAGTCGTCCGCCTAGCCAGCGGGAGGTTCTGATGAACTGGATCCCCGACAGTTTCCGCCGCCGCAAGCTCTTTGACGAACTCTCAGAGGAAATGCGCCTTCACCTTGAAGAGCGCGTCGAGCATTTGATTGGCCAGGGCCTGAGTCCGATCGAGGCACAGCGACAAGCGCGCATTGCATTCGGCAACCTCGCGATGCTCGAAGAGCGCAGTCGCGAAATCTGGCTGTGTCCAACCCTCGAGTCGATGTGGGCCGACATTCGATTAGTGGCGCGGCAACTGAGAAAATCTCCGGGGTTTGCAGTTACAGCCGTCCTGACCCTCGCCATGGCGATCGGCGCGAACGCCGTGGTGCTCGGGGTAATGAATGGCCTGATTCTTCGGTCTCTTAACGTTCCTGAGTCACAAAATCTCTATTCGATCGAACGCGCAGGCGATTCGGACACGAGCGAGTCGTATCCCGACTACCTCGACATGCGTGAACGAAATCGCAGCTTTGTGGATTTGGCTGCTTATGCAATTTCGCAAGTGGGGCTTGATGCGGGCCACAGTCCGGTTACAACCTGGGGCCTTGAGGCAACGGGAAACTACTTTGATTCGCTGGGAATCCGCCCCTATCTTGGCCGCTTCTTCCACGCTTCCGACGAACACGGGCCGAACAGTGCTCCTTTCATGGTGTTGAGCTACGCCTACTGGCATTCGCAATTCCAGGATGACCGCGGCGTGATCGGTCGCATCGTCCTGGTGAACAAACATCCGTTCACAATCATAGGTGTGGTGCCGCCCACGTTCCGTGGGACCCTGGTGTTTTACTCGCCCAATTTCTTCGTGCCTGAGGTGAACAAGCAACAGGTGGAAGGCGTGAACGACTTGAGCGATCGTGGAAGCCGCGGGCTCCTGCAGGTACTCGGACACCTCAAGCCCGGGGTGACTCGAGCCCAAGCGGTTGCCGACTTGAGTTCGATCGAAACATGGCTCGTGAGAACTTATCCGCGTAGCGAACGCCCGGTGAGTTTTGCCTTGGGGCGTCCCAGCCTCATCGGCACGGAGATCTCCCGCCCTGTGACGGCCTTTGTCGCGGGATTGATGCTCTTGGCGACTTTGATTTTGCTCGCTGCATGCGCCAATCTTGGTGGCCTGTTCGCCGCTCGCGTTGCGGACCGTTCGCGTGAATTGGCCCTTCGCCTGGCCCTTGGATCGAACCGAACGCGCATCCTGCGCAGCCTGTTCACTGAGGCTCTGTTGATCTCGCTCCTGGGCGGCGCCGCAGGAGTGGCAGGCAGCGTGGCGCTGTTGCGCTGGCTGAGCGACTGGCAGCCCTTTGGCAATTTCCCCATGCACACGCCCGTCACTCCCGATGCAAGCGTCTATTCCGTCGCACTGCTGGTTACTCTTCTTAGTGGATGTCTGTTTGGGGCAGTCCCAATCGCTCAGGTGCTCCGCACCAGTCCTTATGAGGTCGTGAAGGCAGGATTGGCGGCGAGGACCCTGAAACCGTTCTCCGCTCGAGATGTATTGCTTGTGGTACAGATTTCGCTTTGCGCGGTGCTGGTCACATCATCCCTGGTGGCAGTTCGCGGATTGATTCGTTCGCTGCATGGCCCTTTCGGTTTTGACCCAAACCGCTCGATGCTGGTCGATCTTCGTATGGTCGGCCTAGGCGGGGATCTGGAGAGCCCGAGACAAAGGCGCATGCTCGACGCCGTTGAAGCAATTCCCGGCGTGGACTCGGCTGCATTGACCGATGCTCTGCTGTTGAGCGATAACAACGCAACCAATGTCTTCACCGACACAACGACCGACCTTAGTGCTGCGCATGTAGCCGCTGCTCCTTATACGTTCCGAGTCTCACTTGCGTACCTTTGGACCGAAGGAACAGTTCTGGTGGCAGGAAGAAACTTCATGGAGAGCGACGACAAGAATTCGCCCCGAGTTGCGATCGTGAATCGCGAGTTTGCGCGGAAGCTCTTTGGATCAGAGATCGCCGCGATCGGGCGCCATTTCAAGATGCCCGATGGAACGCGCGTCGAGGTGGTGGGTATTGCCGAAGATGGCAAGTACAGCTCGCTGACCGAGGATCCTCACCCCGCCATGTTTCTTCCCCTTACGCAGTGGCCTGCCGGCCCGCAGTGGATGGTGATTCGCTCCGGTCGCGATCCACAACAGCTTGGCGAAGAGATCAGGCGCGCGTTGCATCAGGTAGACACCGGGATACCCGTTGAGATCGAAAAGAGATCTGACGAATTGGTGACGGTGCTGTTTGGCCCGGAAATGGCTACAATTGCGCTCGGCGTTCTTGGGGGGCATCGGGGTGGTACTATCCATTACCGGAATCTTCGGCATGGCTGCTTATTCGGTGAGCAAGCGGCTCAAAGAGTTGGGGATTCGCGTGGCGCTGGGCGCGCGGCGCAAAGAGGTGCTGCGAGCAGCATTTGGACGGGCAGTCAAACTTCTGGTGATCGGATCGGCTGCTGGGCTTGGATTGGGAATTCTGGCAACACGCGTCCTAGCTTTCATCGTCTATCAGGCTACGCCGCGCGACCCGTTAGTCCTGGCCGGTGTGGTGGCGGCAATGGCTGTGCTCGGCCTTGTGGCGACGTGGATTCCTGCACAACGCGCTCTGTCGGTCGACCCGGTAGTCCTGCTGCGCGAAGAATGAACGCTGAGGGCCCGCTCCGTCAGGTGCGCCTTGGTCCCGACAAACCAGCACCGAACGCCCCATGCGGTTCTCAAATGGCGATAGCAGGCCAAAAACAATTACGGGAAGACCATGGCAGTCTGCCACGGCCATGATCTTTGTTCCCTTGCCACGTTTCGTTTTGCCGACTTTCGATCCCCCTTTTTTGCCAGCGCAAAGCTGCCATCGATGAATGCTTCACGGACATCAAGGTGACCTCTAATCTGCAGGTCCTCAGCTAATGCTTCTAGCACACCGCGCAGAATGCCATTGCTGAAACCGGCGATGACACGTCTGGTACGACGGATAACGTTCAGGAAGATCTGCCCAGGGTGCGCCAGTGCGCAGCACCCACAGAATTCCGTTCAAGACGGCACGTCGATCTTTCCAGGGTCGCCCCCGTCTATCCCTGCGGCGCGGCGGTTCGGGAATCACGTGACTTAGAAATCCCCATTGACTGTCGGAGAGGTCTCGGGCATCTGCAAGAGGCACAGTATCCTTACAAAGGCGGCGTTCGAGTCAACCTCTTCGCTTACGATTGGCCCCTTGTTGGTTTGATGCTTCCCTCCGCACTAATCCTTTGGTGTGGCCAGGCTGGGAACGTGGTAACGCTGCGCCAATCGAGCACGCCATGTCGGCACGGTTTCGCTGGGCGTCGGATGAGTTGTGGACATGGTCAAACGATTCAAGGGAACCATGAGGTTATCGTGAGTCGTAGCCAGGGCGGCCTCACCGGCATCAACACAGATCTCAGCGCTTTCTTCGCACGGGATCAGCAGAATAGTTCGTACAGCACCGCTGGCGAGGGTTCCGGTAGCGACAATTTCTCCGTCTTCGGTGATGCAGCACGCTTCCGTCAACAGCACATTCGCGTTCGCGGGGATCAGCGTATTCAAGTCGATCATCGGTCCACCGTGCTCCCACAGGAACGCGTGTTGAAGAGCGCTCGTGGGCGAGCCTGTACGTGAGCGGCCCACGATCTGACCGTTTGAGTTAATAGCCTCCGCGAAACTGGTGGAGCCAAGCGTTCCAAGATCGATGATCGTGCCGCCGCGCCAAAGAAAAGCATGGTGGACGACGCTTCCAGGTAAGTCGCCTTCGCCCACAACATCTCCCGCATCATTGATCCAGTTTGCGCTGCCGTTATCTCCGCCTAAAGTCCCCAAATCTAGAAGCACGCCATGATTCCATAGGAATGGATGCGCGACCAGGTCACCGGCAAGAGTGGATGCACCGACAACCTGGCCTCGGTTATTCATGGCCAGGTTGGTGTCCATCCCGAGGTTGGCACCCGGCCCGCCGTATGTGCCGCCGAGAGTGCCCAGATCAATCATTCTGCCGTCCTCCCAGAGGAACGGGTGTGTAGTGGGCATGCCGGTCACTGGAGTTGGCGTTGCGTCGGTGTACGAAAACCCGGCGACCTGTCCGAACTCGTTCACCGCCAGGGCCGCTGCATCGGGACCGCCCAAAGTACCCAAGTCTTCGATCACCCCGTTCTGCCATAGAAAGGCTCGTGTCTCTGTTCCGATTCCAAATAATGAAAAGGGATCGAGCGTGGGATTTGCAGCCGCTCCCACCACTTGACCAGCATTATTCAATCCGGTAGGCACGCTTCCGTTCCCCCCCAGCGATCCTAGGGCAATGATCTGGTTGGCCTTCCAAAGCACGGCGACCGCCACCGGAAATCCTGACAGAGGGTCAATCTCACCGTTCTGTGACTGGCCGGCGATCCACCCACGCGCGTTGATCTGAGTGGCGCCACTGCTAAATCCTGGAACTAGTGTGCCCAGGTCGGTCAAGACACCCCTCTGGTAGCGGAAGACGTGGCTGACCATGCAGTCAAAAAAGCAAGAGTTCGGGAAAGGATCGGGAGTAGCCGTATCCGCGGAGCCCGTAACCATGCCGCGTTCGTTGATCAGATAATTTCCCGCGCCATTTTCCGAACCCTGGTCGCTTGGGCCGCCGAAGGTCCCGAACACGACGATCTTGTATCGGTTGTGTTCCCCCTGCTGGCCGAGCGCGGCAAGGTGACCAGAGATCGCCAGCGCAAAGGACATCATCGCGGTAATGCAGATCAGTTTTCTTGATTTCACGGTTCCCTCCTTATTGGTTTTTGCGCAGCTTTTGCATTAATCAAGGCTTCAGCATGTGGACGATTAAAGCCCAAGCGGTCCCACACCGTTGCAATGGGATTCCAACATTTGCATCCACCATCCCGCAGTTTAAGTGGTCTTCGCCGTATGGCGTTGCTAGGAAGGCGTGCGGTTCTCCCGTATTCTTCTGGATAGCGACGCCAACGATCTGCCCCCGAGCATTGACGGCAAATGGGTCCACCGCGCGGAGTGAATCGTTGGGAAACAGAGAGTTGAGGTTGGTCATTACGCCGTCCTGCCAAAGAAACGCATCGCATCCGGTTGGACCGCACGATTGTCCAATTACCTGACCCTCGCTGTTGATGCTGTTTCCTGAGGTAAATGCGTCTCCGGGGAGGTTGCCGAGATCGGTAATAACGCCATCTTGCCAGAGAAAAGCGTGATTGATCCCGTCGGTGGTTGTGTATGTACCAACCGCCTGTGCTTTGTCATTAACCGATACGGGCACCGGAATTGCCCCTGCGATGGTGCCCATATCGATGACCGTATGCTTTGCCCAAAGCACACCCCGCGAGGACGATCCATCACATCTGGTTATGATGCCTACGACTTCTCCTTGATCGTTATTTCCCGCAGGGCCCGGTGCCCCGCCGACGATTCCGTCAAGGAAAGGTGCTGTGGGCAAGGCTCGGGCCTGCGCGTCTTCCCACACCGTAGGCTTCAGCACCGGGTCCTGGCACAAGGGGTCTAGCTCGTCACTCTGTGCGATTCCTACGATTTGGCCATGGTTGTTAATCGCCGAGGCTTCCCCATCAGTCCCACCTAGTGTCGGCAGTGCTGTGATTGCCCCATCCCGCCACACGACTGGTAAACATACGCGGGAATCGCCACAAATATTCTGGGAATCCGCAGTCGAAGTCTCCGAAAGGCCGACGACCTCGTCGTTGTCATTGATCGAATATGCGGCGCTAAAGGGCACGGGATCAGCCGGAGAGAGTGTGCCGAGGTCAGTCATCTTCCCTTCGCGCCATAGGAAGGCGTGGAAAGAGGCGTCGCCTGGCAAGCTGGAGAAGCCAACGACGGATCCCCTGTCGTTAAGGCCATAAGCCAAGCTGATTGTTCCGCCCAGCGTGCTAAGGTCGATCACCGCATAGCGAGTCCTGTTTTGGGCGGGTAGCTGAAGTGAGGCCAGCAGTGCAGCCAATGATGTTATCGCCGAGATGCACATCGTTCCTGTGGATTTCATCGTCGTCTCCTGGTTGGCTTGCGTGTGATCTTCGCTAACTATGGTCAGCATGAACAACGCTTTTCAAGGCGCTCCGCGCCTGCGAAGGGGAACGCTCAATCTCTGCATCCTGCATCGTTGTTGTTGTCTTTAGCGCATGGGATCAAGAGGACGCTACGGAGGTCGCCGCTGGGAAGGACGCCTGTGGCCAAGATCTCCCCTCGATCATTGATATAAGCCCCTTGAGTTAGAGTCAGCCCTGCTCCGGAAGGAACGAAAGTGTTCAAATCGACTAAAGGACCGCCATTGTCCCAAAGAAATGCTCGCCCGCTGTCGCTTGAACAGTTCGTGACCGATGAGCCAACCACTTGCCCCGTCGAGTTGATGTTGATCGCGACACTGCATGGATCGCCCAGCAAAGTGCCGAGACTCGACATCACACCCTTCTTCCAAACGAAGGCCAAGACCAACCCGCTTTGATTCGTCGAAGCGCCAACGATTTCGCCGGAATCGTTGATCCAGTTCGCAAATCCGAATGTTCCTCCGAGTGTACCCAGGTCCTTCATGCCCTCGGCCTCAGTCCACAAGAAGGGATGAGCAGTTGTATCGCCGGGAAGGTTTGAAAAGCCGACGTTCTGGCCTCGATTGTTGATCCATGTTGGATAGCCGGAAGTGCCGCCTAAGTTCCCGAGGTTCCGTATTTCGCCCCTCTCCCAAACAAATGGGGCAATAGCCAGAGAAGTCTCGTAAGAAATCCCGGTGACCTGCCCGCGATTATTGATGACCAGTGCAAAGGCATCCGGGACACCCAAAGTACCGATATCCTGCATCGCTCCGTCACGCCAAAAGAACGAACGCGTTTGTGTCCCTAGTCCAAGCATGGAAATGGGATCGGGAGTTGAATTCGATGAGATGCGTGCAATTTCTCCCTCGTCGTTGATGGCAATTCCCAGGCTTTCGTAGCCACCGTCCAGCGTCCCGAGGTTAATCATCTGTCCGTCAATCCACGCCACCGCATTCGCTGCAGGAAACCCCGTCACAGGATCGAGATTGCCGGTAGTTGAGATTCCCACAGCATCTCCCGCATCGTTCACCCAGGACACTTGACTACTGCTAAGACCAGGCAGGGCACCAAGGTCAGTAAGCTTATCGTCCCGCCACAGAAAACCGTGTTGAGTGAATGGGTCCGAGCCCAAAAGAGGATTGAAGTCTGGATAACTGGGGTCCGGAACCGAAGTGTCCGCCTGGCCCACGAGTGTGCCTCTATCATTCAGGGATCGGGCTTGACCGAAAAAGCTAACACTCTGGGGACCTCCAAACGTACCAATGACTACGACCTTGTATCGTGGATGGTTTTTCACCTGCTGTTGCGCGGCAATGGGAAGCGGCATGGACGCTGTTGCGATGACAACAACCGTACCCGGAAATGAGAACGCTGCTGCCGCGAGAAGAGATGTCACGAGTTTCATCTTGCGCCTCCCTCATTTGTTCTATAGGTTGCTCTTGTTGCTTTCGTTTCGTCCGGATCAGACAAAATTCTTTGGGACCCGAATCGTTGACGCCGTTCCTGCTGTGACCTCCGTGGCGCGCCCGCGCGGAAATCAATGGGAGAACGAGATCGCCAGGTTTTCATAACGTCCGCTACACCAATGTTTCCCAAGGGATTCGTGGCAGGGTGCCGATTCGCAGGCCAAAGCGCCTCGTTGGTTTGGCGATGCGGCCGGATACCGGTTTGGGCTGCGCCAGAGGAGTCGCAGTGGTTGAACTCGCGCCGGCATTAGCGCTGGTCGCAACGCTTGCGTCCAGCAAGCTGTAGTCGCAGCCCTCAACAGCTGGATGATTCTCATCGCAGGGGATCAGCAGGTAGGCGTGCTGATCTCCATTTAAGTAATGTGCCTTGCGCCACGATTTCGCCACGTTCATTGAGACCGACGGCAGCATTCAGCTGCACGGTTGCATCCGCGGGTACGATGAGCCCATTCAGATCCGCGATCGAACCGCGTTCCCACAAGAACGCGTGCACATAATTGAAATTGTGGTCCTGCGTGGCGCCAACGACCTGAAGCCGCGTATTGACGACAAAGGCTTCACTGTTTGGATCTCCATCCACCGTGCCAAGATCCGTCATCGTACCCTCTCGCCAGAGGAACGCGTGCACCGCCTGATTTACATCAGTGAATGCCCAACCCGCGACGTCGCCAAATTCGTTGATGCTGTTGGCGCTCCCGAAATCACCGCCGAACGTACCTAAATCTTTCAGCGATTGGCCGTCCCAAAGGAAAGGATGAAAGGATCGGTCGCCTGCAACGTTCATTCCACCAACAATCTGACCTTGATCATTAAAGCCATTGATCTGAGGAACCGCTGTGCCTCCGATTGTGCCGAGATCTCGCATGTTTCCGTTCTCCCACAAGAACGGATGCTGTGTGGGAATACCTGTAGTAGGATTAACGGCTGAGTCAACCAAAGACCATCCCGCAACCTGGCCACGATTGTTGTTGAATGCGGCTAGGGCATCGGGGCCACCCAGAGTGCCCAAATCCTTCATTGTCCCGTCCGTCCATAAGAAGGCGCGACTTTGCTGCGGGACCCCGAGGCAGAAGCCAAATGCGTCCGGCTCCGTATTTGCGGCGCATCCGACAGCCTGTCCGCGATTGTTGACGCTGTAGGCTGTACTTTCGTTTCCGCCAAGAGATCCGAGGTTGATGACCTTGCCATTCGTGAACAACACCGCCTGAAATTCGGGTGCACCGGTCAGCGGATCGGTCACACCATTTTCAGAAAATCCGCTGACCAGCCCCGAATCGCTTATCCACAGTGGGCCGCTGTTGTTGACTGCAGGGAGTGCTCCGAGATCCCTCAGGACGCCATCGTGCCATAGGACAGTATGGCCAATAAAGCAATCGGGGAAGAAGCACGTAGGATCAGGAATGGTCGTTTCCGCCAGAGACAGGACTGTGCCACGATTGTTTATATCCCGCTCACCCTCGAACCCCAAAGAACTGTTGGCACCTCCGAGTGTGCCGGTGTCGATGAGCTTGTAATGATGGTGGGGGGCTTGGTTGACTGCTGTGCTCGGATCCTGCGCGGGCACGGCCATTGGGATACCAAAGGCCGTCCAAGCCAGGACTGTGATTGACAAGATCGAGTTTTGTGATCTCATGGCGTGCTCCTTGTGAGAGTGCGACTGGCGTTTGCTTAAATCCTCAGAGTCCAATCATCCCTTCCGACGTCAGTAGATGGTTGGGTGCACTGTCAGACCGGGTTTGCTACTACGGTCGCTGGAAAGAAAGCTGAAGGGCGCGGAAATTTTGCTGAGACCAGACCGGAAGCTCTCAGAGCCACCCCCTGAATCCCTCAACCTCCCATTTGGCCGCAACTTCCCCAGAAAACCACCTCACTCACGATTCCGCCGTGCGAAGAAGTCCGGGAACATTTCCATAGTGGTGCTCCTTGTGGGTTTATGAGGGACGATTGGGTGCTTTGTCAGAATTTCTCCCCGGTGACAATGCCGATGGGCCGTCCCTTATGGCGGAGTGAAGGTCGCTGGGTGAAGGCTGGATACCACTGCGTAAACCAGTTCTGTGGCGCGATGATGATCTCCCCACGTCGTTGCGCCGTTCGGCTGGGGCCCCAGACGACAACCACCTTCCAGGCCTTAGAAAGCGCTGGGAATATGAAACCGGACGCCCACCCTTCCGTTAAGCAGTCTCCGAACGTTTTCCGGGAGGGCGACGTTTAGGCCTTGGCTGGGCTCGGCTGGAGCGGCGGTCGCGCTTTTACCGGTGCAGCTTTTCTGGTTTGCGTGTGTCCCATCGCACGGTATCGCCAGGAAAGCGTGTGCTTGGCCCGCAGCGAAGTCGATTCCGAGTCCTACGATCTCCCCAGAGGAATTGATACTGGCCGGGTCGAACATGTAGAGCGAGCCGACAGAAACCACTGTGTTGAGGTCGGTCATGACGCCGTCGCGCCAGAGGAATGCAGTGCACGTGACCGGCGAACACGTTTGTCCCGCGATCTGACCTTTGTCGTTGATGCTATTGCCATGGACCGTGGGGAAGCCGGGCAGCTCGCCGAGATCGATTGTTACCCCATCCTGCCAAAGAAAACCGCGATCAACGGTTGTGGTGTAAGTCCCTGTCGCCTGCCCTTGGTTATTGATTGACACGGGCGCGAGGACCGTCCCTTGAAAGAGGCCCATGTCGGTACCCTGGTTCTTCTCCCAAATCAGAGCTGCGCTGGATGAAAGGGTACAGTTCCCCACATTGCCGACGACTTGGCCTTTGTCGTCGCTTCCTGCCGGGCCGGTGCCGCCGTCCGGAAAGGGAGCAGTCGGTAGCGCGCTGGGCTGGCCCTCTTCCCAGATTGTCGGCTTAAACACGAGCACCTGCGGCGGAATGCAGGTGGGGTCCCGCTCGGTAATCTCAGTGGCCCCGACCACTTGTCCTCGGTTGTTAATGTTGTTGCCTACGCCGTTGTTGCCGCCAAGTGTTGGCAAAGCGGTGATCACGCCGCTTTGCCAAAGAACCGGCAAGCACACAAGATGGTCGCCAAAGCCGCAGAAGTCCTCTCCGTTCGGATCTGGAGTGGACGTTTCTGAATATCCCACAACTTGGCCAGCATCGTTGACAGAGGATGCGGCGCTGAGTGGCCCTCCAAGTGTGCCCAGGTCGGTCATCACTCCTTTACGCCAAACAAAGGCGTGCAAGGCGATGTCTCCCGGCAGGGTTGAAAAGCCAACTACCCATCCATTGTTGTTCATACCGAAGGCTTGGCTGAAGGTACCGCCAAGAGTGCCAAGATCGGTAACCGTGTAACGAATCTGATTCTGCGCGACGAGGTCGGTCGGGATGGTCATCGCCGTCACAACCGACACTGTGATTGCCAGGGTGAAGTTTCGGGCTTTCATGTGCTCCTCCTTCCGGTGTCGAAGAGTAGCGTTTCCCTGAGCAGAATCGCCGCTCGGAATTCGTGCAAAGTCACCCACCAAGGCGGAAACTGTTATTCTGAATTCCTGTCCGTTTGGCAACAAAATGGCGATGGTCCGTTCCAAAGCTGGAGCGCAGGCCTGCCGCTGGGCAAACATCCAGTAGCGCTGCTTGAACCAGTTCCGCGAGATCCAGTGGTTGCCGAGTTCGGTAAGAGTTATTTCGTCGGACATCAGGAGGACCATCAGGCCAGTCCGACAGAACGCCCCGCAATCTACATCCTTGGCGGGGAACTGTCAAGACAAAACTAGATATTGTGACGCTCTGCCGTGGGGTGGGGTCCGGGGGATTTTGGCCAGCGATTCGGATGCAACAGACATCGATAAGTGCGTTACAACTGTCCGTCGTGTGGATCAAACGGAGCGAATCAGCCAAGAACGGTTTCAAGCATGGCGACCCCTGCCCCGCGAACGGAAAGACCTCCGGCGTGATTGACCACGTCAAGCCGCTCGAGTGCGGCGGCGCGGATGCACCCTTCAACATGCAGTGGCAGACGGTCGCGGAGGGCAAGGCGAAGGATAAAACGGAGCGATATTGCCGGTAATGGCATAGAGCACTTCAACGGGGATCGTGCCTGCATCGTTAATCATGTTGGCGAAACTACCGGTGCCTTTGGTCGTCCCTGCGCCCGGCCCATAGAAGCTGGTGATCGCACCTTCGGGATCGCGAACGAAGCCGTGAGTCACACCGTCGGCCGTAACAAATCCCCCTGAGATTGCGCCTGCCCGATTTATGCCCACCGTGTCCCCGAGCGTGTTCACGCTGCCTGCCGGATCGAAGCTGGTGATGCTTCCGTCACGAGAGCGAACGAAGCAGTGAGCCATATGGTTCGCATCCACGTAAGACCCGGTGACTGTTCCCCGGCGATTGATGGCCAACGGAAAAAGGATGATGGCCCCGGGAAAGCTCTGGCCTGCGACTGGTGCCGCGCCGGGCACGTCGAAGGTGGTGAAGTTGCCGTCCTCATCGCGCAGGTACCCGTGATACATGCCATTCGCATCGAACCACCACCCAACCGCTGTCCCTTCGTCATTGATGCCTAAGGCTTGTGTACCCCGCGGCCTCCGGGACATCGATGGTTGTGTACTTGCCGTGGGTGCTTCGCAGGAAACCGTGAGCCACATTGTTCGCATCGACGTAAATATCCGACAATGGCGCCCGAGTTCAGATTCTGCAAAACAACGGTACCTTGTCCAGCTGCGGTACCTGCGCCAGGCGGGTCAAATGAGTTGATCTGGTTTTGGGCCAACGCCGGTTGCGGCCACGCGGTCGCAATGAGCAACGCGGGAAGGGCGAAAATCAGAGTTCTCCTGCGTCCCATGGGTATCCTCCGTCGATTGACATGATCGTCTTGGGTTTCACTGGCTCTGAGGCTCGAGAGGCAGCGTTTGGTCCGAGCTATTTGACGCCGTTATTTCAACCTTAGTCTTGCTTTCCGGGAATGGCGACGAATACCGTGTCTCCATTAATAAATCCCTTCCAATAGTCCACAAACTCCTTCGATGCACTGAACCCCTCGGGTACCGACGGTGGCGTCGTCGGACCAAAGAAGTTAAGGCTGCAGCTTACTACCAGTAGACCTTTACTTCCATCGTCGTATACGATGCGCAGGAAAGCCAATCCCGCATGAAAAGTGGGGAAACCTGGTGCTGAGCCTGGTGCCAGATTGAATTTGACGAGGTCCGTAACTCGGAATTTTCCGGTGCCGGTGGCTGCGCCGCTTGCGTCGAATGTGGCCCAGGTTCCTCCGCCCGTCACTTGTTCAGCCTCTCCGACTACAAACGTACCCGTACCCGCAATCAGTATCGTCGAGCCATCAGTAGCCATCGCCGACTGTGGCGGGGTATCGGAGAAAACGAACCACTGGAACGCTTTTTCTTCCTGGCCCATTGCCGTGGAACTGAAAACCATGGGCAGCAGACAAATGCCTGTTGCCAGAAAACGCCGACAACCGATTAGCATGGTGCTTTCCTCCTTCTTTTGCTTAGCTCACTCTTGCCAAGAGTCATGAGAATCAGGGCAAACAGCGATGAGTGGTGAGTCTCTAAAAGCCTGCGGCCGTAAGTTACGAGCGCGCTTACTTCTGGTCATCGACCTGGAATGCGCCCTGGAGAAGAATCTCGTGGAACGGAACGGTCGGCAAGCTGTTCACCGTCAACTCGGCAGCAGACCCCGGTCCACCTCTGTGCACCACGAACGAGAAATGAACGTTTGTGCCTGCACCTAGACCCGTAATATCGGCTGTCCCGGTGAGCGTCGCGGTGTCAGCCTCCACGCTGGCACTTGTCACTTTACCAACCACGTACATGACGTTCACGGTGAATTGACCACTACCCGACCCGCTAGCCTGGTCGGGGGCAAGTGCCAAACACTCGAACTCACCGGTGACTCCCCCACCAGAGCGTTCGGCGTGAAAGGCTAAAGTGGTGATCACAGGAACGAAACTCGGGGATCCCGTCCCGCCGTGAATGATAGTTGTACCTGCTCCTCGCGCGATTTGGCCGTTCCCATTGTCAGACGTCTGCCCCACGACCGTTCGAGTCGTCAGCAACATCACTAATGCAAAGCTAGCCACTGCCAACAGTCCAGCTGTTACGGCCCGGAAATATCTAAGGTTTCCCGACATGAGACTCCTCCTTCTTCCGTCTGGTGGTGGCGGGATCGACCGCCCCCACCGGTGGAGTTCAATCAATGAGAGACGCGATAATCAGCTAATCTTGACTCACGATGTGGAACAGCGTACGGTTCCCGTCCACAGGAGTTGGAGCTCCAATCGGCGGCACTCGGTTCCAATAGTCCACATAGCCTTTGGACGCCGTAATTCCCTCAAAAATGGACGGGGGCGATGCAGGCCGAGTCACAAAATCTGGGCCGCCATTCAGATGGCAGCTCACTACCAGGACCCCTTTGCTGCCATCGGAGTAAGCGATTCTCACCAGCATGAGTCCGGAGCGTTCGTCAGTCAGGTCGCCTATGGCTCCGGGGATGTTGTCGATGAGTCCCTGGGTCTGAACTCCGGGAGCCACGGTAAAGCGAATGAGCTGCAGTACGCGATAGGTGCCGCTACCGGTCAAGGTCGTACCGTCTGGAGCAAATGTGGTCCAGGTCCCTCCGCCTGTGACCTCGTCGGGGTCCTCCGGTTCGAACGTGCCGTGTCCCGTAACAGTGATCTTTGATCCATCATTCGCGAGCGCCGAAGCGAAACCGCCTGGGAACGCGGTGACTGGGTTGAAACTGCTGATGTGAACGATATCCCAGCGGTACTTGCCATCGGCGTTAGCCCTCGCGGAGAGCGAGACGATCAGTGGCAATACCAACAGGATTAGGCTTATCCAAAACCGTCGCCGATCAGTTCTCATGGCGATCCCTCCTTGGGCAGGGTTGGGTGCTATTCCAAGCTGGTTGTGTGTGCAATAAAAGGCAACGAGCGGGCTAGATTTCTTTTGTGGCGGGGGCGAGAGACTTGCCGATCAATTGTTCCTATCGCGGCTAGGTGAAACGGAACTAGCGGTTGATGTTGTCAGACCGAGGGTCTTGCACCCGTTGTTAGCCCGGAGCCTCGTGAGCAGGAACGAGGGAAAAACGGCACAATTTTCTACTAGAGGACCTTGTCTGTCAAGCAAATTCGCAAGTAAATTCGCATTGACACCTGCCAGGAGCAGGGTTACTCTCTCGGAGTCGTTGAAGCCGCCCAGCATAGCCCACGCCTGTTAATCCGTTACTTGGACGAGTCGAAGTAGTTAAATCGATTTTTGAAAATCCGTGTTACTGCAAGATCGAAACAATGACGCGTCGCAATGCTGATCCGTTGCTATCAACCATCAAAGGTAACGAGAAAGGAATTGCAGCAATGTTCCAGCCAATTGCAAGCTACGCCAATGCTAGCAAGGTAATGAAGAAGCGCTCTGTCAAAGGTTCGTGGTGTAATTGGTATGCGCGGCGTAGCCTTCTTGCAGCGCTGACTTTGTTGGCCAGTGGCAGCTTTCAGGTCATGGCACAAAGCACACCTACAATAGTGGTTCAGTGGAACAATGCAGCCTTGCAAGGTGTGCGCGATTCAAAGTTGGGACCGCCGATGGTGGCGCGTGCTCTTGCGATTGTGCATACCTGCATCTTTGACGCTTGGTCGGCTTACGACAAAAAGGCGGTTGGCACGCAGTTCGAAGGCAGGCTTCGACGACCGAACTGGGAGCAGACTGACGCCAACAAGAGTAAGGCGATCAGCTTTGCCGCGTATCGCGCAGCTGTTGATCTGTTTCCAGCTGATAAGGCAACGGTCTTTGATCCTTTAATGGCTGCGTTGGGATACGATCCGACTGACCAGTCTACGGACGTAACGACTCCAAGCGGAATCGGCAATGTAGCGTGTAAGGCGGTTTTGACCTTCCGTCACGACGACGGCTCAAATCAGTTGGGCAACCTAACCGCCAGCGGAGTCCCATATGCCGACTATACCCACTACGAACCTGTGAATCCACCGAGCACGGTCCCGGTTAACCCCGCTACTGTAGCCGATGTAAATCGATGGCAACCTCTGGAATACACTGACAGCTCAGGTAAGTTCGTTACGCAGAGCTTTGTTGGGGCTCAATGGACGCAGGTTATTCCTTTTTCCATGACATCGGCTGACGAATTCCGCTCTTTCATCGCCATGTTTGGTCCGGCGCGTTTCGGTTCTGCAGAATTTCTAGAGCAAGCACAGGACCTGATTACTCTAAGCGCGAACTTGACCGACCGGCAGAAGATGATCGCCGAATACTGGGCGAATGGTCCGCATACGGAACTGCCTCCCGGTCATTGGGACTTGTTCGCACAGTTCATATCAAATCGGGATGAACACAACATCGATGAGGACGTAAAAATGTTCTTCGCACTAACCAATGCGATATTCGACGCGGGCATTGCGGCCTGGGACACGAAGCGATCCTCCGACTCGGTGCGTCCTGCTACGGCCATTCCCTTTCTCTTTCAGGGACAGCAGATCAAGGCTTGGGGTGGGCCGTACCAAGGAACGGTCACAGAGGATGGTTCGCAATGGATTCCGTATCAGCCGACCAGCTTTCCCACGCCGCCGTTTCCGGAATACGTGTCTGGGCACAGCGCCTTCAGCGCCGCCGGAGCAGAGGTGTTGAGGCGCTTCACCCACAGTGATTACTTTGGGGCTTCGGTGACTTTTCCCGCCGGTAGCTCAACCATTGAACCGGGAGCTACACCCGCAAAAGACGTTACTCTCTTCTGGGAAACCTTTACTGATGCCGCCAATGAAGCCGGTATGTCTCGCCGCTATGGAGGAATTCATTTCGAACCGGGGGATTTGGTTGGACGTGCCTCCGGACGCCTTGTAGCCGTTCAGGCATGGAAGAAGGCAAAGATCTACATTAACGGAATCGAAGATCAGAAAGACCACGGCCAACAGTAGATTTGACCGCCTCGCAGGGACGCATGTTCTTAATTCCGCTGCGGCTGGCCTCAAAGGCCGAGCCTCTTATCCCGAGGTGGATCAACTGGACGTTTACTCGTCCCCTCTGGCAAAGTCGGCACTGCCGGCCTGACGCATAGCTTCCTGAATCCTTGTGGCTACCCTTCCCCGTCGACTCCGGCTTCGGAGAGGTGTGGACATAGCCGCCATATCCGATCCACTCCCTTGGTCGGTTTGGTGTCCAGTACTTTGTCGCTATCAAGCTTTCCGGCGGGGAGCGGCAGTAGGTCGAGGCAATGCAACCCGTCGAATAGTGGAACCCCTACGTGCAATCTCCTTTCGGCGACGACGAAGCGGCACGGATTGGATGTTTGTCAACTCTTCTCGAATGACAGTCCGATGTGCTGGCGGTACTAAGAAAGTTAGCTTTTTGTCCAACTTCAAGCTCGCACGAATTGCGCCTAATTTCGGAACGGTCCGCGCGCGCGGGAGACTCAGGGCGTCGCTTGGGCCGGCCGTCTCTCTCGAAATCGACCTTTAGCGAATGCAGAAAGTAGAAGAACGCTAAATAGTCAATGTTTATAGGGGTACTGGAAGGAGTCCCGCTGGAGTCCCATTTGCCCCACATGCCCCTGCCCAGAAACACTTCTATCTTTGTCGATCTGATTTTGTAACCGCGATTTCCAGCTTACTGTTTCACGCGTTCATGGGTACCAGAGGATGAGAAGAAATCCACCGCATGAAACGACAACAGTGCTGATCTGAGTCTTGAGTGCGTACTCGCCCTTGGTGTGAAATTTCAACTCCTCCTCTGTGTACAGGGCGTCATCTTCTAGATAAGCGTTGGCGGCATAAAAGCCGAGGGCCAGTTCGCAACGGACAAGTAAATCGCGCACGGCTTGGCGATAGTTGTGCCGCTCGGAGCAGTAATGAAACCACTGCCATAGCAGCGTGAGCGCGATTATCGTCAAGCCAACCTTGACTCCCCACTTCAGGTCACTTGATCCGCCATTCCTGAATCTCGATGCCAAGTAGGTGGCGCCGGCACTGAAGATTCCAAGCATAACCAGAAGCAGCTTGACCTGTTGTTCATCAATCGTCACAAGTTCGGAGCAGTGCCGTCTATAGGCCTCGCGGAGCGCTTCGCATTTCTGAGGCGGACCAATATTGCCGGAAACGACAGACACGGGCCGCATTCCAGAATAGTTAGTAAGAGTACGTCCACTCATTGGATTCCTCGCGGATCATCGAAGATCACGCCGCGAACGACGTGGGCGACAAGCTGCGCGATGCCCGGCGCGTCATTGAATACCTGCTCATGCACCAGAGCGCCAGCGGGACTTTACGATTGGCTCCCAAACCCCCGCTGGTTGTCCCAACCGGATAATAGTGCCCAGTTTGGGAACTCGTCAATTGTCGCGCTGCAGTTAAATCGCGGATTTTCAATTGAGGGGGCGCTTTACTGCAGTTGAATCGCGGACGTCGATGGCTTGCTGTGCTTAAATCGGCTCTGGCTCAAGTTTGGTGCAAGGCCTGGGGTATTGCGAACGTATCGGGCAGCAGGCGAGCGCGGAGCAACTCAACACCTGCGCGTCCATACATCTGCCGCTTGAGCGTTTTGAGACGGTTAATGTGTCCCTCGACCGGTCCATTACTCCAGGGTTCAGTAACCGCCGCTTCTATTGCGCTGAGGTCTTGTTTCAGGGTCCGCACAAAGCGCGTCATAGCGTGAATGCCCGAGTTCCGGGCCCGCTCCATCCACGAATGGAGCCCAACCAGCTTGCCCAAACGAAGAACGTTGCGAAAGCTCAACACCAATTTTCTCATCACCGCGAAGTCGGGACACTGCTGCTTAAGAGTATCGACGATTTCCTCTTGCTGGGCATTCAAATCGGTACGGAATTTGGTCAGCAGCGCAGCCGCCACTTGAGGTGAAATCTGTCTTGTTGCTGGCGGTCTTGGTGTTGCCTCTTGTGGCGTTGCTTCTGCGAACTCTGTCA
>Ga0207095_10163_pt1 | contig 20246 bp, 13 predicted proteins | sample Alteio_BWMinHeat_88_FD_153529 | JGI IMG/M metagenome (GOLD analysis project Ga0207095, IMG submission 153529) | Enriched cells from forest soil in Barre Woods Harvard Forest LTER site, Petersham, Massachusetts, United States -... | ecosystem: Environmental > Terrestrial > Soil > Temperate forest >... | reverse complement strand
TCGAAGAACATCGCGCCGAATTGTTCCGCCTTGGGGTCGTCGGACTTTCGCTGACGCAGGTAGGTTTCCTTGAACGGCGCCATCTCGGGATCGTCGGCAACTTCGTACCGGCTCAGCGGCTTGCTCACGATCACGGTTTTCGTGAGGCCGTATTCAGTGACGGCCTTGTCCAACCATTCACGCGCTTCCGCCGGCTTGAAGCGCTTGGCCTCGAGCTCCTTCTTGAACTTCACCAGGTTATCCACCAGTAGGACGCGGGCGATCTTCGCCTCGACGTTCTGCAGCAACTGCTTGGCGACCACGTCCAGCGGCAGATATTGCCGCTGCGAGGCAACGCCGGCCCAGTAGGCGGGGCCAGCGAACGGATTGGGGTCCAGGGAAGAGAGCACCAGACCGCCACCGATCATGGCGCGCTTCTCGGCTTCGCGCGTGACGAGGTCCTTTTGCCTTTGGTAGCTGACCGCGGCGGGCAGGGGTCCGGGCAGCGGATAATCCATCGCCCTCAAGCCAAGGACCGAGACTACGTTCTCGGGTTGGTTCAGGCTGGTGTAGTACGACAGCGCGAAGTTGGGATCGGTTAGCGGCGTCATTTGGAACGGGGACTCGTTCTTGACCACATCGCCGAATTGATGGTACTTGTCAACTGTTTGGCGCTTGTATTCCGAGCCGATCAGCTCGGCGATATAGACGTTGCCGAGCGGGCTTTCCGGCGACGAGGTCAGGGTCGAGAGCAAAAGACTCGCGTCGGCCAGGTTGCGGTAATGCGGCGAATCCGCCGAACCGATGACCCATTCCAGCGACACGCGCCGCGGCTCCATAAACGCGGGTCGGCTGCGATCGGGAGAGTATTCCTTGTTCTTGTAGAGATCGAAGAGCTTTTTCAATTCATCCTCATCGGGCTTCAGCGATTCGACTTTCGCGAGGAAGTCCTTGACCGGAAGCGTCAGGAGGGCGACGAAATTGGACGTTCGGTTCTTGCGAAACGCCTCATAACGTTCGCTGGGCGTCATCGGGTCGAAGGATCCCAAATAGGCACTCTTGGCCTGGTTGATGATGAGTTCTTCGCGAACGGCGTCGTGCACCTGGGAGGGGGAGACCGGGTGATCCTGACTGCTCAGCCTGCGGTTGCCCCGGACTTCGGTTAGTGCTCTAGCAGGGTCGGCAAGGTCTTCGGTCGAGTCCTTGAGCAGCTTGTCAATGTCTTCGTTCGACAGATACAAGCCAAGCCGTTTCGCTTCTTCGCGCCACAGTGCGAAGTCGAGCAACTCGTTCAGCAAGGTCTCGCTGGCGAAGTAATCGCGATAAAGATTGAGCCATAAGTCGCGCTGCGGCCCGTGCATGCGCAAGTAAAGCTGGTAGGGGGCGGCCAGACGGTCGATCTTTTGTTTCTTCTGAGTCAATTCTTGCTGTTTCTTGAACGATTCCAGGTCGAAATTGCCGCCTTTTCTTAGATCGTCCTGCATCTTGTTGATGTCGTTGTCGATCTTTTCCGTCGCGGTGCCATAGACCGTCGCGAGGTAAGTCGCGGCGAGCAGGCGTTCTTGGCTGAGCTGATACAGATCGCTGCTGGTCACCTTCTTACCGTTCATCAAGAAGTTTTCGTCGTCGGGTTGCTTGAGGGCGATTTCGTCCTTCTTGCCTCTGCCAATGCCGAAGCGCTCGAAGACGTCGCCCTTCCCAAACTGAAGGATAAACAGGAACATGCACAGGATGGCGAGGATCGCCAGGCCTGTCTTCTGACGTTTCCGGAATGTGTGGAGGGGATTGAAAGCCATTTCCAGTCCTCGGTTTATGGCAAGGGTGCAGGGCGGTTTGCCCCGCGCCGGACTTGACATCCGGCGGAAAGGTATAGTATGGGTGATTGACGTAGATCGACCAAGTTAGTGATTGTAGCGAATTCGTGAAACGACACAACAGCATGTTGAAAAAGGGGTCGGGAGTCGTTTCGACCCCTGGATTGCCTGGTGATTTTGAGAAGTCGAAACGACTCCCGACCCCTTTTTCAACATGCTATTCGAGGACCGGCTTGTGGCAGCAACACGGAAGAAAAAGAACCTGGTGATCGTCGAGTCGCCCGCGAAGGCCAAGACGATCAACAAGTACCTGGGCGCGAATTTCGAGGTCGTGGCCAGCAAGGGGCACATCCGCGATTTGCCCAAGAGCCGCTTCGGCATCGATATCGAGGGCGGCTGGAAGCCGACGTACCTCAACCTCAAGGACCGGCGCGAGTTGCTGGCGTCGCTGAAGAAGCGCGTCGCCGCGTCCGGCATGGTCTACCTGGCGCCCGACCCCGACCGCGAAGGCGAGGCCATCGCCTGGCACTTGAAGGAAGCTCTCAAGCTCAAGGACGACCGCATTCTCCGGGTCACATTCAACGAGATCACCAAGCGAGCGGTGCAAGACGCCTTCGACCACGCCGGCGCCATTAACATGGACCTCGTGGCCGCCCAGGAGGCACGCCGTTTTCTGGACCGCGTGGTTGGTTACAAGCTCAGCCCGCTGCTAAGCCGCAAGCTAACCCGGCAACTGAGCGCCGGCCGCGTCCAGTCGGTTGCGGTGCGCCTCATCGTCGAACGCGAACGGGAGATCCAGAACTTCAAGCCGGAGGAGTACTGGAAGATCACCGCCATGCTGGCGCCCGAAGGGACGGTCAAGAAGCCGAAGGCAAAGGCGAAAGCGAAGCCCGAGGCCAACGGCAAGGCGGAACCGGCGGAAGTGCCCCAGGGCGCGTTCCTGGCCGAACTGGCCGAATGGGCCGGCAAGAAGTTTGAGGTCAACAACGGTGACGACGCCGGCAAGATCGTTGCCGCTCTGGAAGGCGCCGCGTACACCGTCGCCAAGGTCGAGCAAAAGGACCGGACGGAAAAGCCGTCGCCGCCGTTCACGACGAGCACGTTGCAGCAGCAAGGCAGCATCCGGCTGCACTTCTCCGCCAAGAAAACGATGATGCTCGCCCAGCGCCTGTACGAGGGCGTGGAACTGGGCAGCGAAGGCTCGGTCGCGCTCATCACCTATATGCGTACCGACAGCACGCGCATCTCCGAGGATGCGTTGCGCGATTGCCGTACCCAAATCGAAACGACATTCGGCAAGCCGTACCTGCCGGACCAACCGAACCGCTACACGAAGAGCGGCAACGCCCAGGACGCGCACGAGGCCATCCGGCCCACGGACGTTGCGTATACCCCCGAGCGCGTGGCTCAATACCTGCCGCAGGACCAGCTTCGGTTATACACGCTGATCTACAACCGTTTCGTCGCCAGCCAGATAATGCCCGCCGTATTCGCCGTGACCAATGTCGAGGTCAAGGCGGCCGACGGCATCTTCAAGGCCCAGGGCAAGGTGATGAAGTTCGACGGCTACCGCCGCGTCCTGCCGCCCGCGGGCAAGCAGGAAGACACCATGCTGCCGGCTTTGACCGAGGCCCAGAAACTCGATCTGCTGCAACTCGATCCCACGCAGCACTTCACCCAGCCGCCGGCGCGCTACAACGAAGCGTCGCTGGTGAAGACGCTGGAAAAAGAGGGCATCGGCCGGCCGAGCACCTACGCCGCGATCATCTCCAAGATCCAGGACCGCGGCTACGTCGAACAGAAGGAACGCCGCTTCTACGCCACCGAAGTCGGCATGAAGGTGACCGATCTGCTGGTGGAGCATTTCCCCGGCGTCATGGACTTGAAGTTCACCAGTCACATGGAAGGCGAGCTCGACCGCATCGAAGGCCAGCAGGTCAAGCGGGACCAGGTCCTTGACGAGTTTTATCAGCCGTTCGACCAGGCCCTGAAGGTCGCCGAGACCAAGATGGGCACGAGCGACGAGAAATGCCCGGAATGCGGAAAACCGATCGTCGAGCGCTTCAGCAAGCGCGGCAAGTTTTTCGGCTGCTCCGGCTATCCGGACTGCAAGTTCATCAAACGGCCGGACGACGGCAAGCCGCGCGAGGCGCCGATCCCGACCGAGCATGTGTGCCCGACCTGCGGCAAGCTGATGCTTCAGCGCATGAGCACCCGCGGACCGTTCCTCGGCTGTTCGGGGTATCCCGACTGCAAAACGACGATGAACTTTGACGCCGAGGGCAAGCCGGTCCTCGCCAGCAAGCCGACGGACCATGTGTGCGAGAAATGCGGTAAGCCGATGGTGTTGCGTGAAGGCCGCCGCGGGCCGTTCCTGGCCTGCACCGGCTACCCGAAATGCCAGAACGCCAAGGACGTGGATGCCGAGGGCAACCCGATCAAGCCCATTGAGACCGGCATCAACTGCGAGAAATGCGGCTCACCCATGACCGTGAAGAAGGGTCCGCGCGGACCGTTTCTGGGTTGCAGCGCGTATCCGAAGTGCCGCAGCACCAAGCCGATGCCGGAGGACCTGAAGGAGAAGGTCAAGGCGCTGTACCCGCCGCCGGCCAAGAAAGCCCCGGCGGTCGAGGTCAAGGAGACCTGCCCGGAGTGCGGCGCGCCTATGAAATTGCGCGGCAGTCGCCGCGGCTTCTTCCTTGGGTGCAGCAAGTATCCCAAGTGCAAAGGAACTCGCGAAGCCCCGCCGGAACTATTGGACCCAACCGGTTAGTTGTTTATAAGCGGAGCGCGGGCCGCGGCTCGCGCTCCGCTCCGAAGACTGCGCGTCGCGGCTAAACTTTGCGCTCCAAATCATCCAACTCCCGCAAGTGCCGATCCGCGTCAAACACGGGCGGGGGCAATTCGCTCCCCAGACTCAACGCCTCTTTCTCGCTCACCCCATCTCGCTTCCGCCCGCAACCGCGAAAAACAGGCAACCCGCGCCGCAGCGCCATGATTTCCCGTCGCGTCCGCCCTTTCGGCCCATCGGGCCATGGTTTGTCCCGCTCTTCGAAGTCAAAGAACACGGGCACAATCTTGCGGATGTACTTCCAGTAGCCAGGGTTGTCCGTCTGTATGAAGAACTGCCCACTCGGAATCAGCGTGCGGTGCAACAGCACCAAGAACTCCGGCGTGATGAGCCGTTTGTGGACCTGGCTGGCGTCATAATACGGCTGCGGATGATAGCAGTGGATTTCCGTGGCACTTCCGGCGGGCAGGTAGTTCTCAAGGAAGCGCTTGCCGTCGCATACCGCGAACCGGAGGTTGGTCAACCCGCGCTGATTGCCGCGGCGCGTGGCGTAGCGAATGACGACCGGGAGCACGTCGATTCCCAGATGGTCGTGATCCGGCCGCCAGACGGCGCTGCCGAGGAGAAATCGGCCGTTGCCGCAGCCGAGATCGACGACCAGCGGCGCCGATCGGCCGAATACCAGTGACAGGTCCAGCGGGCCTTCAGCGGGCAGGCGCTTGAGTGCGGTCTGTGTCCAGAGGTGCGGGTCGAGGATCTCACCCGCGATGGGGACGCCGAATTCACGTTCGATCCGGCGGCGTTTTTTCTCTTCAGCCATGCCTCCATCTTAACGTCGAACCGACGCCTGGAGAGTGGGTGCCGCCGGCAAGCGACCGGAGGGGACGGTCTCTCAGGCAGCTTGGTCCGAACCCAGGTTCTTAGGACCGCCTCTACCCTCCCGCTGAATCTGTTCAGGTTCGGGATGGGTCAGTTGGAAGATGGATCGCGAGGTTCTGGAGTTCCATTGCATGGAGGAGAGGATTGCGCAATTCAATCCGGCGGACGCAAACAGATCCTTGAGGAGACGGTCGTTGATCTCGACCATGCTCCTGCTGCCGACGTGGTGCTCGACGGAGGGGGAAAGAAAAGCGTCGGCGATGATGAGGCCGCCGGGGGCCAGCAAGCGTTTGAGTTCCGCCAGCAGAGCGCGAATCTCGTCCGGATACATGTGGGTGAAGACGCTGCCAAGATAGATAAAGTCGAAGAGGAGGCCGGTAAGCGGGAGCCGGGTCATCTCGTTCTGGTGGAAAAAGAAGTTGGGCCGGCGGAAGTGTTTTCGGCAAAAGTCGATGGCTTCCTTTGCCAAGTCCGTGCCGTGGTAGAGGGCCGCGGGCGAAAGATACGACAGAAGGGCCTCGGTGAGTTGGCCGGTGCCGCAGCCGACGTCGAGGACGCGTGAGTCCGCACGCAGGCCGAGATTGATCAGTTGTTGCAACTTGGCCCGTCCCAGCGTTTCAAATTCTTCCCTGGTGCCGGGGCCCACGACGGTCCAGTAATCGCGTTCCAGGTCGGCGTTCGCGTAGAGGGTGTGATAATCAAAATCGCTGCTGCCTTCCTCCGGGCGCCTGCCCTCGACTTGACATCCGGACTCGACGGCGGTCGAACCCGCCTCCGCGAACCAACCGACGTGATTCCTCACGAGGTCGAATTCCAAAACAAAGGGTCCGGCCATAAGGGGGGTGTTCACAAGGCAGGTCACGACGGCTTCTTGGCCGGGCGCCAGGGATGCGGGCAAACAGGCCCGGCGGCCGTCGTCGTGAACCCAGTGTTCCCGATCGCCGGGGCGCCGCCAGTGGTAGCCCAGGCAAACCTTGTGCAAGCCATGAGACGCCCAGGAAACTTCGCCCGTGTTTTTGACCATCACCTGCCAGGGAAGAGAATCACCGATGACGATCTTTTCGGGAGTTTCCCGTATTTCCAATCTCGCGCGGCAGCCGCGCAGGCCTCGGAACCGGCCGGAGAATCGTGCGGCCGCGTGGCCCCATCGTTTCGCGGTGCGAACCAAACGCAGCAACATAACTCGCTCCTTGAAAATACCGTCAAGCCACTCTGCGGCGGCAGCGTTGATGTCTTTCCCTCTGAATCAGGCGCTTCGAGAGCATAGCCGGCCGAGGCGCCGTCGAATGCGCGGCACCAACTTCAACGGTGCAGGTTCCGGATCGGGGGGGAGGGTGCGCGCTGAGGGAACCTGAACCTCCAGGATCCCTTTAAACGAGCCGCGGTCGGTGATGACGGTCGAGGCGAACAGCCCCGCACGCTGGAACATGTGATGGTATTCCTCGGCGGTGAATATCTGCTCGTTGATTCCCTGCTCGAGATCGCGGATGAATTCCTGACTAACCTGGCCGTGCAAATAAGCGCCGACCGGTTCACACATGATCGCCAGAAAGCCGTCCTTTTTCAGAAGTCGCTTGAGCCGGGCCAAAACCTCTACGGGGCGCGGGAAATGGTGCAGCGCGCTGAAGCTGGCGATGCAGTCGAAAACTCGATCCGGGAACGGCGGATCGTTCACGTCGGCGGCGACGAAGCGGAGGCGCTCGGCCGGGTCAATAATCGAGAGCTGGCCGACTTGCAGGGTCTGTACGTCGATGTCGATGCTGTAAATCTCGGCATCGGCGCCGCGGGTCATGGGGTTGCAACAGCCGCCGACTTCAAGGATGCGATAACCCGGCTTGCGGCGACGGGCTATCTCCTCGAAAACGAGGTCCCGAGCCACGTTGTGATCTTCCTGGTAGTTGTAGGTGTCTTGCGGTTTCTCGAGGTGGACCCAGTGCGGAGGCGTGGCGGGGACGTCGCCGGGGAGGATGACCTCGACGCCTACCGAACGGGCGTCTTCGTGCAACCACGTACCGTCCCCGCGAACCAGACATAGTTCCAGCAAGTAGGACGCGGTGTGCCGGGGCGTCCGAATCAACGTGGGCAAGGAGATGGTGCGGCCCGGCGGCAGGTCGATCGGCAGCAAGGTCGGTTCGCCCTCGTCGGCCAGAATGTCGCCGGTCAGAGTACGCCAGCGGTACGTCAGACGCACTGGGGACGGCCCCCGGGAGGAAATGACGGAAGGTCCGTGATTGCGCAGGCGGACGTTTCGAGTCAAAACGCGGCGATGAGGCAAGGTGTCGGGAATCAGGTGATCGACGATCTCGTAATGGATGCGCTCATTGATCTGGAGGGCGTCAGAGGCGGGTAGGGCCCGCAGAAGCGGAGCGGGAGCAACGATTCGGTTAAAGAAGTAATTGTTTTCGGCGGCCAGGTGCAACTCGGGCAGTTCATACTCATAGGAGAAGATTGCTTGAAGCCTCTGGGCCGTTGCGCTGTCGTGGGGTAGCCGCATTTGCTCGCAAATGGGTCCGACCAGTTCCGGCGACAGGGGCGAGTCCCTCCGGACGATGCGCACGTCCTTCAAAAGCAGAGGGACGCCAAGAAGAATGGGATAAGAGGCCCCGCACTTGCCGCACGTCAGCGCCTCTGGCTGGTGCCGAAGGGGGTGGTCGTCACAATGGAGACACCGATACACGTTGGCATCCATGCCAAGGCTCCAGCGCTTTTACAGCCGGGAAAGAGCCGGAGAGCTTCGCCCACGCACCCTCCGCAGTGGAGACGTTTACCACATTCTCTGGAGTCGGACAAGACGGCCCGAGTTGGTCGTACCGGCGAGGTTACGGGTTAAGTGCCGCGGCCAGCGTTGCGGCCAATTCGGCTATGTTGTGCGCGATTTCCGTCATTGACCGCTTCCCCGCCTCCTCCAACCGCCGCACGAAGGCACTGCCGACGATGATGCCGTCGGCAACCTCGCGCAGCATTCGAGCCTGTTCCGGCTTGCTGATGCCGAAACCGACGCAAATCGGCAGATCGGTTTGGGTCCGGAGCCAAGCGATCTCGCGCAGGAGATCTTCTGGCAGGCTGTCGCGCTCGCCGGTAATGCCGGCGACGCTGACGTAGTAGAGGAAACCGGTGGACAGTTTGGCGATTTGCACGGCGCGATCGCGCGGCGTGGTCGGCGTCACCAAATGAATGAGCTTGAAATCATGCTTCTTGGTCTGTTCCGCGAACGAGACGGCCTCCTCGATCGGCAGGTCTGGTACGATCGCGCCGCTCAAGCCCGCTTCCTCGGCTTGTTGCAGAAAGGCTTCGAAACCGCGCGGCAGGATGAGGCTGTACGATAGCATCCCGATCAAGGGAACACCCCGCGCGCCGTTTCGTGAAATCTCGTGAACGCACTTGAAGATGTCGTCAACGCGAATCCCTTTTTCCAGGGCGCGCGTGTACGACGCCTGGATCACCGGACCGTCCGCGAGGGGATCGCTGTATGGGAAGCCAATTTCGATCAGGCTCGCACCATGTTGCGCGATCTCGCGAGCCAGAAATGCCGTCGCGTCAAGGTTGGGATCGCCCGCCGGCAGGAAGGCGATGAGCGCCTTCTTGCCATCGGCCCGCAGCCGTTGAAATAGGGTGTCAATCGCGTTCATAGCGCTTCGCCGCGCAGGCGGGCCACTTCGAAGCAATCTTTGTCGCCCCGGCCGGAGAAACAAATTATCACAACGTCGCTCTTCTTTCGCGCGGCCGCGACACGCATCGCCTCAACCACGGCATGGGCGGTCTCCAGCGCGGGAAGAATGCCCTCCAGGTGCGAACAAACATCGAAACCATTCAAGGCATCGTCGTCGCCGACGGAAGTGTAACGCACCCGTCCGTTCGTCTTCCAAAGGCTGTGCTCGGGACCGACGCCGGGGTAGTCGAGGCCGGCGGAGATCGAGTGCACTGGAGCGGTCTGCCCGTCGGCGTCCTGAAGCACATAGCTGTAGCTTCCGTGTAAGACGCCGGGCTTGCCGTAGTTCAGAGTTGCGGCGTGCTCGCCCTCGTGGGTGCCCCGGCCTCCCGCCTCGACGCCAATCATCTCCACGTCGGCGTCCCCGATGAAAGGATGGAACATCCCGGCGGCATTGCTGCCGCCGCCGACGCACGCGATCACGACGTCGGGCAGTTTCCCGGTCTGCTCCAGGCACTGCTCCCGCGCCTCCTTCCCAATCACCGACTGAAAATCACGCACGATCATCGGAAACGGATGTGGGCCGACCACGCTGCCTATGATGTAATGGGTCCGCTCGACCGTCGCCATCCAATCGCGCATTGCCTCGTTGATGGCGTCGCGCAACGTGCGGCTGCCGGATTTGACGGTGACGACCGTGGTCCCGAGAGCGCGCATCTTGAAGACGTTGAGCCTTTGCCGGCGCACGTCTTCTTCACCCATGTAGACCGTGCATTCCTGCCCAAAGAGCGCGCAGGCCGTCGCGGTCGCAACGCCGTGCTGCCCAGCCCCGGTTTCGGCGATGACGCGCGGCTTGCCCATCCGCTTCGCGAGCAAGGCCTGGCCGATGCAATTGTTGATCTTGTGAGCGCCGGTGTGGTTGAGGTCCTCGCGCTTGAGAAAGATGCGCGCGCCGCCCGCTTCCCTCGTGAGCCGCTCGGCGAAATACAAAGGCGACGGCCGGCCCACGTATTGACGGAGGTAATAGCGAAACTGCTTTTGAAACGATCCATCCGCGTGCGCCTCGGCGTAGGCGTCGGTCAATTGCCGCAGCGCGTGCATCAACGTTTCGGGCACGAAACGGCCGCCGAACGGACCGAATCGGCCTTGAGCGTCGGGGATCGCAACGGACGCGGCGGTGGCAGGCATCAGCGTTTCCTCGCTCCTCCCGTTCTCTGGAAAGGCGTGGCAATGGGAAACAGTCCGTTGTCAGCCTAGAGGCTGCGCGCTTGCCGGTCAAGCGCGGCCGAATCGGCGTGGTGCGCGCCACGCGAGACGCATATAATCGCGGACAGGTCCATTTCACCGGGAGGACCTCCTTGCCTGAATTGCCCGAAGTCGAAACGGTGGTGCGCGACTTGCGCCCCCTCTTGATTGGCCGGCGCATCGCTTCGGTCCGCGCGAGCCGGCTTTCCCTGCGCCTGCCGTGGTCGCGAAGGTGGAATCCCGCTCTAGTCGATCGGCGGGTGGAGCGTGTATCCCGGCGCGGCAAATGGATTGTGATCTCCCTGGAGGACGAACATTATCTCGTCGTTCACCTCGGCATGACTGGCCAGTTAACGGTGGTCCCCCAGCAAAGTTTACTCGCGCCGCACACGCACCTCCGATTCAATCTCGCCGGCAAGGAGTCCCAATTGCGGTTCCGGGACGTGCGCCGTTTCGGCAGCGCCTCGATGTTTGCCGGCCGCGCTGCGCTGGAGGAGTTCTTTCAGCGGTCCGCCCTCGGCCCCGAACCGTTCGACCTGGACCGCACATATTGGCGGAATAAAGTTGTGCAGACGAATCGATGCTTGAAGGCCGTATTGCTCGACCAGCGTGTGGTTGCGGGCGTCGGCAATATCTACGCGGACGAAGCGCTCTTCGCGGCTCGCCTGGCCCCGATTCAACTGGGCCGTCAGACCGCGGCCGGCGAGGCGGATCGGTTGCGGACGGCCGTAGTCACGGTCCTGCGCCGTGCCATTGACCAGCGCGGTTCCAGCATTCGAGACTTTGTCGGCGGTTCAGGCCTAAAAGGCCGGTATCAGGACGAATTCCGAGTTTACGGTCGCATGGGAATGCCGTGCGTTCGCTGCCGTGCGATCATCGAGCGCATCCGGCTGGCGGGGCGCTCGACGCACTTTTGTCCTCGGTGCCAGGCGCCGGGTCAAGAACCACCGGTCGCAGGCCGTGGGGCGGGGGTATGAGGCATCATGTCCTACCGCGCATTCAAACGTCTGCTGGGTGAAACCAGCCTGGAACGAAAATGCCGATTTCTCTTCGGCGCGTTTATCCTTCTCCTTATTGCCGCCAGCTTTTTGCTCTACGCCCGTCAGACCGAAAGCCGCGCGTACGAACAGATGAACACCATATCGCGCTTGCTCGTCCATCCGATTGTCGTGCGCCAGCACGTCAAGGACCTGGACGCAAAAAACGCGGGCAATGAGGAATACCGCAATCGCATGCTGGCGATGGACGAATTCCGCGACAAATGGGAAGGCGAGAACCTGTCGCCGATTATGGGCACATACACCTCCGTCTTTTTCAAGCCGGGGGTTTCCACGGTGGAGAGTCGGGAGGACGCGTATGGCATGGAAAAACTCAAGGAATTCATGGCCGACGATGCTCTGAATGAGAGCAGTCGTCGGTCGGAAAAAGAAAACCGCTACTATCGCGCCATTCGGGCGACAAAATCGTGCCTTCCGTGCCACCACAAACACGCCGATAATAGCGAAATCAAGGAAGGCGATGTCATTGCCGCACTCCGCATCACTCAGGATACGGACGAAATCGAACGTGGCGTTCACAACAGCCGCGCCATCCTCATCACCACCGCTTTCATCACCGCCCTGCTCGCAATGGGCGGAAGCTACCTCATCGTCCGGTACGTCATTGTCAAACCGGTCAAGCACCTGAAGCAGGTCAGCGACGCCATCTCGGCCGGCGAGCTCAATGTTCGCAGCGAGATTCAAACAGGCGACGAGTTCGAGGCGCTTAGCCATGCGTTCAACCGCATGTTGCGCAATCTCATCAGCATGCAGGACCGCCTGCGCAAGGTGAACGCCGATCTCGACCGAAAAGTGGATGAACTCGCACAGGCCAACCTCGCGCTCTACGAGTCGAACCGGCTCAAAAGCGATTTTCTCGCCACCATGAGCCACGAACTGCGCACACCGCTCAACAGCATTCTCGGCTTCAGCGACGTCCTCCTGACCAGCGATGGCCTTAACGACAAACAGAACCGCTGGGTTCGCAACATTCAGTCGAGCGGCGACCGCCTTCTGAACCTCATCAACGATATCCTCGACCTGGCCCGGATCGAGGCCGGGAAGATGCAGGTGCGCTTGGCGGAATTCAGCATTCACGACGTTTGCGAAGGCCTGACGGCGATGTTCCGTCCCTTGGCTGAAAAGAAGAACATCGACCTGCGCGCGCAGATCGAGCCGGACATTCCCGTGCTGCGCCAAGACGTCGTGAAACTCCAGCAAATCCTGTCGAATCTGCTCTCGAACGCGATCAAATTCACTCCCGAGGGCGGGCGTGTACTGCTCAAGGCCGAGGCGGGGCCGCAGCACATCGTGTTGACCGTGGCGGACAGCGGGGTTGGCATCGCACGCGAGGACCAGGAGCCGATTTTTGAGAAATTCCGCCAGGCCGGAAACCCCCTCACGCGCGAACACGCCGGTTCCGGCCTTGGGCTGTCCATCGTTCGGGAATTGTCGAAACTCCTTGGCGGCGAAGTGTCGTTGCAAAGTGACATTGGGCGCGGCAGTACCTTCACCGTCCGGCTCCCTATCCGCCTCAGCGCGGAGCCACGCCTGGAATTCGACCTTACCTTGGATGGGATCGACCTGGCCAAGGCGCAGCGCGTGGACGTGCGCTTCCACGGCCCGGGCCCCGAGATCGCAGGCGCGCCGACAATGACCGATCCATTGTCGGCGCCGCCATCCGCGGTGCGAGGGTCCGCCGATGGCACGGGTTAACTCCTGTCGCCGCGCGCAAAAAAACTTCCGAAGTCCGTCAGGACTTCGGAAGTCTTTCTTCGCCGAATCAAGCATCGGACGCATTACTTCTCGGCAACATTTTGGGAGAGCGACACGTCATAAATCGCCAGTGCCTGGTGAACCGCGCGGTACGCGGCTTCGTCTCCAGGGGTCGCCGGTGCGAATTTCAGGCCCTTGTCGCTCATATACTTAACCAGTTCCGCCGCCGTTTTGCCCTTGGCGGCGAACTTCTGGTTGAAATAGTTCGCCACATCCTCGTTGCCCAGGGCTCGCATCGCATCATTCAGAAAGTTCAGGTAGCGTTTCGATTCAATGTACTGCGACGTGCCGATCTCGCCGACGCTCTTGGCCAGCTTGTCGTGCAGCGCCTCAAGGTTCTTCTTAGTCGCCGTCAAGGTCCCGGCGTCAACGCGGCCGCTGGCGGAAGCCTGCTGGACCAGTTTTGGCAGCTCCTTGTCGATCGCGGCTCGTTCTTCATTGAACTCGTCGCCCTTGAGGGGCAGCGGCCAGTTCAGGTAGCCCTCGTTCTTTAACAGGCCCACGTTGCCTCCACCCCCGGAGGTCACATTGACTCGCTTAAGGGTGTCCTCGTCAATCGCGACGCTCGGTCCCCGCGCGCCCGCGCCTTGGACGGTCTTCAAATGATCAAGGAGTGTATTGAGCGCCAAGCCGGACCAGATTTCGGTGGCCGGCGGATCGTTCAACGCTCGCCGCCGCGCCATCCTTCGATCCTGTTCGCGGAGATCCTCTAGGCTTGGCGTGTTCGCCCGTTCGTACTGCCACTCTTCGAATATCTTCCGTCGCGTGTCGATCTCGGCCTGGCGGGCTTGCTGCTTGGTCAAATTGGCTTGCTGGATGCTTACAGCGAAACGCCCTTGCGCCCCGACAATATCCGCTACGCCGCGCAGAACGCTACCGCCGTAGGGATCATAGTAAGGCGAATAGGGTGTGCCGTAACTGCTGTTCGGGTCGTAGCCTGGGCTGCCCGTGTAGTTGTTCGAAAGTGTCGCGTTCCCCAAGTACCCGCCGCCTATGTATGGGTTGTACGACGGCGCGAAGGCGCCGTACGGAGAAGCCGCATACGGGTTCACGACCGGCGACGGATACGGGTTGTAGCCCAACGCCCAAGGTGGAAACTGGGAGACGGTGCGGGCTGCTACCGTGTTGTTGAAAGCCCACTGATTTAACGTGAGGTTCGGATTCACCCGGAACGCCGGGTTGATAAGCCTGGTCGAGTTGGGCAAGGGCGTCTGAGCGTTCGCGGCGGTCGCCGCGAGAGCCATCATCGCCGCGGCCGCCAAGGCGGCGAAGCTCGGCCGTGTTACGTGGTTCCGCATAACGCCTGTCTCCAAGAAGGGAACGAGTGAGGAACTTGTATCCGTCAAACCCCACCTCGGGGGAGCAAAAAACAGGCCAATCACCTTCTTTGATGATCCCTTCTCGCGAAGGTTCTATCTTCCTCCCTGGCAGGCGCGCGTCGCGCCTCTCAATCGCACACCTTTTTCTCTTAATCCGCCACGGTTTATAGTAGCTGTGCCACAGGCACGTAGCAAGTTATTCGGCTACCAAGTGGGCGGATTCGGACCAGCGGTGTGGCGCAGTTTGCCGTCAAAATCGGCCATGGTGTTCAATTATGCGCCAGGGCGCGAAACGTTTCCCCTAATTATGTGCGCGGATTCCCTCCATGCCAGGGATATGTGCCTGCCTTCAATCAACGTAAAGGAACTCATTGCAGTTGAATAGGGCCAAGCAGAAATCTGCCAGCGCAGCTGCCTCCGCGGGATCGATCCCGTCCGGCGTATGGTTCACCAATGGAATTCGCAGCCGAGCGCGCATGCGGTCGCGCAACAGTTCGGATTGGCCGGCCAGGAATTCACGCGCCGTTGCCCTCTCCGACGCCGTCGGAGGTCGGACCAACGCCAGCCGATAAGCCCGTTCAATCTGTCGATCCGCATCTTGCCCGCACTCGCGCATTAATCGAACCGCCAAGACTTGGCTCTCCTTTTGGAGGAAGGGCCCGTTAAGCAGGATCAACGCTTGCGGAGCGTAGGTGCTGACCGGTCGTACCGGACACGACGTGAGCCGATCCGGTTGATCGAACGCCTCAAAAAGTGGCAGTCGGACATTGCGCTTGGCCATCAAATAGAGGCTGCGCCGGTTGTGCTCGTTCGCGTCGAGGGTTACCGGCCAAAGATTGTCGGGCTCTCCTTCGGTGAAGATCAGGTCGTAAACTTCCGGCTCCAGGGGGATTCGCACGGAGGGACCGCCAATTCGCTGATTCAGCGTTCCCGTCACGGACAGCACGCAATCGCGCAGGCCTTCGCCGTCGCGCCTCCTCCGGTTCATCCGGCTCAAAAGTTGGTTGTTGGGATCGAGCATCCGCGCCCGCGCATCGGGCCGAAGGCGGCTTCCCTGGCGGTACGTGTTTGACAGGACCATGAGGCGGTGTACGTGCTTAAGCGACCAGCCCGCCTCCACCAGTTCGCTCGCCAGCCAATCCAGCAGCTCGGGATGCGTCGGCGCGGCGCCGCGTTTGCCGAAGTCGTTCGGCGTGGCCACCAGACCTCGGCCAAAATGATGTTGCCACAAGCGATTCACGATCACCCGCGCTGTCAGCGGATTGCCCCGCGCGGTCAGCCATTGGGCCAATTCGACGCGCGTGAGACGCGCGGGCGGGGAATCACCCGGCCCCGCCTCTCGCGAATCAGACTTGACCGCCGCCGCCCCCGGTAGGTTCACGTTGAGAATGCGGGGAAACGCGGGTTCCACGCGCTCTTTCTTCTGGGCCAGATTGCCTCGCTTCAGAATGTGCGTGGGCGGTATGGGCGAAACCTCCTTAACGGCCCAGGCCTCGGGTGGTGGCACTGGTTGCTGCAATTCAAGGGCGTGTACCTTGGCGCGAAGTTCAGCGCGGCGCGCGCGGTCGGCCAGACTGAGGGAATCCACCAGCTCATCCCATGAGACCTTCAGTAGGATTTCCGCCTGAGCGGCGAGTTCCTTCTGCGGCGGCGTGCGCAGCTTTGCCTCAACCGCCAGCGCTTCGACAAAACGTTTCTCCAACGCCGCTCTCTTCTGTTCGGTCAGGCGATTCTGATAGGGCGCTTCCAGCTCGCGAATTTGCTGTCGTAGAGGCTCCATTGTCTTCTTCAGCTCGTTGGTCCGTTTCGTGTACGCCGCCTTCTCCTCGGGCGTGGCCAGATCGATCTCGCTGGGCTCGGTCGCGGCGAAGAATGCCTGCAAGCGGAAGTAATCCGCCTGAGACACGGGATCAAATTTGTGATCGTGGCAGCGGGCGCACGAAAGGGTAAGACCGAGGAAGACCGATCCAATGGCGCCGTTCATTTCGGTAAGCAATTCATACCGCACCTCATCCTTGTCGACGTTCCCGGCGACGAGATGGATCGGCCCACACCGGTTGAATCCCGTCGCGATCAGCCTGTCCGCTTGCCGGATCGGGTCCGGGTCGCGCGGCAGAAGATCGCCCGCGATCTGTTCAGTCACGAACCTATCGAACGGTTTATTGTCATTCAAGGAGCGAATGACGTAGTCCCGGTAGCGCCAGGCGTGCGGCCGGTCGGCGTCGATTTCGTATCCGTTCGACTCGGCAAACCGGGTCAGGTCGAGCCAGTGTTGGGCCCATCGTTCGCCGTACTGGTGCGAACCCAGCAATCGTTCGACCAGCGAGGGATATGCCTCGGGACTGTCATCGTGCAGGAACCGCTCCTCCTCCTCCGGCGTAGGAGGCAGTCCGGTCAGATCGAACGTCACTCGCCGCAGGAGCGTTATTCGATCAGCGGGCGGAGTCGGTCTTAAGCCCGCCCGTTCCAGGCGGGACAGAATGAACGCATCGATCGGATTGGCGACCCAGGCTTTCTCCTGAACCTCGGAGGGTTCGTGGCGGACCACCTTTTGAAACGACCAATGGACTGGGTCGCCTTCGGTCCCCGCCGGTTGCTTCGGATCAGCCTTGGCGACACACGGCAACCCGAGGAGCAGGAATGCCAAAAAGGGGATCCAGGCGACCTGCGCGTGCCCAGGCTCGGAAGCGAATCGAGGGTAGAAGAGTCCAGCCACGGCAACACTCTGCAACGCGGGAGATCGGGTTTCGCGCCGCACCTTAGAGAGAATCCTGCCTCCGGCTACTTTTGGCCGTAATATCGTAATTGCCAGGAGTTTGCAACCAATCGCGCGGGTGCAACCTTGGAAAAAAAGGATTAAAAGTTCCTCAAAACGGTCGCCGAGCGTGCATTTGTGCATAAATAGAAGAAATACGCTGCGATTCATTGCCTATAATGAACTATTGTCAGGCATGTAGCCCTCCAAATTGCCATACCAGCCTTCCGCAGTAGATTCAGCGGCCAATGTAGGCCGTTCCACGACGCTAGGGAAGGGGTGGCTCGCCGTTCGTGCCGTCGGGCCTCCAATCGGGACCGGCGGCAATGGTTTTTGATTTCCCGCGATTGACCGAAAGCCCTCAACCGGCTAACGATAGGATCGACATCACATGAAACGGAATATGAAAATGGCCGGAACGGATATCCGCGGAGAGGCACGCTATCCCACCGCGCTGGCCGAGCGCGGACGGCGTGAGCACGGTGAAAACCGCTTGTCGGCCGTGATCGGATGGGAAGAACCCGGTAGTGTCGATGTGCTGGCACCCTCCGCCGATGACGACGAGCCCGAAGTTGCCCCCACTCGCGCCGAGCCGGCACAGGAGACGGAGGATTCGCACGCCGCGGACGACGCCCTTGGTCTTTACCTGCGGCAAATGGGCGCCATCCCCCTGCTCACGCGCCAGCAGGAACTGGCCCTGGCCCAACGGCTAGAACACATGCGCACGCGCTATCGCCGCGCCGTCTTGGCCAACTGGCGGACCATAGCGCGCGTGGTCGACACGTTCGAACGGGTGCTGGCCGGCCAGCTCGCTCTCGACCCCACCATCGACGTCGTCACCACCTTAAAGCTCAGCCGCGATCAAATCCTGGCCCGCATGCCTTACAACTTGCGGACGCTGCGATCCTTGCTCAAGGAGGCCGACGCCAATTTCAAGGCTCAGCAACGCGCCGCCAGCGCGTCCGCGCGCCAGCGCCTCCGCCGCACACAGTGGCGGCGGCTGATGAAATCCATTCGCCTGGTCGAGGAACTCTCTCCGCGCATCGAGCTGCTCGATCACTGGACCGACGATCTCCGCCAAAAGGCCGCCGACATGAAGTCCATGTCTTGCCAGATTCGCAAGACCGATCGCTCCGCGGCCGGGCGCGAACGCAACACGCGCTTGACCAAGAATCTCCGCGATATGCAACTTGAACTACAGACTACCGCCGATGACCTGTTCCCCATGGTGCGCGTCCTCGAACGGCGTCGCTATCGCTATCAACAGGCTCGCCGCGAACTGGCCGAGGGAAACCTACGCCTTGTGGTCTCCATTGCCAAGCGCTATCGCAGTCGGGGATTGCCTTTCTCCGACCTCATTCAGGAAGGCAACCGCGGCTTGATGCGGGCCGTGGACAAGTACGAACACCGGCTCGGTTATAAGTTCGGCACCTACGCGACGTGGTGGATTCGGCAAGGCATTACCCGCGCCCTGGCCGATCATGCCCGCACCGTGCGCGTCCCTTGCCACCAGGTTGGCACTCTGGCCGCCATCGAGCGTGTCCGCGGCGAACTCTCGATCAGCAACGGCCGCGAACCGACCATTGAGGAGATCGCCGCCGCCGTGGGCGTCACGCCAGAGGAGACGCAATCCCTGCGCGTGGTTTCCCGCCATCCCGTTAGCCTCCACGAGCCGCTTGGAGGCGACGGCGAACGCGCCCTCGAGGACTTCCTTAACGACCCGGGCGCCATGAACCCCGGCCAGGCCGTCGATCAACACTTGCTGCGGGAACGGATTGCGGAAGTGCTGCGGTCCCTGACCCCTCGCGAACGCGAAGTCATCGAACTTCGCTTCGGACTGCGCGATGGCCAGCCGCGAACCCTGGAAGAAGTGGCGCGCACCTACGGCATTACCCGCGAACGCATCCGGCAGATTGAAGCACGTGGCCTGCTCAAGCTACGTCAGCCGATGCGCCGCACCCGCCTCGCTGATTTCGCCGAGGTGGAATAAAGGTAATCACCCGTGGTTCGTAGTGACCGTATGAATGCGGTCACTAACGGGTTCTATGTTTGCAATCCGACCGTCTAAAGAATCTACGGAATCGCCAGCTTCGGCTTGTCCTTTATTTCACCATTCTTGATGCGGTCGGCATTCTCTTCGCGCGTGATCTCGTCCGCCAAGCTCCGTGCCTTTTCAGCCGCGTTCTTCTCATTCACCTGTTCCACGGTCACGGGCTCGGCCGGTTGCGAGGGCGTCTTGGCCACTTCCGGGGCTGTGGAAGCACGATCCGGATCCAAGAACGTTCCCTTGTAATCCGGCAAACAACCGCTCGCCAACAAAGACGACAGTATCAGGCCGCCTACGATCTTCTTCATCGGTTACCCTCCCTTGTCTCGGCCTGGGACCGTTCATTCTTGTTCCGTTTCAAGTCCGTTTTCAAATCCGGCTTGGTTTCCTCCGCCCCGAGGTCAATGCCAAGTTTCTTGTCGATGATTTGCTCGTCCAGGTCCTTCTCCACCGGCGCCGCCTCCAGCTTGGCGGTCCGCTGTTTGTAGACCGCCCACGCGCGCGCGTTCAACTCCTGGGCCAACTGGTCAAGTTCGGTATTGTTGCTCTCGATGGCGATCTCCCTCAGCCGGTCGCACACCGCCACTCGGCGTTGGAACGCTGCTTGCTCGCGCGCGAGCGCGTTGGCCGCCGGCGAAAGGCTCGGCTTCGGCGCGTCGGCGCCCGCTTTGTCCGCCTTCTTCACGGCGTCCTTTTTGTCCGCATTCTTTTCCGATATCTTCTCCGTCGTGTCGCGGCCGAGGTCAAACACCTTATCGATGATTCCGGGACGCTCATTGGGTCGGACGACTGGCCGCCGCGCCGGCGTGCCGTCCTCGTCGGCCGTCGCCAGGGCCGCACTCCATCCAAGTACCACGGCCGTCCCCAAAGCCCACCACTTGCGTGCGCGCATGGCTCCCTCCCAACCGCAGGCGATCCCCCATTAGCCGATCCTCGCCCCCGCGAGGTCGGCCCA
>Ga0207095_10162_pt1 | contig 20292 bp, 12 predicted proteins | sample Alteio_BWMinHeat_88_FD_153529 | JGI IMG/M metagenome (GOLD analysis project Ga0207095, IMG submission 153529) | Enriched cells from forest soil in Barre Woods Harvard Forest LTER site, Petersham, Massachusetts, United States -... | ecosystem: Environmental > Terrestrial > Soil > Temperate forest >... | reverse complement strand
AGTGGATGGAGGAAACCAAAGTAAGCAATTCGAAAAGCGCCCCAAGGACCCATCGCCTTACAGCCAGTACGAAAGAGTTCCAGAGTGAGAACGTCGAACTTCGAACACAACGATGACGACAACGAACCCGCAATCGTCGCATCGATCATTACAGCAACTCTTCCTCGGAATTAATGTGCTGTTTTGCTCACATGAGCCTGCTTACGGCGACCCGATCGGCTGAAAGACGATCGGGCTGACGAGAAGCGTTGGTTCCAGATAACCAAAGAGCGCCCACATGAAGTGATTTTCAGATGTTCGTGTGCCGATATTGGACTTTGCCCTGCATTTCGGAAGATTGAACTCAGAACCCGTGGGCAGCCCGCGAAAAGATTATTCAGATCGTACTCGCTGCCAACGGACGCCCCGCTAGGATAGGTCCCCTAACCGAAGAATGTTTTGGGAATGCCAATGGGCGCATTTCCCTGCGGCAATGCACTTGAGCGAATAGTCCGCTTCGCGTCAACTTGCCGGCACCTTAAACGGTAGGCGGTTTACAGCCAAGTGAATCAGGCACATTTGTAAATACTGCCCGACTTTCGGATAGTAATCGGTTTGTTGAGCGCATCGGCGATTGCGCCTCAATCTGCCCGTAGAAAGTCCCTATGCATTCACAGGGGAGTGAGAGTCCGAGAGTCTTCCCCTTTAAATGCCGGGGACGCGGGTGGACGACACCTCTAAACTCGAGTTTTTGCGTGGCAGTCTGGACGTTTCGATCCCAAAGGCCCCTTGTGTGGGGCCCGCTCCCATGGCTATGCCATCACAAGCCTGATCAGGGGCCAAAGTGACGAAAGGCATCGACACACATTTCCTTCTGAGCTGCTATGGCTCGTTTGACCTCAGAACCCGAGACATCAGGACATATGCTCAACAGACGGGTATGCGAGGCGGTCCCTTCAAACGATTACTGTCACCATGCGGAAATGGTCAGGTGGTCAAGGTATACGGTCACAGTCCCGCTCGCACCCAGCCCATCAATTTGGAATTGCGTGTTAATTACCGGGGCCCATCCAAGTTCGGCCGCGCCGAATGCCTTGACATTCAACTTGGTTTCGGCCCCATCGAGCCACACGGAATGATAGATGATGTAGCCGGAGTCATCCCGTGAGAAACTAGCCTGAACATGATGCCACTTGTTCTGCGACCAGCTACGCGGGTAGCAGCTTGTGCCACTTTTGCTCACCCAAAGTGGCTTTACATTCGTGGCACTTCCCTCGTTGACGGTGTAAGCCCAGTTTCCCGTCCAGCCGTCACATTGGAATCCGATCAGAACAGTCTGGCCGTTGGGCATTACCTGGTTGGTGTCAAATTCAATGTTGGCAATCTTATTCGAGGAACTTGTCAGGTATACCCACGTGTCATAGAAGAAGTTCTTGGCATTGACATCATCTGCGAAGACAACCGAATACCGCTCATCTCCGTTGTTCGTAAACGAGGTTACGAACTGCCTCGTATTTCCATAGAGCGAAGGAGAACTGACCAACGACATCGCTCCGGTGGAGGACCCGGGTCCGCCGGTATCGTGAGCGGAGTCCCAGCCGCTTAAGGTCTCAATGCTGCTCACTGTGGTTGCTGTGGAAGGGACGATTGACTCGGGCCCTGTTGAGCCCGCCTTGACGTTAATTACAACGTCTTTAACGCATGAAATTCCACTGCCAGCCCAGGCTTTCACATGTAATGTGTGCGGGCCGGAGGTCGACGAAACTGAAGTATCGATAGTTTGATCTATCAAAAAAGTGGTGTCAGAGCTGCTGTCAAACGAATAACCCATAGAGATAACACTCTTTGACGAGCAAGTCGCTGCACTCGCAGATAGGGTGAATGGTGAGGTGACGTCGGTGCTGTTGACAGGAGTATTAACCGTTACCCCTGCAAGGGCGGGGACTGCGAGACCAAGCATTGCAGAGCAGGCCAGAGTCAGTTTCCGAACGACATTCATCAGAATTCCTTTGTAATGTAGATTTTTTCAATCAAACTCACCAATTCGCGCTTGTAATCCGGAGCCGATCACTCTGTTGAAAGTGGTCTGAGAGTCACGACACAATTCATGTCAGGTCGAACTACTAGCAACCTCTCTGGGTCTCGGGCGGGCGACTAGCTCACACCTGCACACCCGGACTGATTCCGGGCAAATTTGCAGCTTTCGAGCGAGACCCTATTTAAAGCGGGTATCTCTTTCTGTCGTTCTGCCGCCTTAACGGGCTCGTTCACAATCGACTTTGTACCGGTAGGGCGAAGTTTTTAAGATTGTTCAGGAAAATGCTCACATAGCCAGCCTCGAAGCGACATTGATCTATCGCAATGAAAGCAACAAAATTTAGAATCCGGGCATCCCTGCAATAATTACCTGCATCACCTCAGATCTACTTGCCCGTGTGCGGCAAATTTATCGTTTCGTTTTCGGATTGCCCGGCAGCCGCACCGCGGGATGGGGCTTTGCTTCATCCTCGTCGTGGTAATTACGCCAGACCCCTCCGGCCTTGGGAGTTGGAACCCACCCATCGCGGCGTCGCCCTCAAATTCGAGGTCGTCCTGATGACCTCCAGGAAGAAACCCGCCTCCGAGATTCGGGGACACGGGGACAAGCCTGTGGGACTTCACATGCTCCCTCTCGCACTGCGCATCCGGAAGTTGGCACATGGATGTATAGTCCGCTTCGCGTCAACTTGGTTTCGCGGGAACCGACCCGGACCCAATTTGCAGCGAAGGCGGTTACACGTCCAAGTGGATAACGGTCAGTGGACAAGCGGGCCACTTCTACAGCTCATATGCTCGGCTCCTGCGAACACCTGGAAAGAAGTGCGTCGACCTCGACGGAGTCTAGTGTTAACAGCTGGTCTCCCATATCCCGGCTTGCGTTAGCAATGAGCGCACGGGCTTCATCGTATCTACCCTGGCGCAGCCATAATTGGCCCAAGCTAACCGCGATACGCAACACGAAGAGCTTAGCGCCCTGACGGCGGGCTATCTCGAGAGCTTGGAGAAAGCTTTGCTCAGCGTCACACACTGAATCTGCAGTTTCGGCCAACTGGAGTTGGCCCTTTAACCTGAGCAATTCTGCTTCACAAAAGCGTTCGCCGGTCTGAAACGCGATGACCAATGCTTCATCGATAGCCCGGAGACCTGGTTGGGCTTGCCCTGCCTTCAAGTGCACCTCCGCAAGGAGACCGCGCAGGTGCGCCTGGAATTGATCACAACCGATTGCCCGGGCTGCGCTCATGCCGCGCGTGATTTGCAGGAGGCCCGCTTCGTGTTGGCCCTGCTGTGCCTCAGCCCACCCCTCAAAGACAGTAGCCCATGCGAACATAAGCTTGAAATCCTGCTCACGTGCAATGGCCAGCGCTGCCGATGCGTGCGTTCTTGCCGCTGTTTCATCGCGTAGAACCTGGTCAAGGCCGGCGGCAAACACCAGCGCCAGCGCTTGTGAGAAGGGGTGGGCAAGTTGTCTCGCCACGGCGACGGAGTCATTGCTGGTTCGGGTCGCTTCCTCTGTCCGTCCTAGCAGTGCAAGCGCCCGGGCCCTGAACATGCGGCAACAGACGCTGGTGTCGTGATTGCCATAACTCGAGGCCATGGTCGCGTCACGCCCCGCGTCATAGAGGCGCAGCCCCTCATCGGTGTGAAGCAGCGTGGCCTCTAGGTCCCCTCGCGACAGTGCCGTGGCCCATGCCGCATGATGAGCCTGCAACAGCAGTGCGCGATCCTCAGCCTGGCGCGCCAGCGCCAACAGCTCCTCGACAACCTCTTTAGCACTGCTGAGCGATCCCCGCCCCCAATAAAAGAGCCAGAGTCCCCAAAGCGTGGGGAAGGCTCTCGTATTTTCGCTGAGGCCTTGAAAGAGCGCCCGTGCCCGGGAGTACGCCTCCGCCGCCTCATTTGCACCCCATCCATGGGTGGCCTGGATCGCACCACCCAGGCCGGTGAGGATCGCCCCTTCGCGTTCCATGCGCTCTTGACCATGCGGCTGGCTTTGCAGGAGCTGGAGTGCTTTATCAAAATGCATTCGCGTTTCCGCGTACGCACTGCGCTGACGCGCGTTCTTTGCAGCTTCTTCCAGGTAGATCACCGCGCGCCGGATGTCGCGACCACGCTCAAAATGCATGGCAAGCTCAGCCGCAATCTCCGGAGCTCGGGCCGCGTAGGCGGTCTCTTTACATACCCCAACTTGGCGATGGAGTTCTTCCAGTCGTCCCGGAGAAATACCCTGATACACCGTGTCTCGATACAGGGAGTGAAGAAAGTCAAAGCCGGGAATGATGTGTCCGTCCGGCCCCTCAAGGGTGTCCGACCTGCGAATGAATCGCTGCCGGCGTGTGAGCGACGTCAACGTTGCGTCTGCTTCATTGATGGGAACGCCGGCGACCGTTGCGACCACTGACAGGGAAAATGTCACGCCCGCGACACTAGCTGCTTCCAGCAAACTCAGTTCGTTCGACCTGAGGCGACCGATCTGCGCATTGATCGCGCGGCGAATGTTCTCTGGAACCCCAAGATCGCGCGCACTTATCTGGCCCGCCAGTTTCCACTGGCCATTCTTCTCAGCCAAGAGTCCACGTTCAACCAGGTCGCCGAACAAGTTGACGACGAATAGCGGATTGCCGCCGGTGTGCCTGTGCACTAGCCGGGCGAGCGGCACATTGGTCTCTGCTTCACCAAAGAGGCGTGGAAACCGGAGTTTGACATATTCGACGACGGCGGATTGGTCGAGCCCTTCGAGGGCCATCTCACGGCACACGCCCTTCAATCGGAGTTCGTCGGGCAGAGTCGCCAGGCGATGTTCAGTTCCTGCCACTTCAGACGATCTAAACGTTCCGATCAGTAAGAGCCGAGCGGGCTCGGGTCGCCGGGCGAAGGCGGCGATCCAGTCGAGTGTCGAGGTATCGCTCCATTGAAGATCTTCAAGCCATAGGACTAGCGGGACACGCGCCGCAATTGTCTCCAGTACATCCGTGAGCTCCCGGAACATACGCTCCCTGGTCGTACCCGCAGCGGTGCGCTGTAACGTGGCGAGCCGTTCCGACGAGAGCAGAAAGGGGAGCTGTGCCAGCCAAGTTGGACCGTGACGCTCGATGATAGAGATCACGTGATCTCCGCCGGGTTGGCGACACAGGCGTGTCATGGCCTCGAGGATCGGTTCATAGGCCTCGCCTACGCCGAAGTGCTGGACGCATTGGGCCCAAGTTGCCCTGACCGGACCGGATGCGGCAGCCCTGGCAAAAAATGCAGAGACGGCGGTTGTTTTGCCCACCCCTGGTACGCCGGTTACGAAGAGTACCTGCCGGGTCCCTTGAGCCGCCTGAGTCCACGCGTTCAGCATCTCCTGCATCAGTGCTTCCCGCCCGACGAACAGCACTTCGTCGCGGAGTGAAGGCACCGTCGCAGCGAATGTAACCGCGTTCCGAACCTCCGTTGAGCCAGCAGAGGTTTGGGCGACGAAACGGTAACCCCTCCGATGGAGCGTTTCGATATAGCGAGGTTGCCGGGCATCGTCCCGCAGCAGGTGGCGAAGTTCCTGGATGCAGGACGTAAGAGCAGAATCACTCACCACTGCGTCCGGCCACACGGAGTGGAAGATATCTTCCTTGGTGACCACTTGTCCGGCCCTCTCGGCCAGGAAAAGAAGCACGGACAGGGACTTGGGAGTGATCCGAATATCGCGCGCACCGCGCCGAAGTCCTTGAGCAGGATCGAGTTGATAGTGACCGAAACGAAGCATGGCTAGTTCTCGCCTTCAAACTTCTCTCGGCCGAGATTCCAAAACTATTGTCCTATATAAATCCCAGAAAATCCCGATACTTCTCCTGAGACTTCGCGGTTGGACGACCCGTACCATCCTCCACGAGACTCAGGCGTCGAGTAGGGCGCCTAAAAGTCGTACCCACCTGCCCCTTTAGGGAGGGACGATCGGAGGACTAAGGAGGTCCTAAAATGACTCGAAGAATCGTGACTTTTGGCATAATTGCCACGGTGTTGCTCAGCACGGTAACCTCACGCGCGGACGCTGTTTCGGACTGGAACACGATTATGTTGAACACAACAGCAGCCCAGAACCCATTCACCAAGGCGCGCTTCGCAGCCATCACCCAATTGGCCGTCTTCGAGGCGGTCAATGCGTGCACTCACCAGTACCACACGTATCTGGACACGATAGCCGCCCCGGATGGCGCCTCGGCCGAGGCTGCCGCCATCACCGCTGCCCATGACGTACTCAAGTTTTACTTTCCAGCCGCGGCCGTCTCTCTTGACGCAGCCAACGCCACCTCACTCGCTCAAATTCCAAACGGTCCGGCTAAGGATAAAGGGGTCGCCGTAGGCGCCGCCTCCGCTGTGGCGATGATCGCTTTACGTGCCAATGACGGCTCTTCGCCGAGCGAGACATTTCTGCCCCCATCGACAGACCCCGGGGTCTGGCAGCCAACCCCGCCCGCCTTCGGTCCCGGCATTTTGCGGCAATGGCCCAACGTTACGCCCTTCGGGATCAAAACCAGCAAGCAATTCCGTTCGGACCCACCGCCTGCTCTCACCAGCAGCAAATACACGAGGTCCTACAAAGAGGTCTTGGAGGTTGGCGATGTGAACAGCACGGCGCGGCCGCAGGATCGCTCTGACGTTGCCCAGTTTTATAGCATTGCGAGCGCGGCTGATGTGTGGAATTCAGTGGTGCAGCAGATAAGCCTCGCCCAAGGCACATCGCTCACTGCCGAAGCTCGCGCCCTCGCACTGGTCAACATGGCGGTTAGCGACGGATTGATTTCAGCCATGGAGTCCAAGTATTTCTATGTCCGTTGGCGCCCGGTAACCGCTATTCGTGCCGGGGACACCGACGACAATCCGAGGACCGATCCAAATCCCGCCTATACTCCATTCATCACTACGCCCGCATTTCCCAGCTACCCCTCGGCCCATGCCTCCGCGAGTTATGCCGCCCGAGAGGTTGTCGAGGAGGTGTTCGGCTGCGGAAAATATTCCATCACGTTGTCCAATTCCCGTATTCCAAGCGTAGTGTTGCACTACTCCAAGCTGGAAGACATCACCGACGATATAGACGATGCGCGCGTTTATGGCGGAATTCACTTCCGCTACGACCAGGAGGCTGGCGGTCGCCAAGGTCGCAGCGTTGGCTCGTGGGTCTTCAAACATGACCTCATGCGCTTGCCCCACGCTGAAAGCCCAGAAGACCTAGGTGACAGCTGCGCCCAGTGAAACCGGACAGAATTTGGGAGAAAGGCTGGCAATATGATGGCGGGGGTGGCGCTTGGGAGGATCAAGACGCGCAAGAGCCAAGCACCTGCAAGGGTTCTCTACATGCGCCGCGTCTGCGATTGAAGAGCCGATATCCGCTATCCCCAACACGAGCTCCTTTCGCCGCGAATAAGCACCCGCTCGCCAAAGCGAATTTAGAGATGGTCCAGCCCTTGGCGAGCAGCGATTTGGCAGACGGGACAGGCATTTGAGGCGATTAATGGCTGGACCAACGCGAACGGTTCCGCGCAGATCAATTTGCCCACCATCACCACCGACCGGCCCAGCATGGTCCCCGGCCAGTCCTACAAGGCCGCCAATGCAAGCCTTACGAACTGGCTGAACCCGAATGCTCTTACGCCACAGCCTGCCGGGACGCCGGGCAATGAAGCCAGCTATCAGTTCTTCGGACCGCACACGCGGCGCGCGGATCTGTCGATCTTCAAGAACTTCGAGTTGCCCGAAAGGATGACGCTGCAGTTCCGGGCCGAGGTCTTCAACATCTCCAACACGCCCAACTTTGCATCTCCAAATGCGGGCATCAGCGGATGGACGGAAGGTTCACAACATGGGTTTCTATACCCGATTAAGGCGGGAGACAATCCGAACTTCTGCAGCGCTGCAACCCCAGGATGCACTTCGGTTGGCCTGCTGCCGGGTGACACGCCCACGAGCGAAGGCGGTTTCGGCTCCGTTACTTCGACAGTCGCAAACATCAACCCGCGGCAGTTCCAGTTCGCGCTGAAGCTCCTGTTCTGGTCGTTCTCGCGCTCGGATGAGGCGGCAAACACCGCCTCATCTCTCGCGAACCCCAAAGTAACGAGCTTGCCATATTGAATCCGAAAGGTAACTCCCGATGAAGAGACTTCTCGCAATACTTGCTTTTCTGTTTGCGTCGTCGGCGTTCGCGGCGCCAAACCTTACAGGCCAGTGGACTATCCATAACAACATCGCCGGAAACGAAAACGATCAGGTTTGCGAGCTAGCCGTGACCGACAACAAAATCACCGGAAGCTGCAAGTCTCAAGAAGACAAGGATCTTCCGGTAACGGGCACTGTTGATGGGAATCAGGTCACCTGGCAATATCAATCTGACTACAATGGCTCTCCATTGACCCTCATCTACAAAGCAACCCTGAATGACTCAAACAAATTTGCGGGTACTGTCGAAGTACAGCCCTTCGGCATCACAGGAGACTTTACCGCGACGCCTGCACCCGGAGTGCAGTCTGCACAGTCGGCCACTGGGGCATCTGGCTCAGGGCAGGTGAGCGCTGTGACGGGTCAATGGTCCATCCATTCCAACATCGCCGGAAACGAAAACGACCAGGTCTGTAAGCTCGTAGTGACCGAAAGCAAAATCACCGGAAGCTGTAATTCTCAAGGCAAGGATCTCCAGGTCACTGGCACCCTCGATGGGAAAAAGGTCACCTGGCAATATAAATCGGATTACAACGGCTCTCCGCTTACCTCATCTACACGGCAGCCCTGAGTGACTCAAACAAGTTTACGGGTACTGTCGAAGTACAGCCCTTCGGCGTTACCGGCGAACTTCACCGCTACCGCGGCCATGGAGTCGCAGTCTGGACAGGCGGCCGCTGGACAACCAGCCTCGCAGCAGGCGAACGCGCTTACGGGCAAATGGACCATCCATAACCGCATCGCAGGCAACGAAAACGATCAGGAATGCGAGCTAGCGGTGACCGACAACAAGATCAACGGAAGCTGCAAATCTCAAGACAAGGATCTTTCGGTCACCGGCAGCGTGGATGGAAGCAAGGCCACCTGGCAATATCAAATGGATTACAACGGCTCTCCGCTTACCCTCATCTATACGGCAACCCAGAGCGACTCGAGCAAAATTACGGGTACAGTCGAAGTAAAGCCGTTCGGTATTACCGGCGACTTCACAGGTACCAAAGGCTCAGCATCTTCGCAGCCTGGCCAGGCAGGCGCGGGACAGTCTGGCTCAGAAGATGCGGCAGTGGGGCAACACCTCGTAGTGCAGGCGGGGCCGGGTGGGATCTTCGAGAACCAGGCGGACGTCGGCAAAGCGAATCCCGCCGGCATGGCGGAGTTAGACGCGAAAAGCGGCGTGTATTCAATCGAATCAGCGGGGACGAATCTTTGGAACAAGGCCGACGCTTTCCATATGATCTGGAAGAAGGCTGCGGGCGACGTTTCCCTGACGTCGGATATCGAGTTGGCAGCGCCGACGCCGGGCAAGTCGAAACCCGCACCGCAAGGCGGCCGTAATATTCCGGCAGACTCTAGATGCGGACTCGGCCACAGCGTATGTTGCGGTGCACGGCTCGGGCTATACGGCGCTGCAGTACCGGCCTAGCAAGGGCGCGCTAACGCAGGAAATCGCTTTCGACCCGGAAGCTTCCACCAGCAATCCGACGCAGTCGCGTGCTGTCGCGCTGGCTGTCCCAAATGCCCACTTGGTTGCTCCCAGGATTGTGCGCCTGGAGAAGCGCGGCAATACGATCGCGCTATTCGTAAGCATGAATGGCGAGCCGCCGCATCCAACAGCCGCTTCGATCAAGCTGCACTTTGAGGAGCCGTTCTATGTGGGGCTGGGAGTTGCCTCGCACCAAGACGGCCAGCCGGAGAAGGCGGCGTTCTCGAAAGTGGAACTGAAGCCCCTGAACGCCGTAGCGAGCGCGTACCTTGCGATCGAGCGGCCCAAGATTACAGGGCTCTCGCATTTGGCCGTCTACACTTCGAATCCCGAAGCTACTGAACACTTCTACCGCGATGTCATAGGCGCAGTGAAGTTGTCCGATCCTGAGAATCCGCAGGGGGTGCGTTATGCCCTGAGCGACACGCAATTCATCGAAGTGCTGCCTTTGCCGGCCGGCGCTGGCATCAACCGCCTCGACCACAGCGCGTGGAACACCGAAAATGCCGAACAGCTTCGTCGCTATCTAGCCGCAAACAACTGGAAGACTCCAGAGAAGGTGGAAAAAGGATCCGACGGCTCCCACTGGTTCGAAGTTCTGGACCCCGAAGGCAACAAGGTTCAGTTCGTGCAGCTTCCTCCTCACAGCAAGCCGTTAGTGGCGCCGGACGTTATGGGCCATCACATCATCCACATGGGCTTTCTTGTCCACTCCCGAGATGCGGAAGACACGTTCTACCGCACGTTGCTGGACTTCCGTCCTTACTGGTGGGGCGGGAGAAACAAAGGCAAGGTTGACTGGGTAAGCGAGCAGTCTCCCGACAGCCCTGACTGGCTGGAATATATGCTGGTTTCCGACCCCGGGGCGGGCATCCCGGCGAACATGAGCAAGATGTATCTCGGCGTGCTTGACCATTTCTCGATCGGTGAAAACTCTGTTGACGACACGTTAGCCAAGCTCAAGGAGAGCGGCGGCCTGCCTAAAGCAGGCCGCCTCGCCGGCATGCCAGCGTCGAACAGCACCCAGGTGGGCCTGGACGGCAAAGGGCAGTTAAATCTCTTCGATCCCGATTGGATTCGCGTGGAATTTATGAACTTCCATCACACCTCGGAGCCCTGCTGCTCTCCGTTCACCGCTCCCGATCCTTCCGAATAACAGATGTTGCCGTCGATCTCATCTCATTTGAAACTGCGGTAAGGAGTTCGCACTGCGGAATCTCCAGAACCTTCGGTACAAATGAATAGCTATTCAAATCCAACTGTTCGATAAAGGAGATCACCACATGCGGAGCAATTTGAAGATTACTCGACGCAGTTTCATTCCTTTGGCCGGAGGCGCGCTGGCGGCAGCCGCCTTCTCGCAGCAGACGCGGAGGTCCCACGGGTTGCCCGTAGGCATTCAGCTCTACATGGTGAACGCTGACCTCACGAAAGACCCCGCCGGTACTCTCAAGAAGCTCGCAGAGATCGGCTACTCCGAAGTAGAAACAGCAGGGTTAGGAAAACTATCCGCCGCACAATTCCGCGACCTGCTACGGGATGCCGGACTACGGGCACCCAGCGCTCATCTCGCGTTTGGGATGGATGACACCGACAAACTGCTGGATGCCGCCAAAACACTAGGAGTGGAATACGCTGTTAGCTCTATGCTTCCTCCCAAAAATGAGGGGGTTACGGATTTCTTCAAGAACTTGAACAGCATGTCCGCAGACGATTTCCGACGCATAGCCGCGCACGCCAATGAAATTGGGCAGAAGACAAAGGCAGCAGGGATGCAGTACGCCTATCACAATCACAATATTGAATTCCGGGATGTGAGCGACGGTAAAACAGGCTACGACATCCTGCTCGAGGAGACCGACGCATCGGTTGTGAAATTCGAAACGGACTGTGGATGGATGAAGGTCGGCGGTAAGGATCCGGTTGAATATCTGAGGCGATATGGCAATCGCATTGCCATGCTGCATGCCAAGGACTTCAAGAACATTACAAAGCCGGTCACCGCGCTCTTTTCCGCTGACAGGCCGCCGTCATCCGAACTCGGCCGTGGAAGCATTGATTACAAGCCGATTGTCGAAGCGGGGCTCAAGGCTGGGGTGAAGCACATCTTTGTGGAGCAGGAAGGGCCGTTAAAGGAAGTTCCTGCGATGGAAGCTGCTGAAATCGATTACCGCTATCTCAACCCACTTCTAAGTTAGGATGGCTCGGCGCGATTTCCGTATGACAGGTACCATCCGATACCAGTAATTAGGAAGGCAGCTCACCATGAAGATTCTTCTCGCAACATTTGCTTTCCTGATTGCCTCGACAGCATTCGCGGCGCAAGACCTGACAGGCCCATGGACCATTCATACCAACTTCCAAGGAAACGAAGCCAACTACGTATGCAAACTGGTCTTGGCCGACAACAAGATCACCGGAACCTGCAATTTTGCTGACAAGAATCGCCAGGTTACTGGCGCCGCCGATGGAAACAAGGTCACTTTCCAATTTGCTGCACCTGCCGGTGGCTATCCGTTTACAAACAGTTTCGCGGGAACCCTGGATGACTCGGGCAAGATTGCCGGAACCTTCCAACTTGCTCCCGGCCTCAAAGGCATCTTCACTGCTGTTCGAGGCGAGCATTTGCCACCTGAAGGCGCGTCCACCGGCTGGGTGACGTTTCCAACGCGCGATCCGCATACGCCAGGGTATGTGGCGGCGAAGGATTTGCCGGACGGCGCCCTTCCGCCCGCGAATGCAGACGGAAATTTCGTCCTTGGGCCCACACACTCGCGAGCGCCCGAATCGACGACGCAACCCGACGTACCACACGGCAAGACGATCTCATTCGTGATGAACTCGACCGACAGCAAGATATATCCCGGCATTGCCCGAGATCCGGGGCCGATAGGCACGCCCGATCCGATGGATCCTGCGAAGATCATTGTCACCACAAGTCATCCCGCTCCTTACACGCGGCGCGTGTCTGTCTACGTGCCAAGCCAATACAAGCCGAGAACCGCGGCGCCATTCCTTGTGGGCGCGGACGGATTTGTGCCTCAAAACTCTGTTCTCGACAACCTGATTGCGCAGCATCGCATTCCGGTAATGATTGCGATTGGGATTGCCAGCGGTGGAGGCGACGCGCAGGGGAGCGAACGGGGGCTGGAATACAACACGATGTCGGGGCTCTACGCCGAGTTTGTTGAGAAGGAAGTGCTGCCGCGCGTGGAGGCAGAGGCAAATGTGAAGCTGACGCACGACCCCGACGGCCGCGTGACGATGGGATTGAGTTCGGGCGGGTGTGCGGCACTGGTCATGGCCTGGTATCACCCGGACCTCTATCATCGCGTGCTGGCGTACTCGGCAGATTTATCAAATCAACAGTGGCCGTATAACCCTGAGACTCCTGATGGCGCCTGGGAGTTCCCCGAACACCTCTTCTCTGGCTCTCCAGTGAAGCCGATTCGCCTCTGGATGGAATTGGGTGACGCCGATGTGCTGAACCCTAACGTGATGCGCGACAACATGCACGACTACATGGCGGCTCACCAGCGGTTGGCGGCAGAGCTGGCCGACAAGGGATATCACTATCAGTTTGTGATCGCACGCAAGTCGGGACATGCCGACGGAGCCGTGATGGGGCAGACGGCGGCGGAGGCGCTCGAATACATCTGGCAGGGTTATCCGAGCGGCGAGAAATAACTCCTGGGCGTCGAGGCCGGCCCGCACGTTTGTGATGGCCTCGGTCACGCCTTCTTCTGCAACACCGACCTGCCGGAATCGCGCGAGGCACTCGGTGTCTGCAGTGCGATCACGGTTTTGGGAGCCATTTGTTATGCAACATTGGCTGGGTCGGAAACGATGAGTATTGCATAGGAACCGTGTTGAAGTTACGGGTAAAAAAAGTGCGGCGCCGCATGAAAATCTAGCCGCCGGACTCAGGAGGATTCACCATGAAGTCGCTACGCTTGAGTTTTACGTTGCTTGCGGGTCTGTTTCTGGGCCTGCTTTGCGCTTCTGCCAGGCTTTCTGCACAGAATCCATTTCAGTCCGGCACGAAACACCGCACCAATTTTGTGATCTATGACGTACAGAAGAAGACCACGACGACCGTCTTCACCGTTGAGGGAGAGTGGCATGCTCCTAACTGGACCGCTGATGGAAAGTACTTTGTCTGCGACATGGGCGGGAGCATATATCGCATTCCCATGAACGGCGCCAGCATAGGGAAGCCGGAGAAGATCTATGGGGACCCCACCAAGACGATTCTCACCAACGATCACTCCCTCTCATGGGATGGCAAGCAGATCGCGGTCACGGGTATCACGCTGCCGCTGCCGAAGAACACGAGGAGTGCAGCGGATATTCACAACCCGGTCATGGTCATGAATATGGACGGGAGCACAGCGCACGAAGTTCACCTGGGCTGGTTGCATGGGTGGTCTCGCGATGGTAAATACCTCGTTTACACGGGGATCGTCGACAACAATGCCGACGTCTACCGGGTCAGTACGGACGGGAGCGGCGAGTTGCGGATGACCACAAACAAAGCAGAGGATGATGGCCCCGAGTATTCCGCCGATGGCAAGTGGGTATACTTCTGCTCCAAACGGTCAGGCAAGTGGGATGCCTGGCGCATGCCGGCCGACGGCGCAGGGCCGGACGACAAACTGGCCGAGAAGATCACCAACGGTGGTGATACGCAGGATTGGTTCCCCCACATCTCGCCGGATGGCAAGTGGCTTTATACCATCTCCTATCCGATAGATCATCCGGACCACTCGTACATTGGGGATGGCATGAAGATCAAGCTGCTGCGTCTTAAAAACGGTGTGGGCGCAAAAGGCGCCGAATTGACGACGGTGAGGACCTTCTTCGGCGGGCAGGGCGCAGGCAACACCGGTGGCTGGTCGCCGGATTCGAAGAAATTTGTTTGGACCGAGTACGAGACGATTCAGGAACAGACGAAGTGAACCCTCCACCATGGGACGTGGCCTTCGATCGCGTTCGCATCAACGAAGGCGAATCCCACAATATCACGCTCTATCGCCGCGCCAACTACAATACGGGTCGACACAGGAACGGAAACGGATCACTGTTTCCGGCAAGCGAGTGTAGGCGCCTCGTCACGTGATCTGCGCCTCAACCAGACAATCGACTAGTTGATCCCTCCAGAAATCCACTGCGGGAGCCTCGGGCCTCGGCAGTGCTTTTCAGCCCGAGAGATTCAGTTTTTCACGACATTCGAGATAATAGCCGGGCTTGCTAGGCGGAGTTGTCGTACGCTTTTCCGCTGTTGACAATTGGCTTTAGCACGTTTTCAAACTGCCGTTGACGAATCTTCCGTGACGCCTAATTTCAATAAGTTACCGGCTTCTTACGGTCTGTCACGGCAAAGGTTAACATTCCACCTGAGCGAATAGTCCGCTTCGCGTCAACTTGTCGGCACCTTGAACGGTAGGCGGTTATACAGCCAAGTGAAGCGAACAAATTCGTAAATACTGGTCGACATGCCGATACAAATCTTGGTTCTGTGAGCGCTGTTGCCGCTCATGGTGATTATGCGGTCAATTAGTGTTTGCACTCGGATGGCGGTCGGCTCGGCAGGGTCATTCTCAGTCCGAGCCGACCAAGCCATGAATTCGCGTTTCACGATGCTATTTCGTCCAGAGGGCGGCGAAGCGGTCCTGGCCTGCGACGCTGTAGCCATTGACCAGTTCCAGCCGGTAGCCCTGGGCAACGAGCTGATCGAAGGTTGACTGGTATTGCACGGCCGTCAGGCCGTGTCGGGCCTGCCAGGCGGGCACCCCGGAGAGCTGGCGGAAGATAGCGGCGTAGCGGTCCTGCGCGCCGTCGCTGTAACCGCAGACCACAACCGGCTTGAAGCCCTGGGCCACGAGCTGGTCGAAAGTGGCCTGGTACTGCGCGGAGGTGAGGCCATGGCGGGCCTGCCAGGCGGGGGCGCTGGGCGGCTTGCGCCAGATAGCAGCGTAGAGATCCTGTGCGCCATCGAAGTAGCCGCTCACCCAGTCGAGCAGGTAGCCTTCGCCAACGAACTGGTTGAAGGCGGCCTGATACTGCGCGGAAGTGAGGCCGTGACGGGCGATCCAGGGATCGGCCGCGCCCTGCTGGAAGATGCAGGTAAAGCGGGGGCCCCCGGGGGTGGCGTAGCCATTTACGAGCACAGGATGATAGCCCTGCGAAGTGAGCTGATTGAAGGTGGTTTGATAATCGGCGGCCGTGAGGCCGTGGCGAGCCTGCCAGGCAGGCGAGGAGGCAGTCTTGACCCAGAGCGCCGCGAACAGCGGGGAGGACGTGCCGTAGCCGCTGACGTCCATCAACTGCATTCCGTGGTTGCCGACATAGTCGTTGAAGGCCTCCTGATATTTCTCCGCGGTGAGGCCGTGGCGGGCGATCCAGGTGCCAATGGGGAACTCCGGGGTGATGTTATCGAGATAGATGTTGGTAACGAGATCGCGGAAGCCCTGGGGTGGTGCGTCGATGAGAGAATTCGCGAGCACGACCAACTCCATGTCGCGGGGCAGGAAGTAGGAGAGGGTCTGCTCCGTCTGGAGGTCGCCGGATTGCCAGAAGCCATTCTTGTTGTAGAACGTACCGAGGCTCGTCGATTGAGTGAGATCGATGCCAAAGCTGTTATCGAGCATGGCCTGCGCGGCGGCCGGCGACATGATGGTGCCCTGGCGGCGGAAACATCCCATCACGTCAAGCAAATCGTTCACCGACATGTGCCAGGCGGTGCCGCCGGAGTCCGAAGTAAGATCGCCGGAGTTCCAGCCCGCGCCAACCGGAAAAGCGTAGGCGAGCGCGTCGGGGTCGGGGTGCGTGAACGTGGGTCCGGAGACGCCGGCGGGCTGGAATAGATTCTGAGCGACATAGTTCGCGTAGGCGGTGATGGTGACGTAATCCCAGAACAGGTCTTGAAACGGCGCCGGGAAAGTGGTGTTGGCTGCGATGACTTCGTTCATGACCGGGAGCAGGATTCGGCAGAGGCTGAAGTTCATGTTCTGGTAGGAATATACGCCGAGGTTGGCGTCCGAAACTCCGCCGACGACCTGCGTCTGCATGATGCCGTAGAACGTGTCGGACCCTGGGACGCGGAAGCCGGAGGTGTGCGTCATCAACTGGGCGAATGTGATCTTGTCGATGTTCGGGCCCTTGGCCCAGTAGGTGGGCAGGTAGTTGATGATTGGCGTGGAGGCCGGCAGGTTGTACGCGGCGAGCGTGCGCGTCATGGCGATGGCGGTGATCAGCTTGCTGCAACTGGCAATGTGCATCCGGACAGACTGTGCCCAGGACTCCGAGCCATCGGCCGGCTCCTTGGCCCAGCCGGCCTGGGCGGACGCGATGGGCTGGCCCTGATGGCGGAGTTGCATCGCGTACCCGGCGGAGTTGTTGGTCAGCGCATTATTCAGGGCGGCGACGAAGCCGTCGGTATTGAACGAGAGCGGAACGCCGGCGGGCATGGGGCGCGGGGCGAACTTTGTGATTCCTTCCTCAAGCCCTCGCGAACTGACAACGGACTGTGTATGCAGCGGCTGCATGACATGGGCGAGGGCGGCGGCATGGTCGATCACAAAGCCGCTCGGCAGGGTGGTGCGTTGGGCTGCTGAGTGCATAAAATCCTCCGGTTCGCTTTGAACAGGGTGAGTAGATCTGAGTAGAGATATTTTCCAAAATGACCAGCGTACGAACGACGAGTGACGTGGACAAGGGGGAAGCTGTTGCGATAGTCAGGAAATAATTCCAACCAGGCAAAAACGATCGCAGGTGCTCCCTGCAAGATCGATGTGCGCCGAGGATGTGGACAGCGGAAGCGGCGGCCTGATTGGTAGTGCGCGAGCGACAGAGTTCGTTTCATCTTGTCAGGGTCGCTTCGCCAGAAGTTCGAGAACCGCAGGCCCAAAAGCACCAAACAATCCATGACTCCGCTCGTCTGTCCAGGCGAAGAATTGGCATCCGGAGACATGCACAAGTGCCACAGTGTGTTGCTGCCAAACGGCGACGGCCGGACACTTTCCGAAATTGGCCCTTACCGATCCTCACAAATCAAATTGTGCGGATTTTTGAAGAGAGCATAAGTATAAAGGATTTGCGCCAGTTCGCCACGATTGAGGTGGCGGCGCACGTGGCTCGATGAGCGCATTACGGATCATTCGCCTAATTGAAAACATTGATCTGCAGGATTCAAACAACTGCGTTACGTTGTCATTCGAAGCTTTAATCCCCACATTCGGCCGGGAAAGATCGATCATGCTGACACGGGTTTCAGCCCAGTACAGTCCCATCGCAATCATCTCGTCATTCCACAGAACTTTCGCCATGGATTGAATTGGCGCCGGAGTTCGCAATCAGGCCCATTGCCACTTTCAACCCGAATCGCAAAGGGCAAAATCACGCAGCCCACCGCCGGACACCCCAACGAGAAGTTCACTCTCTGTTACACTCTGCCGGTAACAGGTACTTTCCCGCTGCGGTCGCGGCGTACTGCCCAAACAGGAGCCCTTTCTAGATGCCGCCACCAAACCACCGCCAACTCAATCCAGTTCTCGCCGCTCCTCCCGAACTCCGCCTGACGATCAATGGCTTGATCGGCGACCGCATTGGCGCCAATGAATCCAACTGGCTCATTCCAGCCCCCGCCACCAACCCTGGCATCATCGAGATTTTCAACCAGCGCCTCAACCTCCGGGACAACCCAGTTGCGTGGGCAGGCGAGTTCGCCGGGAAGTATCTTATCTCTGCCGTGCAGTCCCTTCGCCTGACCTCGAACCCTGCCCTCGATTTCGTGGTACGCCAGTTCGTCTCGCAACTGATCGCCACTCAGGGGACAGATGGCTCTCTCGGGCTTCCGCTTCAGTGGGATCTCTGGGGCCAGTACCACGTGATCCTCGGACTTCTGCGCTGGTACGAGCAGACCGGCAATAACAATGCCCTCGCTGCTTGTGAACGGGCCGCCGATCTCGCTTGCGCCCGTTATCTAAATCGTGTCTCGGCTATCGCCACCGACGACCTCGCCGACGCTGAAAAGAATCAGGCGATCGCGCACGCACTGACAATGCTCTACGAGTTCACCGGCCAAGCCAAATACCTCGAACTGGCCCTCGGCATCGAATCCGATTGGGCCAGTTCCACAGGTATCAATGGGTTTCTCGAGCATGCCCTCGCCGGAGGCGAATTCTACAATGGCCCCCGCCCGCGCTGGGAAACTCTTCATGACGTTCAAGCGATCGCCGAGCTCTACTTCATCACCGGCCAGGCACGCTACCGTCAGGCGTTCGAACAGATCTGGCGCAGCATCCGCCAGTTCGATCGTCACGCCAGCGGCGGTTTTACCTCGGGCGAAGCTGCCACCGGCAACCCGTTCGACCCGCGTTATATCGAGACTTGCGGCACCGTCGCCTGGATGGCGCTTTCGATTGACATGCTGCGGATCACGGCTGACTCCACCGTTGCCGACGAGTTGGAACTGAGCCTCTTCAACGCAATTCTCGGCGCGCAAACCGGCGACGGGCGACTTTGGACTTACCACACGCCCATGGGCGGCATCCCGATCGAAACTACGCCGCCACCTGCCGGCCGAGTCGGTTATCGGCTTCCCGCCTACTACGATCTTGCTTGGCAGGCCCGCGACCGTTATTCGCAACTCAGTTGCTGCGCCACCAACGGCCCTCGGGGAATCGGCTGCCTGGCCGAATGGGCAGTCATGCGGTCAGTGAACGCTGTTGTGATCAACTTCTATGGCCCACTCACGGCCCAGCTGTCATCGCCAGTGGGAACCGCGGTAATACTAACTCAGCGCACCGATTACCCCGCGAGCGGCGCAATCGCCATTGCCGTGGAAGTCTCCACCTCCTCGGTATTTACGATCCAACTGCGCATTCCGGCGTGGTCGCAAGAAAGCACGGTTGCCGTAAACGGCGTGCCCGTCCCGTGCAACAGCGGCACCTATTGCAGCATCACCCGCCAGTGGAACACCGGCGACGCAATCGCGCTTAGCCTCGACATGTCACCCCGCTTGAGCCCGGGAGCGGCAACCGCACAAGGGTTCGCGGCCGCCTACTACGGTCCATTACTTCTCGCTCTTGATACCGCGGATACAACCTTTGACCTCTTTAGTCCGCCCAAGCTCAACCTTGCGTTAAAGCCCCAGTTCACGACACAACCGGATTATTCGCTGCGCGCAACTTTCCAATCCTCGCAAGGCCCAATCACGCTGCGCGACTTTGCGAGCGCCGGCCGCTCCCAGGAGGGACTGCTCACCAGGCGTCCGAATTCCGGAGGAGTCTGGCAATTTTTCCGATCTGATCAGTCGATGATCGCCGAACAGATCACATTGCTTGGCAACGGAGCGATCCAGGGATACTCGAACCCGAATGAAGCGGGTTGGGGCTATGAGGGCGACTTACTCACGTTCTTCGCCCAGGGCGGCGCGCCGTCCACGCGTTTCACGCTCCGACTCGAACAGCATGGCAAACAGGTTCTCAGTGGCTTCTCTCTCCTCGATCCGTCGGTCCGTCATCTTCTGTCCGAGGTGGATTTCGGCATTGTCGGAAAGACCTGGCAATTCCGGCGTCTTACTGCATCCGGCGAAATCACCCTGC
>Ga0207095_10128_pt1 | contig 20393 bp, 18 predicted proteins | sample Alteio_BWMinHeat_88_FD_153529 | JGI IMG/M metagenome (GOLD analysis project Ga0207095, IMG submission 153529) | Enriched cells from forest soil in Barre Woods Harvard Forest LTER site, Petersham, Massachusetts, United States -... | ecosystem: Environmental > Terrestrial > Soil > Temperate forest >... | reverse complement strand
GCTTCGCGGGCCGCGTTCGAGGAAATCCAATTGGCCAGCTTCATGCGATGAATCACCATGTCGCGCCGTTCCAACGCCCGGGGCAGATTGGTGGCCGGTGACCAGGAGCTGGGAGCCTTGATGATGCCCGCGAGGAGCGACGCTTCGGAGAGGGTGAGGTGGGAGGCATCCTTGCCGAAATAACCCTTCGCCGCGGCGGCGATGCCGAAGTGCGCTTTTCCGAAGTAGATGCGGTTCAGATAGCAATCGAGGATTTCGTCCTTTGTCAGATTCCGCTCGATGCGAAGCGCGAGGAAAAATTCCACAAGCTTGCGGTCGAGAGTTCGCGAGAAATTGCCGATCAGATGCTTGGCGAGCTGCTGTGTGATCGTGCTGCCGCCCTGTCGCCTGGAAAGGTTTTTGCAGTTCACATAAAAGGCACGGGCGATGCCTTTGAAATCGACGCCGTGATGCTTGTAGAAATTCTTGTCCTCGGCTGCGATGACGGCCCGGCGCACGAGGTCGGGAATTTCATCGTGCTTGAGCACCGTGCGGTCCTCCGTGAAAATGCGGGCGATTTCCTCGCCATGCCGGTCGAGGAAAACGGTGGTGATGTTGTAATCATTCAGTTTCTTCAGGTCATACTCTTTGGCGCGCAGGTAGTAGGGCTTCAGGGCGAGCGCGAGCACGCCGGCAAAAATCGCGATGAGCAGGCAGAGAAAGAAAAACGCGCCGAGCATGCGCGGTTGTTTTTTCGAAGGCGGGGCGGAATAAAGAATGGCGGCTTGGGAGTTCATGGGAGGATCACCGCTTCCGCGCGAACGGAGGGCGGGGGTGGTTCATCAGGCATATCGGCCGCATCGATCGCTTTGACGGAGGTGGGTGGTTTCTCAACGATCGTTTCGATCGTCATGCCGGCGGGAAGCGGAGAGGAAGGGGCGTCTGCAGGAGCGGGAAGAGGCGTGGGCGCCACGTTGTTCGAGGCCACTTCGGTGGGCGCGGGTTGCGGTTCGGGTTCGTTGGGTCCCTTCTTTTCCGAGCGCAGCTGATGGCAGAGCTCGCCGAGAAGTCGGCAGCGCCAATATTGACGCAACCCTTCGAGACGGTCGTCCTCCTTCGGCGAATCGCTTAGATAGGAGGCTTTTTCATAAATGAGCGCGAGAATGAGCGGTTGAATTTGCGCGCGCTGGGCGGACGCGATGCCTTCGCGGGCGGCGCCCTCGGCGAAGCGCGCCATTTTTTGCAGTGCCACGTCATCCTTGATCTTCCAGTCCTGCGTCCGCGGCTGGAATTCTGCGTCGAGATGCAGATATTTGCGCTCGAGAATTTCGAGTTCGCAAAACTGGTTCACCCACGTGAGGCAGCGCGCCACGTCGCTCAAGGTTTCGGGAGGAGTGGACGGGATGGCGGGCTTGGGCGGCGCGTAGGCGGGACCCGGCACAAAACCGACGGGTTGAAGATTGGCGGGCGGGGGAGGGATCAAATCCTTCGCGGCCTCTTCCTCCCATTGGGACATCTGTTCTTGCAGGATGCGCGATTGCGTGGCGAGCCGGGGATCAAAAAGCAGACTTTCACGCAATGCATTTGCGCGGCGCGCGACTTCCTTGCTGAAAAATTCCGCCGAGGTCAGCTCCGCCGGCATCAACTGGCGGATCCAGCGGCTGGCGTGATAGGCGGGCCGGGCCTGGCTCACGCTGCGCAACACATTGCCCAGCTGTGAGTAAAAATCGAGATCCTGGAAGAGGGCTTCGGCGCGCTCGACGGCATCGAGCAAAAGTCTTCGGGCGCCTTGTTTTTGTTCCTCGGTGGCATCGGAACGTGATCCGAACGCCTGGCGAACCAGAAGCTGGGCTCCCTCGACCCGCGCGTTGATGTGATAAAGCCAGTCCGCTTTTTCAGCCAGCACCAGGGCGCTTTGAAGATCGTTTTGATCGAAGACAGAATGGTCCAGCTCGAGCAGGACTTTTTTCCGGATCGCGTTCGCCCGATCTTCCAGCACAGTTGCTTCGGGCAGGGGATTCGCGGAGGCGGCCAGCACGCGGAGCTCGGAGCGCGCCGCATTAAATTTTTCGCGCGCGATGTAGAGCTGGCCAAGTCGGTAGGCGCCGCGGCCGCTCTCGTCATTGGCGATCACGTTCTCCCACATTTTTTTGGTGGAGGCCGGGAGTCTTTCGAGATCCACGGCATTAGTGGGCCAGGACGCACGTTGAGCGTCGAGGGGCTGCATCAACTGGCGGCAGCGCTGACCGAGAAGTTCGAAGACTGCTCCTTCATATCGCGGCGTTTTGGCCAATTGCGGTTTGGCCGGCAACGAGCGATTGAGCAGGCGTTCCGTGGCTTCGTTCAGATCATCCGCCAGCACGCATTCGATCCCCAATTTTTGGGCGTACGCCTCGACCCCCGTGAGCGCGCCATCGGTTCCCACGCCGAAACGCTGAAAGCTCGGCACAATGATCTTTTTGATTCCCGCGCGCGAGGCGGCCTCCACGCGTTTTAAAATTTCCGTGGCGGGCCCGAGCGATCCGTCCGGAGTGAGGCTGCCAATGAGGGTTGTATTGGGCGGCCATGGCGTTCCCGAGGAAGCCGCGACCATTCCAACGGCTACGACGGCGCCCATTCCGGGCTCATCGGGCAAAGGCGCTTTTTCCACCGTCCAGCGGGTTTCCAGCCACGGATCCTGCCAGGCGATGGCGCTCGCCACCGTGGCGAGCCAGATTTGGGAATGAAGAAGGTCGGAGATCTGGCGGTTGGCAAGCAGCTCCGGTGTGAAGTGGACAATGGAGGAGCCGTCTTCGCTTTTGATGAATTCGCGTTTGAGTTGGACGGTGTCCATCTTCGCCTGGCCATCTTCCGCGCGGTAAAGGACAACTGGAATTTGAATGTCGACGGGCGTCCCGATCTTCGTCAAAGGCAATGGCTCCGCAGCTTCGCACGGCCCGATCGAAAAAAGGGCGAGGGAGGCGAGTAAAAGCAGCGTCCGCAGAACCGACGCGAACCGATATGGCGAATCGTAGGGGTCCACAAAACCAGAATACCCCTGATTCCCTGCCTGAACATCAGGCACGCGGGCTGTTTGTGGCTTAATGGAAAGTCCCCTATATAAAGAAGGGAATCACTGGCTTTCAGGAGCCACAGAACGGGCGGACGACGTCCAGGTATTTAAGCGGTTCCACGATCTGGGTCATGCGGTCGGACAAGCGATGAGGCCAGCTCATCCAAAGCCGGTGTCGCGCGCGCGTGAGCATGACATAAAACACGCGCGCTTCCTCTTGCGTGTATTCATTCCAGGGACGAACCAGGCGGGGGAGCGCCACGGCTTCGAATTCCAGTCCTTTGGCGGCGTGGGCCGTCAGCAGGCGGACGCGTTGGGGTTCGACGTCCATCATCATGTCGCGCCGGCTGAGCGAAACCTGCTCGAGAAAAACGGAAAGCGCGAGGTCGCCGCGGCGTTCCGCAAGAAAGCGCGCGACATCCGCGAGGTCCTTCACATTGCTCGTGCGGATCGGATTTTGCCGGTAATCGTGTTCGCCCGGCGTTTCCTGGAGCAATTTCCAGATTTGAAGGATCAACTCCGGAATGTCCTTCGCTGAAAATTCCAGTCCCTGCGCGCGCTGCAGAAGCTGCGTCACTTTTCGGAACGCAAGTCCGAGCTCGCTTCCCATCTGGGCGATGATGCGGATGCGCTCGGGTTGCTTCTCTTTCAGTGTCGGCATTAATTTTTCCAGGACGTCGAGGCACGCTTTTGCGTCAGCTTCGGCGTGATGCGCGTCATCGAGTTTGATTCCGAGCGCTTGGACGACGTTGCCGAGGCGAAGCCCGGTGAGTTGCTCGCGGGCGAGCGTGGCGGCCGCGAGCGGCATGGTATCGAAATGATTCGGCGGATAAAAATCTACGCCGAGGCGCGCGCAGGAATGGCGGAGCATGCGCAGATCATAGGCGAGATTATGCCCGAGCAGGATTTCACCCTGCTGAAACTTCATTCCCTCCTCGATGACGGCACGCATTTCTTTTCCGCGCAGCGCGAGAAAATCATCCGTGAATCCATGCGTGAAAACGCTTCGGCCGACCTTTCCGACAGGACGGATGAATTCGGAGTAGGAGCGTGCGGGATTCTGTCCGACACGCGAAAACTGGATCACTTCGCTCGCCAGCGGATCCAGGCCCGTGGTTTCCGTGTCCATGGCGACGATGCGTTGCGCCTCCCATGCCTCGAGCAGCGGGTGGAGGGGATCGCCGGGCGCGCCGCGCACGAGGTAGCCGATGTGAAGTCCGGTTCCCGCGCATGATTTTTCGAGGACTTCAAGCGCGCCGGGCCGCGCGCCGAAACGCTTGAGGAGCCGGAGGATGGGATGGCGTCGAAAGGGCGTGACGAGATATTCGAGCACGGCGCTCACATCCTTCACCTCCTGCCGCCGGAAAAAATCGAAGTCATCCGCGACGAGATGCTGGATGCCGGCGGCTTTCAACGCCTGGGAAATTTCCACGAGCGTGCGGTTTTGCCGCGCGAGAATGGCGATCTCGCCGAGCGCGATCCCATTTTTTTGCCAGGCCTCCACCTGCGCGACGAGGGCCTGCGTCTCCTCATTGGAAGTTTCAAATTCGCGCAGCGTCAATTCGCCCTGCTTCTCCGTGCACGCTTCGGGAAACGCCTCCGCGCTGGGGATGAATGCCTTGCGGAGCGCGTTGGTGGCGTCGACCAGGCGTTGCGAACAGCGATAATTGGTTTTGAGGGAGAGACGTTTCGGTTGGAAGTCGGTTTCGAACGCCTGAAGCACTTCATGCGGCTGGGCGAAGCGCCATTCATAGATGGTCTGGTGTGTGTCGCCGAAAAACTTCACGCAGCGATGCTTTCCCCCCAGGAGCGAGATGATCCGGTATTCTGCGAGGTTGATGTCCTGCACTTCGTCAACGAGCATCCATGCGTAGCGATGCTGCCAGCGCTCCTGCGCCTCGCGGTCGGTCTTGAGGATTCGGTAGGCGCGCGCGATGAGGCCGGTGAAATCAACGCAGCCGTCGCGATAGAGAGAATCGCGATACATGCGAAATTCCGACGGCGTCGCGCCCACATTTTCCCCGAGCAGAAATCGGACGACGAATTGTTCGTAGGCGTTGAGCGCGTTTTTGGGTTTGTTTCCGTAGCGTTCCACGCGGTCGGGACGCGGCACGTATTGCCAGAGCAATTCGGAGGCTTCGTCCTCGTCGAGAATGGAAAAGTCGGGAGGCAGATCGGCGAGTTTTCCCTCCTCGCGCAGGAGACGCGCACAAAGGCCGTGAAGGTTGAAAAGCTGGACGCGATGGCTGGCCTCCGGCAGCACTTGGGCGACGGCGGCGCGCATCGCCTCAGCGGCGCGGTTGGTGAAGGTGAGGCCGAGGACGCGTTCCGGCTCGATGTCTGATGCGATGGCGCGTTCGATGGCGGCGGCGGCGGTGCGCGTCTTGCCGGTTCCCATGGGCGCCAGGACGAGGAGCGATTCGCGCACCGTCTCGACGATCGCGGCCTGTTCGGGATTGGGGAACATTTACCAGCGGGAATGCACGTGCGGGCGCACGAGGCGGTCATAAATCCCACGTGCGCGTTCCATGGTTCCTGAATTGAGCGGTCCAAGGTCCGATGCGGCGGCGTTGTCGCGCGCCTGCGTTGGCGTTTTGGCGCCGGGAATGGCGCAGGTGACGGCATCGAACATCAGAATCCAGCGAAGCGCGAATTGCGTGAAGCTCATGCCCTGGGGGACGGAGGGGCGAAGTTCGTCTACGGCCTGGAGTCCTGTTTCATACGGCACGCCGGAAAAGGTTTCGCCGACGTCGAACAGTTCGCCATGAAGGTTGAAGTTGCGATGGTCGTCTTTCGCGAAACGGCTTTCCTTCGTCAACTTTCCCGTGAGCATGCCGCTGGCGAGCGGGACACGCGCGAGGATGCCGACCTGGGCGGCCTTCGCCTTTTGAAAAAAAGCGTCGGCGGGTTTGTGGCGGAAGAGATTGAAAATAATCTGCACGCTCTGGACGTTGGGAAATTTCAGGGCCTGCAATGCTTCCTCCACGGTTTCCACGCTGACGCCGTAGTGCCGGATTTTCCCGGCGCGCATGAGATCGTCGAGCGCGCCAAAGACTTCGGGCATGGCGTAGACCTCCGGGGGCGGGCAGTGGAGCTGCAGGAGATCGAGGGCGTCGGTTTTGAGATTCGCGAGGCTGCGATCGACGAATGCGCCAAAGTTGGCGCGGTTGTAGCCTGATGCGGTGTGCGGGTTGAGGAGGCGTCCCGCCTTCGTCGCGATATAGATGCGCTGTCCGGGGAAATCGCGCACGGCATCGGCCACGAGGCGTTCGCTCCGGCCATCGCCGTAGACGTCGGCGGTGTCGATGAAATTCATGCCCGATTCGATGGCGGTCCGCAGTGCGGCGAGGGAATCGCGATCATCGACCTTTCCCCAGGAGCCGCCGATGGCCCAGGCGCCGAAGCTGATTTCCGATACGAGCCAGCCGGTTCTGCCCAAGGGTCGATATTTCATGTGAAGTAAAGGAAAACACCCATCAATTTACGCCAAGCGCGCAACCAAACTTGAAAATTGGTTTTTCTTATTCAAATTGCGAGTTAATTTGCCGTGTCCGACCATGATTTTTGCACGATCTTCTTTTTTCCTTTGGATGATGGCGATCACGGCGGTCACCGCCGCTGATCCTGTCGTCGAATTGGAAAGCTTTTCGCGAATTGAAAACGTCGATCTTTCAAAGCTCGTGGATGGGGAGATTGCCGCGCAACGTGGCGCATTGATGGAATTTCCGCGCGGGCTTTCGGTGGAAGCCTGTTTTGTCGTCAAACGAACTCCTGCGGAGACCATGGAACAAATGCGCACATGGGATGCCTCACCGCACGAGGATTTGAAATTGTATTTTCACAAAGCCATCCAGTCTCCCGCGAAGATGGAGGATTTTCAGGAGATGAAACTGGAACGGGCCCTTCCAGCCTTTCGCTGGCTCGTCGAAAAAACAGCGGCGATCTCATCCGATCGGAACGCATTACAGATCAGTCGAAAGGATCTGACGAAGGCGTCGGAATGGCTGGGCAAAGGAAGAGCGCCCGCCGAAGGCGCCGCCCAGTTCTGGAAGAAGCTTTTGCTGACGAAGACCATCGACTTTCAGGAAAAGGGACTGAAAGGCGACTTTACTTATGATTTCGAAAACGAACCGATCTGGGTGGAAAATGAACTTCAAAGCCTGCTGGCGGAGTCTCCGGTCGTCGAAAAACGTTTCCATTCCTTCCTTTCACAAACGCCCCTTGTGAAGGGCGCTCCTTTTCCTGCCGCGTCTTATGATTGGGAGCTTCTCGATATTTCCGGGCACGCTGCGTTCAATCTGGGCGCTTTTTATATGAAAGAGATCGAGCCGGGACATTATCAAGGGCTCGATTGCACTTATTATTCCAGCAGTGGCATTTATGCGTCATTCACGCTGATTGAAGTTTGGCCCGTTCAAATTGCCGGCGCGCCCGCGTCGCTTGTGTGGGAAGAGGATGTTGTTTCCGCGCCTTCCCTGGCAACGGTTCATGGTGTGGAACGAATGGCTTCCGGCAAGGTCATGCTTCAGGAGTTCAAGGAATCGCTGCGATATTTCTGCGAAGACATTCAGAAACATCAGGGAATTCCCTAACCCCATCTCTTTGTTGATCTTCGGAAGGCGCATGATAGAATGCGCAACCGTGAAAACCCGCCTTCGTTCGCTCTTCATCCTCCTTTTCACCCTGAGCGCCTTTTCTTTGGTCGCAGCTGAGAAGAGTAAAAAAGCCGATGTCTCGAGCGAATTTGTTTTGGAAAACAGTTATGTCGGCGACACGACCATGAAGATGGGCACCGCGGGGATTGGTAAGGTGGACGAGATCAACAATCATTTTCGATATGTGATGTCGCGGCAGATCTCCCAGGGATCCTTTTTGCGATTGGGCCTCGATGCGGAGCGTTTTTCCTTTGGATTGCCCAATGGCGCGCCATTGCCCAACACGCTTCAGTCCACGGCGGTCGTGATCGGCGCGGATATCGAGCTTGCCGATTCGTGGTTGATGCGCGCGGAAATTTCCCCCGGTATTTACAGCGATTTCAAGGACATCAGTGGAGATGACGTGGACGTGCCGATGATCGTCGGCGCTTCCTATTTGGTGAACGAAAACCTTCAGTGGGCTTTCGGCATCAGCATTGATCCCCGCCGCGACATGCCGGTTCTTCCGGGGGCGGGAGTGCGCTGGAAGTTTGCGGATCAATGGACGCTCAATTTCATCCTGCCGAAGCCGCGCCTGGAATACGAAGCGAGCGAAAAGCTGACGCTTTACGCCGGCGGCGACATCAAAAGTGGCTCCTACCGGGTGGACCAGAATTTTGGAACGAATCATGGCCGTCCGAACCTCAACAATGCTTCCGTGGATTACACGGAAGTGCGGGGAGGCGTCGGAATGTCCTGGCGTATTTGTCCGACGCTGCGCGTCGAAGTTGAGGGCGGCGGAATGGTCTATCGCCAGTTTGATTACCACGACGCCGGCTTTCATCTGAAGAACAACGGCATCGCCCCGTACGGACAGCTCGCGCTCAAGGCGAATTTCTAGTCTTTCATGGTCAAGGTTTCCATTGAGTACGCCGGGGGGTTGCATTGCGTGGCGACACATGGTCCTTCGGGAAAAAAACTGGAAACCGATGCGCCCGTCGACAACAACGGCAAGGGGGAGTCATTTTCCCCCACCGATCTGGCAGCCACGGCGTTCGGCACCTGCATGATGACGATCATGGGCATCGTGGCGCAGCGTCATCAAGTGGAGCTCAAGGGAACGAAGGTGGAGGTGACGAAGGAAATGTCGAAGGACACGCCGCGACGGATTTCCAAATTGACGACGGAATTCTGGATTCCGCTTCCTGAGAATTTCGAAAAGCGCGCCATGCTCGAGCAGGCCGCGCTCTCATGCCCCGTCCATCACAGCCTGCATCCCGACGTCGAGAGACCGGTGGTTTTCCACTGGACGGGGAAATAATCGGACTCAGTCTTTTTTTTGGCTTTCTTCCCGATAAGCGTATCGGACGATCCGATGGGCCCGTCCCATCATGTACATGCCGCCAAAAAACGCGAATAATCCGATGCCTAGGTACAGGCCATGGACGTCGTTCATTCTCGAAGAGGGATAGCTGATATTGATCAGCAATGCGATGAGGCACCAAGCGCCGTAGATGCAAACAAGGAGACCGATTGTTCGCACGACGACACCGAAACAGTCCGACGGTTTCATGTTTTTTACGTCTGCTGTTCCTGCTCGTGATTGAAGTAGGCCATGAAGACGATCACGGAGAACGCCGCGATCAGCACATGCCACCAGCTTCCCGCCAGGATGTCATTGATGCCGTGAAGCGTGGCCATGAGCGCGATGCCGACGGCGATGATGGGCCATTCTTTCGCGCCTTTGGCGCCGCGGATGGCCGCCACGCCGATGAACCATCCGACGATGCCCGCCCACGCGCCGTGGAGAATGGGGCCGGTCATCATGCGGAACACCACTTGAAGCAGCTGCGTTGTATAAGCGCCTTCCATTCCCGAGCTGGCGGCCTGGTTCGTGGCATTGATCGTGTAGTTCACGCCTTCCGCTGCGGCAAATCCGAGGCCTGACATGAATCCGAGAAACAGACCATCGCGCGTGGTCCGCAACGTTTTGGTGCGCAATCCAAAGATCAGCAATGGAACCGCCTTGGTGATTTCTTCGAGCGGTCCCACGGCCAGGAGATAGCCGAGGCAGCGCGATCCGAGACTGAGGCCGTCCGTTTTCGCATAAAGTTCCTTGATCAGCGGCAGTTTCTGGGCCGCGAGCAGGACGGGAATGCCGATGAAGGCGGTGAACGACGCGTAGCCAAGCGCGCGATGCCACACGCTGGGCGAAGGCTTGATGAGTCCGTAAAAGTAGAGCGCCCAAAAGGAGCAAAAATAAAGGGCGATCATCCAGACCGTGTGCTGGAAATCGAGATCGAGCTGCGAGCTGATTTTCCACATGGCAAGCGGGGCGACGCCGAAGATGAGCACCCAGCGCACGGCTTTTTTGCGCAGAAGATCGGGGCTGAGAATTTTTCCGAATGGAATAAGGAACCGGTAATCCAGAGCTTTTAAATCATTCACGGCGGATTTAATCGCATCCTCCAGAATGGGCTCGCTGTTTTCCTGCAAATTAAAGGCGTCATCCATGCCACGGTCCAGCGAAGGCGCACGGTCCTTCGACGCAAGAAGCTCGGAAATGGGCTTCCAATCCCTTCCATCCTCGGAGCGATATTGCGCGTCCGCCGGGATTTCGTGGAGGGTATGCATGGAGCGGAGTTGATCCAGGGAGAAGGGACCTTTGCTCTGACCCTGGCTTTTTAAATAGAAAAGTCTTTCGACGCGGATGGGGGGAGGTTGAATGCTCATGAAATCAAGAAGCTGGAATCTTCCGGGTTAAGCGTGGGACGACTGGCGATCCTTTAACGAGCGGGACGGAAAGTCAATGATGTTATTCGCGTTGAATCTCGGAAGGCGCCGCGGCTGCGGCGAAGCGCAGCCCTTCGAAAGGATGTCGAGCAACCCATCGTTGCGCCTTTTTTTCGATCCTGTTACGCTGCGCACCGATGCTAAACTGGATTTGGCTGGGCCTGGTGGTTCTCTCCGTGGTCCTTGGCGGCGTTCAGGATCGTCTGCCGGATGTCACGCGCGCCGCGTTGGAAGCCGCGGAATTTGCCGTGATGAAAATCGCGCTGCCGCTCGCGGGACTTTGGACGCTCTGGCTGGGCATGATGCGACTGGCCGAACGTTCCGGTCTCGTTCAAACCATCGCGCGCGTGCTGCGTCCGATCATGAAACGGCTTTTTCCGGAGGTTCCCGCGGATCATCCGGCGATGGGTTCGATGGTGCTCAACATGGCGGCGAACATGCTCGGTCTCAGCAACGCCGCGACACCGCTCGGCCTGCGCGCCATGCGCGATCTCGAGAAACTCAATCCGCATCCAGGTGTGGCCACGAACGCGATGTGCACGTTTCTCGCCATCAACACCGCGTCGATCCAGCTCATTCCGACGACGGCGATCAGCATCCTTGCCGCGCGCGGAGCAAAGGATCCCACCGCGATCATTGGGACGGCGCTCATGGCCTCGGTCTGCGCGACCACATCCGCCATCATCGCGGTGAAATTGTTTCAACGTCTTCCATTTTTCGGCGTATCGCGCAGCGGGGCGGAAGGGGAGATGCTTACCACTGAAAAACCTGAAGAGCCGGACGCCGCGGCCATTCCCGTGCCGGCGCCACTCAACCTCATGGGCATTTTCATTTTAATTTTGGCCGCAGGATTTTTTGGATGGCTCTTTTATCGTAACGCGTTTGTCGTGCTTCCACCGGAAATGGCCGCCGCCTCGATGTTTCAACGCGTCGTGCGCGGAGTGTCGCTGCTCGCCATTCCTCTTTTGCTCGGCATCATGCCGCTTTACGCCGCGCTGCGACGCGTGAAGGTTTACGAGGAATTCGTCGAGGGCGCGAAGGAAGGCTTTCAAGTCGCATTGCGCGTCATTCCGTTTCTCGTCGCCATCCTCGTGGCGATCGGCATGTTTCGCGCCGCGGGCGGGATCGAATTGCTGGCGCGCGGACTTTCTCCCGTGTTGAACGCACTTGGATTTCCCGTCGAACTTCTGCCGATGGTGCTGGTGCGGCCGTTGAGCGGAAGCGGAACGATCGGACTTTTCACCGATCTCGTCGCGCAGCAGGGGCCGGACACTCTGGTGAGTCGCATGGGCGCCACGATCCTTGGCAGCACGGAAACGACGTTTTACGTGCTGGCGGTTTATTTCGGTTCCGTCGGGATTCGTCGGACGCGTCACGCCGTGCCGGCGGGACTCGTGGCGGACATCGTGGGCGTCATCGCCTCCATAACCATCTGTCGCTTGATGTTTTAATTGTGGTGCGTTCCACCAGCGCGGAAACCTCCTCGAGATCGAGCGCATCGCGGCGTTCCGGAAACGGATACGCGAGCAGCCACCAGTCTTCCGTGAAGGACGCGGATTCGCCGGGCGCGAGGCGTTCCATCGGGCCGATGGGTTCGAGTTCAACAAGCTCGTCCTTGTAATACCAGACCGACACGGTAAACCCGGCCATTTCGTTGTAAGGACGGTCGGGATAGGTGGGAAACCGTTTCACGAAAAGCAGATTGTTGTCGGTGAGGTAGGCGAGCCAGCCCGCGTGCGAGTCCATGCCGAGTTTGGGATGGGCGGGCGGACCGATGATTTCGAGAAAGTTTTCCCGAATGCGCACGTTCGGATCCGAAGGCAGATAGTTAATGAACGGATCCGGACCGTACCGGAGGTAGGCATTCGGGAAGCGGCTTGGCGTCGTCAGCGGCACGATACAGATGCCGCCTCCGGGCGAAAGGGTGCGTCCCCAATGGCACCACGCCTGGACGCGGTTGGAAACATTCTGCATCGTCTGCGTGCAGGTGAGACGTGTGGAATCGGGGGCCAGCTCGAATGTGCGCGTGAGACGCATGCCCGTGGCGGGGTCGGCCTCGCTGGTCAGCTTCGCGACGCCGCTGGAATCGAGTCGCGATTTCCACGTTCCAACCCAAAGAGTCGGATGCGGCGGGATCGTTTTTTCCGGACCTATATCGAAGCGTCCGCCCCAGGGATCGATTTCCGGCGAGCCGGGCTTCCACGTCCAGCCGGCCTGGGAGGGATCGAGCCGCAGCGCATTTTTGCCGTGGACGGAATATTCCAGCACGCGTCCGCCGCAGTGCGCTCCCAGGACGACGCGCGTGGAATCATTTTCCAGCACGATGCAATCGGAGTAGCCGTGAAAATCCACGCGCTGCGCGCGGATGCGGGGCAAAATGATCCGATCCATGGACCATTCAGCGCTCCAGCGATGAGAATCATCAATTCACCACGATTGCATTTTTTGCAGCATGCAAAGGAATTTGCACGAGATCACACGTGAGGGAACTTGGGATTCCATGCCACTTCCCAGAGAAATCCGTCGGGATCGGAAAAGTAGCCGGAATAACCGCCCCAGTCGGCGCGATGTCCGGGTTTGGTGATTTTTCCGCCGCCCTGTTCGGCTTCGTTCAGAAGCGCGTCGACTTCCTCGGGGGAACGGACATTGTGCGCGAGGGTAAATCCAGAAAATCCATTTCCGGTCGCGGGAACGCCCGCGTCGGCTGCGAGGAGATGGCGCGGATAAAGCGCGAGCCACGTTTTGCCCATTTCAAAAAAGGCGATGTCACCCTGCTGGAGGATTTGGGGAAGTTTCAGGACTTCGGCATAAAAACGCGTGGCGCGTTCGAGATCGGAGACGCCGAGCGTGATAAAGCTGATGCGTGGTTCCATCGCGGACGCCAGCGCTTACTTGAGCACGGCTTCGATGTCAGCATCCTTCAACTGCATGGGATGTCCCTCCCATACGACCTTGCCTTCCTTGTTGACGAGGACGGCGTGGGGGATGGCGTTGATGCCAAATTCCTTGTTCAGTTTTTTGCCGGCATCGAGAGCGGGTGAGTAGTCCATGGGTGTTGTTTTCAGGAAAGCTTCCACCTTGCTCTTCGGTTCATCCGAGACACCCACGATCATGAGTCCACGGTCTTTGTATTTTTTGTAAATTTCATTGAGATGCGGAATGCTGGCGCGGCATGGAGGGCACCACGTGGCCCAAAATTCGAGAATGAGCGGTTTGCCGGTGAGGTCGGGTTTCTCGCGCAAATAAGTCACGGAAAGCGGAGGCAGCGGTTCGCCGATCATGGATTTTGTGGCGCGTCCGGACGCAACCTGTAACAACACGATTCCAAGCAGAACCAGGGTGACACGGGTGATGTTTTTCATAAGCAAACGGGTTTGATGGTTGAATATCAGCAGACGCTTTTAAACTCGATCTCTCCAGAGCATACATTTCTCATTTGGAAAGACAACACGTTGCTTGTTTTTAAGATCCGGGCGTTTGCCTTGGACGAGCAATGCATTGTAGGCTCCCCCTGTTCGTGGCACCAAGAATCTCGTGAAATCACGCCTCGCAAATCTCGATCTTCACCATGTCTGGCATCCCTTCACGCAAATGCGTGACTGGATGCGCTCCGTTCCCACGATGATCGTGCGTGGAAAAGGCCCTTATCTTTTCGACATCCACGGCAAAAAATATCTCGATGGCAATTCCTCCATCTGGACGAATATTCACGGCCATCGCCATCCGCATCTCGACCGCGCACTGCAAAAACAAATCCGGAAACTTGCGCATTGCAGTTCACTCGGGCTGGCGAACGAACCAGCTTCGATTCTCGCCAGGGAGCTGATTGATCGTACGCCGAAATCGCTGAAGAAGGTTTTTTATTCCGATGACGGTTCCACTGCGATCGAGGCTGCGTTGAAAATGGTGCATCAGGCGCATGTTCATCGAAAAGAAAAACGCGGCGCGTTCCTCGGCCTCGAAGACGGGTATCACGGCGACACAATCGGCGCGATGAGCGTGGGCGGAAGCAGGGGATTTCATGGTGTTTACAAGGAGCTCATGTTTCGCACGGAGAAAGTCCCCGCGCCTTATTGCTATCGTTGTCCCTACAACCGCGCGAAGCCGCAGCGCGCCGACGCGCGGACGTATGCGAAGTGCAACCTGGAATGCGTTTCACTCCTCGAGAAGAAGTTCAAAAAAGCGCGTCGTCCCTTCGCGGGCGCGGTGATCGAGCCTCTCATCCAGGGCGCGGCGGGAATGATCGCGCATCCGAAAGGTTATTTGAAAAGATTCGCCGCGCTTTGCCGCGCGCATGGCGTGCCGCTCATCGCGGATGAGGTGATGACCGGTTTTGGCCGGACGGGAACTTTATTCGCGTGTGAGCAGGAGAAGGTTTCGCCGGACTTGATGTGTCTGGCGAAGGGACTGACGGGTGGATACATGCCGCTGGCGGCGACACTGACGTCACAGAAAATCTTCGATGCGTTTCTGGGCGATTATGCGGAGAGGAAGACGTTTTTTCACGGTCACAGCTATTCCGGCAATCCGTTGGGATGCGCGGTGGCGATGGCGAGCCTGGAAACGTTCGATCGTGAAAAGACGTTGAAACGCGTGTCGCGACGCGGCGCGGAATTGGAAACAATGCTGCAGGCATTCTGGGAAAATCCGCACGTGGGCGATGTGCGTCGCGTGGGTTTGGTCGCGGGCGTGGAACTCGTGCGCGATTGGAAGACTCGCAAAGCGTACGACTGGAAGGAACGCGTTGGCGGGCGTGTGTGCGAGGAAGCGAAGAAGTGGGGCGTGCTGACGCGGCCGATCGGAAACGTGATTGTGATCATGCCGCCGCTTTGTGTGACGAAAGAGCAGCTTCAGATGATCTGCGATGTCTTGCGGAAGAGTGTCCGCAGGGTGTGCGGGGGATAAATCGATCAGGAAATCAGGAAATCAAGAATTCCGTTCCTGCTTTCCTGAGTTCCTGATTTTCTCCTGTCTTCTTGGCAAGCGGCCGCGTTCTGATAGATTCGCCGGATGACGTCACGCGCCCTTCCTCATACGAAACCGTTGAAAGCTCTGGCCCATCGTCTGGAGAAGCGTTCGCATTCCCATCCATTCACGATTTATTTCGTCACGGGCACGGACACGGGCGTGGGCAAAACGATGGTGACGTGTCATTTGATCAGGATGTTGCGTGGGATGGATGTGAATGTGGGGGCCTTGAAACCGGTGTGTTGCGGCGACCGGCATGATGCCAAGCAACTCTGCAAGGCGATGGATGACCGGTTTGATCTTGAGCTGGTGAATCCGATCCATCTGCCCCGTCCGGTGGCGCCGGTGGCGCAGCCTTCGCCGCACTGGAACACGATTTTATCGCGCACATGCCGGGCGACGCGCGCGCTGCGGGACAGCGGGGTGAATATTGTGTTGATGGAAGGGGCGGGAGGATTGCTTTGTCCCGTGGCCCGGCAGCACACGATGCGGGAGATCGCGGAGGCGGTGAATGCGCGCATGATCATTGTGGCGTGGAACCGGCTGGGCGTGTTGAACCATACGTTGCTCACGCTGGAGGCGGCCGCAAAAAGTCCGCTCGAAGCGATCGTGTTGAGCCGCGTGCCCGGCGGCCGCGATTTGTCGCAAAATTCCAACGCCGCGGTGTTGGCGCGTTGGACGCGCGTGCCGATTTATTCCACCTAGTTCATGACTGAGTTGCCTTCCATTCCACCTCCGCCGGATGAAGGCGAGATATCGAGTTCCGCCCAGGATCTGCAATGGATCGCGCGTGTGCAGGGAGGCGACACGCGGGCCTTCGATCTGCTGCTCGATAAATACAAGTCTCGTCTTTACGGCGTGCTTTACAACATGCTTGGAAATCATGAAGACGCGGCGGATCTCGCGCAGGAAACATTTGTCAAAGCATTCAAGTCGATCGGGTCTTTTAAAAGTAAAGCGAACTTTTACACCTGGCTCTATCGGATTGGGGTAAATACGGCTTTGAACTTTTTGAAGAGGCGAAAGGAGGTTCATCTCAGCCTGAATGAGTGGGATGCCGATGTGGAGGATGAGCCTGGATTCATGGAATTGGCTTCAAAAGAAAGCGCCAGCCATGCCTTGGACCGGGAGGAACTTCAGGAAAAATTGAACGAAGCCCTTCAGAAGTTGTCTCAAGAGCATAGGGCCGTTGTCGTCTTGCACGACATTCAGGGGCTTCGGCATCAGGAAGTTGCGAAAATTTTAGGGTGCTCGGAAGCGACGGCGAGATCGCGATTATTTTATGCCCACCAGCAGTTACAGGCTTTGCTTGCAAATTATCTCTGAAACCCACAAACTTCTCCTGATTTTATGACGTGCGACTCGATTCGTCCCTTTCTTTCAACCCTGGACTCGCTGGATGTGGCCCATGCCGGTCGGGTGAACGGCCATCTGGCCGCGTGTCCGGATTGCCGCGGCGAGGTTGTCCGCATCCGCAAGCTGCGCAATCTGATCGCGCTGAAGCGCCATGAAAAGCCCGACGAATTTTTCCTTCGCACCTTCAACGAGTCGTTTCATCGTCGTCTTGTTTCCGAGATGGCGCAGAAGCCTTCCTTCCGCGTCAAATTCGCTGAACTCGCGGGCATCGTTCGCGAACGTTTTGGTCTGATTCCGCTTTCCTCCGCCGCCATCGCTCTCGTGGCGATCACGGTCTTTATGGTTCATATCTCAGCGCCAATGAAGGACGCTCCGAAACCGGCCGTGGTGGCGAAAGCCGCTCCCGCGCCGCAGGCGGATCGTTCTGTTGTGGAAGTTGAGTCCCGCCTCAATCAACTGGTCGTGGCCTCGCGCCAGTCGAAGAACATTTACGTTCTGGATCGCGTACAATATGAACCTGCGACGCATGGCTCGACTGTCCTCGCATTTTAAGCGCAACCTCCCCTGGAGGTGTTTTGTTTTGGTCTCGATGGTTGCCCTCGCGGCAGCGATCTCTTCCTCCCATGCCGCCACGGAAGGTGTGATGCAGGGATTTGAAAAGGAAATCCAGGGCATCTTCGACCGGACCAAGGATTGCGTCGTTCAGATCAAAACCATTCTGCCGGTCACCGACACCCAAAAGGGGGATGTCGTGGCCGAAGCGCTCAGCGTCGGAACCGGATTTTTCTCGGATCATAAAGGCACCATTGTGACGGCTGCGAGCGTGCTGCGCGGCAGCACCAACGCCATCGTCTATTGGCGCGGCAAGGCGTATGAAGCGCAGACGATCGGACAGGATCCCCGCACCAATCTCGCCCTTTTGAAGATCGACGCGGAAACGCCCATGCTGTCGGTGGGCGATCCCGAGGCGTTGAAGGTGGGCTCGATGGCGCTCGCGGTGGGATATCCCGCTGACGCCCCGATTTCCGCCGAATATGGATTTGTGAGCAACACGGACGCGGCGCAGATGCCGAAATTTTTTGCAACGACGCACATCCGCAGCAGCGTGCACGCCCAGCCCGGCCAGAGCGGCAGCCCTTTTCTGAACAGCAAGGGCGAGGTGGTGGGCATGGTCGTCTACACGATGGAGGATGGAAGCTCGACGTTCGCGCTGCCGATCACGGCTGTTGAAAAAATTCAGCGCGACCTGCTGACGTATCATTCCCCGCGTCACGGCTGGACGGGCCTCACGATCGCCGTCAAAAGCAGTCCGCAATCGGCGCAGGACGGCATTGCCATCCAGGATGTTTATCAGGGTTATCCGGGCGAAGTCGCCGGCATCAATTCAGGCGATCTTCTGCTGAAGATCGGCGACAAGCCGATCCATTCCGCCGCGGACGTGATGAATGCCACCTTTTATCTCAGCATCGGCGAGAAGGTGAATTTCACGGTTCAGCGCGACGGCGAGGAAAAGATCATTCCCGTCAGCGTGGTGCAGCGTCCCACCGAAAAGGAAATGGGCGCGCTTCGTCCGGTCGCGCATCGTTGAACGCTGCTATGCTCGATGCGTCGACGATAGACGCGCGATGATTCTTAGCATGTGCTTTAAACCCATGGGAATGTGAAAAAATCTCCAACGATCCCAATTGCAATAGCTATACTCACAATTTGGGTGGTGGTGTGGTTGTCACCTTTCGATAGATTTTGGGAAGCGCTTTTTATTGGTCTGTATCCAGGACCTCTCCAATCAGGTGAACCTAGCTATGGGTTCGCTGTCAGCTTCGGCTATCTGGCTTTTGGGATCTTTATGGCATTCGTTTACATCGGCTTATTTGTTTTTTCTGTATGCAAAAACAACTCTCATATGGCTTGGCTGGCACTTGTAGTTTTATGGCTTTCGGGAATAATCGGATGTTTGCGGGCTTTGTCCGGAATGAGTCCGATTTAGCAACTAAATGTGCCGAATCAATCACTATGGACGATCCCACCGGTTTCCCTTCGAGCTTCGAGCGTTGATCGTCGAGTGCTTTGAGGCGCAGCCTCAAAGCTTCGCCATCAAGCTTCCCAGATTGGCGCTGTTGGACATCAGGAAGTGCGTGAGATTGCGTCCGGCGACTTTGGCGTCGTGATTGAGCAGCGCGAGATCCCAGACAAATTTCGGACGGCGCGCCAGGTCCCAGAAGATTTTCGGATAACGCATCAGCGAGTCGGAAAGAAGGAAGGGATTGATCAGCTCGAGCGCAGGAATGTCTTCCTCGGAGGTGTCGGTGATTGCGTGGATGCCGACGAAGGGGATGTTGCGCGATTTTGCGGCTTCGTAGACCGCGTACGATTCCATGTCGACGATGTCCGCGCGCGTCTTCTCGAAAAGCTGCCGTTTTTCCTCGTGCCGGGCGATGATTCGGTTCGCCGTATAGAGCGGGCTCACATAGACGTGGTGTTCGTGCGATTCATCCGCGACGGTCTTTAATTTTTCGGAAAGCTCCTGGTCGGAGGTCGGGACCTGAATCTCTTCATCGGCCCGCGAATAGGAGGAGAGCACGATGTCGCCGCGTTTCAATTCCGGGCTGAGCGCGCCCGCGTAACCGATGGAGACCAGGACGGAGGGATTGTCGGATTCGCAAAGGAGCTGCGCCGCCGTCTTTGCGTTCCCCTTGCCGACGCCGCTGAGCACGACCGAAATGGGGAGGCGTCCGAAGCGTCCCGAATAATGGCGGCATTTTCCGAGGCGCTTCTCCTGATGGACGTGGAATGCCTTTTTGAAATAACCCCATTCGGTCGGAAGCGCGATGATCATGCCGATCTGAATGGGGTTGGGCATAAGAATAATATTGCGGGAGGCCTTTTTTAGACAGGTTTCCAGACAGTGACAACCTTCGAATTGAGAAGAAGCAGACAAAAGCCGGCAGGGCGCAAAGAGACCAAGAAAAGGTTGGCGGTCGGGACGATGTGGGATGAAGTTAAGGCGGTTGGAAGACATTCAGCGATTTGACAAAGCGGGCGAGTGAAAAATAAGATAAGAATATGGCTTTGAATTCCAACAAACTGACCGTCAAGGCGCAGGAGGCATTGCAGGAAGCGCAGCAGGAAGCGGAAAATCAGGGCCACGCCGAAATTTCGGCGGAGCATCTTCTCTCCGCCTTGTTGAAACAGAGCGAAGGGCTGGCGGGACCCCTGTTGGAAAAACAAGGCGTGAGCGTTCAACGATTGCAGGGCCTGCTCGACACCGCGCTCAACCGCAAACCGCAGGTGAGCGGTGGCTCCCAGTCATCGTTGTCGCGGGAGCTCAATGATATTTTGTCGCTTGCCCAAAAGGAGGCCGACCAGCTTAAGGACCAGTTCGTCAGCACGGACCATTTTTTATTGGCGATTGCGGAACATGGAAAATCGGACGCGGCAGGCCTGCTCAAGGGGATGGGCGTCACCAAGGCGTCGATGCTTCGCGCGCTGCAGGACCTGCGCGGCAATCAGGGCGTGACGGATCAGAATCCCGAGGACAAATTTCAATCGCTTGAAAAATATGGCCGGGATCTGACGGACGCAGCCCGCCGCGGGAAGATCGATCCCGTGAT
>Ga0207095_10161_pt1 | contig 20435 bp, 16 predicted proteins | sample Alteio_BWMinHeat_88_FD_153529 | JGI IMG/M metagenome (GOLD analysis project Ga0207095, IMG submission 153529) | Enriched cells from forest soil in Barre Woods Harvard Forest LTER site, Petersham, Massachusetts, United States -... | ecosystem: Environmental > Terrestrial > Soil > Temperate forest >... | reverse complement strand
AGATCGAGCGCGAGCCGGCGCTCAAACGGCTCAAGGTCGCTTCCTGATTCAAAGGTCTAAAGACCTTGAATGTCCGGCCGATTGCTTTTATATCGCCGACATGAAGTCTTTCTTTTCCAAAAAATGGATGGGTCTTTTGATCCTGGCGCTTCTGGCGTTCCTGCCCTGCAGCGAGCTTCGTGCCCAGGAAGAAGAGGAGGACTTCGAGACGGAAGAAGGAATGGAGGCGCAGGAGGACGATGCGGTTGAAGCCATCGAGTCGGCTCCGGCTTTGCTGGCGGATGCGGGAGTGGGCAATCTTTTGGACAGTTTGACTTCGTACGCGACGTCGCGGGGTCTGCATTTCAAACAACCGGTGATCTCGCCGGGATTCACGTACACCGCTTCGCACGACACGTCGCCCGGCGGGTTTCGCGGAAACACGTTCAGCGGCGACATCGCGATGGACGCGGATATTTACGATGGACTCATCGCGGGCGTCCTGTATCAGCGCGTCTCACGCGGCGCATCCAACAACCGGGGCGTGAAAGACGGCCTCAATGCTGACGGCGCGTCGCTCTATTTCGGCAAACGGCTCTTCGATCTTCTCAATCTGGGGGCGTCTTACAATCACGTCGAGACGCGCCATCGCCTCACGGGTTCGCTGAACGCCAATCTCGACAGCGTCTCGGATGGTTACACGATTCTGGCCGGCATCAGTGACAAGAAGGGGAAGTGGAGCTGGTCGACGACGACCTCCTTCACTTATTCGAATGACGATTACGACCAAAAGCAAACGATCCAGACGGGACGCTTTGGCTGGAGCACGGGGCTTTTTTACGACGTCACCCCCAAATTCACACTGGGCGCCGCGGCCACATATTACAACTTCGTTTTCCAGGACACCTTCGGTGGTCCGGCGCGCGACGACGACTATTACAACATCGGCCCAAAGTTCATCTATTATGTGAATGACCGCACCACGCTGAAGGTCGATTTTGATTCCCAGCAAGGCTACAAGGATTTTGGGGCGTACAGTCTTCGCGTGGTTTGCGATATTTCCTTATAACATGCTCGATGTTTGTTTTTAAACGCAACCGATTGGATTCCAAGAAGTTGCAAAAAGGCTATTGATTTCGGTTGTGATGCCGATCTATATGAGGTGGACATGGATTTCCCCCAAAGCGGTTTCCGTTTTTTAATCCTGTTTGGGGTCATGATCCTTGTTCCGTGGGGAAGTCTGAAAGCTCAAACCAATCAGGTCGTGAAAGCTCCGGTTGCGACGCCGGAGCAGCAGACGTCCAATGCGGTCCAGCCGGTGAACAGTCCTTCCTTCAATTTGAGTTCGGGCGCCAGTGACGCCATGGTCGGCTCGCTGAGCAGTGGTCCGCATCACACCAAGGGTTTGCAGTTCAAGGATCCCACGATTACGCCCGGTTTTTCGTATACCGCGTCAGATGACACCTCGCTGGGCGGTTTCGTGGGAAATACTTTCAGTGGCGACTTGGGGATGGACGCTGACATTTACGACGGATTGATTGCGGGTGCGATTTATCAGCACACATCGCGCGGGGCCTCTAATTCGGTGGGCACGAAAGAGAGCCTGGATTCCGACGGTTTCTCAGTCTACGCCGGCAAACGTCTTTTTGACTGCCTGAATCTTGGTGCGGCTTACAACCATCTGGAATCGCGCCATCGCCTGACCGGCTCGGTGAGCAGCAATCTTGATTCTTCCACGGACGGCTACACGCTTCTGGCGGGCGTCAGCAACAAGCATGGCAAGTGGAACTGGGCGATGACGACCTCCTTCGGTTATTCGAACGAGGATTATGACCAGCAGCAGACGATGCAGACGGGCCGTTTTGGCTGGGGCGGAAGCCTGACGTACGACGCCACCAAGCAGTTCACGCTGGGCGCCGCGTTCACCTATTACAATTTTGTGTTTCAGGACAGCTTCAATGGCGTTGCGCCGCGAGATGATGATTATTACGATATCGGTCCGCGGTTTTCCTATTATTTGAATGACCGGACGGTCGTCAAAATGGATTTCGATTCACAGCAGGGCTATACCGACCTGGCGAATTATACGCTCCGTGTGAGTTGCGATGTCTCGTTCTGACCGGCCAGAATTCCCATCAGAACAAAGGTAGGCCATGCCAGTCCTGGTGTGTAGAGATTATAGTCCGCCAGGCCCTGCAGCAGGAAGCTGACGCAGGCGCACCCCAGCAAGACGATCATTCGACGCTGTCCTTCCTCCGCCGCGCGCGCCTTTTTCCACACGACCTGCAGCGCCAGGCTGATCCACGCCAAAAAGCTGAAGAGACCGAGCAGTCCGCTTTCCGCCGCGAGTTGGAGGTAATTGTTGTGAACAAGCCTGGTATCGAGCGCGCCAGGACGTTTGTAACGGGGATAAAGTTCGGCGAATGTTCCCGGACCGCTGCCGAGCAGGGGATGATCGGCGGCGATGGCCGCCGCGGCGCGCCAGAACTCGATGCGGGAGGAAAGACTCTCAAGGCCGGACTTTGTCGCGTCCTTTCGCCGGTAAGGCGCGATGTCCAGTTTCGCGAGGATGGAAGGGGAAACCGGTTCATCACGCGTCACGCGCATGTATCCCAGGCGAAAAAGCGCGGCGCTCAGTAGGAGTAATAGCAACCCACCCGCAAGCGCCCGGCGCCAGGAAGGCGCGAGCATCGCTTGCGCGAAGACTGCAGTAAAAAGCAGAATCAGAAATCCGGATTTCGATTGGGTGCGCCAGAAACAATAGAGGCATGCCAGTGCGAGCAGTGTCAGGAATCCGCGTGCGAACCAGGATTTTTTCGCGGAGGAATCGGACGCCTCATTGAGATGCAGCCAGACCGGGATGACGCCGAGCGTGGCCACGAGGTAGCCGGCGAGGGCGTTGGGGGTCATGAACGTGGCATAAATGCGGTCGATACGGGCCCAGTCATCCACCAATGGATGTTCCCGCGACAGTTGCGGCTGCGTCGCGAGCAATTTCCGGACTTCTTCGAGTCCGCCCATGGCTTGATTCCAGCCGCTCCACACGACGATGACGCTTGCCGTCAACCACGCGAAGAGCAGGGATTCGAGATCCGAGGAATTTTTCACGAGCCATGAGCCGAGGCAGAACGCCGCGGCGAGGGAGAAGAACCATTGGAAGAAAAGCCAGCTTATGGAGCGGTCGATGCTCATCGCGGCGCTTAATCCCTGGATGAGGAGAAAAAAAGCCACGGCCAGCATCACGTTTCCCTTGAGCTGGATTTCATCACGTAAAAGCCAGAGCGCGGCGATCACAAGGAAGGCATTGCAGACGAAGAAAAGCGAGGAGGGCCAGATATGCGTCAGCCACTCGAGGCCACGCGGCCAGTGCACCAGGTGATCGAGCGCCAGGGTTTCTGTGAATTTCAAAGGGGCAAGCGCGGTCAGACAGGCGAGGACAAAGACAAGGGCCTTGCGCGGCATGGATCTTTTTAGCAGGGTGTGCAAAGAGTAGCAACGTCCTCGGTGGGGCTGGTTTCGACTTGCTTAAGCGTTCGCTTCGAATACGATGCGTCTCATGAAGCGTCTTAAAATCGTCTTCCTTTCCGTATTGTCGCTCGTCCTAATGTTTCTTTCGACTCAGCGAACATTTTTAATTTCGATGACGGCGGCCAATTTATTTGCGCTGGTGTGCCAGGCCAACACTTACGCTCCTCCCAAGGCGACGGATGATGAGGTTAAGGCGAGCGCGACCCAGCCGATGAACAACACCGCGTTTGGCCAGATGAATTCCGTGGGCGGCGCACTCGAAAGTTCCATCGGTCGCGGAGGACGAACGAAAGGTTTGCAGTTTCACACGCCTGTGCTCGCGTCCGGTCTTGAATATCGCTCAACACATGACACCACGCTTGGCGGTTTTACCGGCAATGAATACAGCGGCGACATTGCCGTGGACGCCGACATTTATGATGGATTGATCGCCGGCGTGCTCTATCAACACACGCATCGCGGCGCGTGGAACGCGCAGGACACCAGCGAACGCCTGGATGCGGATGGTGTATCCCTTTATTTTGGAAAAAGGCTTTTCGACTGCTTGAACCTCGGCGTTTCTTATAATCATGGCGAGACCGAGGACAGGCTCACGCGTTCTTTAAATACCAATCTGGATCGCACTTCCGACGGTTACACGCTTCTCGCCGGCGTCAGCAACAAGCATGGCAAATGGAATTGGGCGACGACGCTGTCGTTCGGTTATGTGAATGACGATTACGACCAGCAGCAGACGCTCCAGACGGGCCGTTTCGGATGGGGCGGGAGCTTGGGTTACGATATCACCAAGCAATTCACGCTTGGCGCGGCGTTCACTTATTATAATTACGTTTTCCAGGATACGTTTAACAACATCGCCCCGCGTGATGACGATTATTATGACATCGGTCCCCGTCTGAGTTATTACCTGAATGATCGGACGACCCTGAAACTCGATTTTGATTCGCAACAGGGATATACCGATTTCGGAGCATACACGCTTCGGGCGAGCTTCGACCTTGCCTTTTAATTATGAAATTAAAATTTCTCTTTTGTGGCGCAGGAATTCTTTTGATTCTTGGAACAAGCGGGAAAGCTGGGTCTTTTGACGCCTTTACGATCGATCGCGTCAAAGGCGGGAAATGTGAAATCAGCGCCGACGACGCGAAGCAATGGCAGTCCGCGAAGGAAGGCGCGACGCATCCGAGCGGGACATGGGGCCGTACGGACGGAGATTCTTCATTCACGGTGAAGTTCGACAAGGACAATCATTTCCGCATGCTTCAGAGCACGCAGGCGAAGATCAGCACCGAAACACTCTCCGCGGGCTTCCAAAAGGTCACGCTGGACCTTTCTAAGGGAGGCAGCGTGAGCGTGACGCTCGATAATTTTAAGGGCCATCAATTCAAAGTGCAGACTCCCACGGCCGTGTGCGGTGCTGTTGGCACCCGTTTCGATGTCCAGGCGGAAGGAAACCAAAACCATTTCGAGTGCAGCAAGGGATCCATTGATGCCGAATCCAATGAGGGTCGTTTCGAAGTGGCGCGGATCGAGGCGGGAAGGGGTCTGAGCGCCACGGTCGAACCCGGAAAGGAAAATTCCTACACGCAGCTCAAGGCTGAAGGCGGCTCGGTGGACGCGAAGGTTGCCGGCCAGGATTTCGAGGTGGCCGAGAAGAGTTCAGTCGCGCTTGCCCGCGAAAAAGGCAGCAACGACCAGGGGGCGATCCAGGCGGGAGGACGGACTTATGTGATTGATGGAGGCGAAACGCACGATGTCACGAAAGACGGCAAGGCTTCCGGTCTCGTTCAAAATTATGTGAGTGCGACGAGGAATGAAAGCGACGCCAGCAACGAATTGAGGAAAGCCAGTGAGGAGGGCGTGAGCGAAGATCGGCTCGCAAAGCTGAAGGATAAACTCGATCGAAAGGCTGAGGAAGCCTCCAAGATCCGGAAGGAATTATTCAGCCGCGAGATTCTCCGCGACACGATCCGTCGGAACATGGATATCGGCCGTTCGCGTCCGACGCCGATGCCTCGCTGATTTTTTCGTGCGTCCGCCACTTGCAGGTTTTTGGCTGCTCCTGTTATGGAGCTCGACCTGTGGGGCGCAGGAAGGCGAGACGCCGCTTCCTGATTCCATCCATTTTATTTCCGCGGTCTGTACACGTTTTCGTTGGGTGAGCGATCTGCCGCTGGCGACGAACACCGTCGTCCTTCTCGATCGCACGGTTCGCATTCTCGATCCTGAAGCGGTGGTGGAGGCGTGGAACGATGGGACTGCCTCGGAATTTTTGCGATGGACCGAGGGCCGGCGGCTGAGTGCGCGGAAAAAATGGCTCGTTTTTTATTTTTCCTCCCACCAGAAAACCGATGGCCGCATCAAATTTTCAGAGGGGGACGATCTCCCGCCTGAAAAACTGGTCGCCGCGGTGAATGAAATGGGACGCGACTCGGAGCGCGTGCTTTTCATCAACGACAGTTGCTACGCCGCATCGCTGGAAAAGACCGGTGGTTTTGCTTCAAATGTCATGCGCTGTTATTCCAGCAGGGAAGAGGAGGAGGCGGTGGATGTGGAGTTTGACAAGGGACCTGCTGGAGTTGAGGAGTTCATGCAACCGGAGAGAGCGGGGCTTCGGGTGAATTGGGGTTGGGACCCGCCGGGAATGAGTTTTCTTGGGATCGCCGGATTGAAGGCGGGGTGGGGAAAAAGGCTGAGGACATGCGATGCGTTTTGGAGGGAGCTGCTCCGCGCGCGCGAGGCTTATCATGATTCGGTGCGTCCCGGTCGCGTGCAGCACTTCGTGCTCGTGCCGGCGTTGTAAGTGTTTCGCGCTTCAAATGTCCTTGCGCAGATGTTAAAACATCCCGCGATGTCCGGACGCAAGAGCTCCATTCTCGCTCTCTTTCTTCTTTGCGAGGCGATCGGAGCCATCGCGCTCGTGGGTAACGCCTACGACTGGACGAGGTCTTTCGAGAACATCACCATCGACTGGCGTTTCGCGCTGCGTTACAGCGTGCGGAAGCCCATGGGCAAGGTGCATGTGTCCGACCAAGTCGTCCTCGCGGGGATCGATCAACTGTCGGTCGATCCGAAACATTCCAACTACTCCGATCGCTGGGGGGCTGGCGGTTGGTTCACGCGCGAGAACTGGAACCAGGCGATCGCGCCGCTGGCGCTGGAGTTTCAGCCGAAGGTTTTCGCCTACGACATCCTGCTGACGGCGCACCGCACGGCGTCCAGTACGACCAACAGCATCGATGACTTCGTCGGCAGGAAAAAAACAAAGTTATCCCTCGCCGTGCTGGGCAACGACTTTCCGCGCACGGAGCTTCTGAATCTGCTCGATCAGGGAAGCAATGGCTCCTTCGCCAACAACGTGGAAACATTGAGCGAGTCGAAAGAGGGGGGCTTGACGGAACTCGATCTTCTGACGGCCATCACGCTCAATTTCAGCGAAACGGAGCAGGGGCATGCATGGAGCCTTCCCGAGGACGAAGGGAGGATCAAACGCCTGGTGCGCCGCGCGATCCCATCCTCCTCCCTGGAACATGTGCCGAAGGACATGCCGCTCGCGGACAACGCGCTGCTCCCGTTCGATCCGCTGCCCGCCGGCCCGATCTCGATGGCGTACATCAACGTCCCGCGCGATCCGGACGGCGTGGTGCGCCGCGTGCCGTTGGTGATGGCCTTTCGCAATCCCCTGGATCGCGACGCGCCGGTCTTTCTTCCATCGATGGCCTTGAAGGCCTGCATGCTGAAGTTCGACATCGATCCCGCATCCCCTCAACCGGGGACCGGAATCCATGTGGATTTCGGAAAGGAGATCGTGCTGACGGCAAAGGATCAGACATTTCACATTCCGATCGACCGACGCGGCAGCCTGGCGCTGAACTTTGAAGGCAACTTCGAGGACTTCACTCAGCTCACCTACGTTGACCTGCTCGATTACAAAGGCTTCCTTAGCCAGGAGAAAAAGCTGTCCAACACACCTTTGAACCAGGCCGGCCTGGAAATCGCACGCAAGATCCGCGACAAAATCCGCGGGAAGATCGTACTGGCGGGTTTGACGTTCACCGGCGGGAGCGACATTGGCCCGTGTCCCATGGACCCGAACATGCCGCTGGTGTTCATCCACATGACGGCCATCGACAATATTTTGCGTCAAAGTTTCTTTTGGTCGATGAACACGTTTGAAACGGCCCTCTACATTTCCGCATTGATGATTGGGATGTGGCTGTTGAACGCGTTCACGAGTCCCCGTTTTTCCGTGCATGCGGAAGTCTGGCTGCTGATCGCGACGCAGATCGTGCCGCTGGTTCTGGCGTGCTTCAGGCCTCTTTATGTGCCGATGGTTTTGCCGGGGTTTTCCGTCATGTTCGCGTTTGGGGCGATCTATCTTTATCGCTACAACACCGAGCAGCAGGAGCGCCTCGCGATCCGCAAAAAGTTCTCCACAGCCGTCTCTCCGCGCGTCCTCCGATTTATGGAGGAACATCCTGAACAACTCGTCGGCCAGCGCATGGAGGCGACAATGTTTTTCTCCGATGTCGCGGGTTTCACGAGCTTTTCAGAAAAACTCGATCCTGTTCAATTGAGTCAGGTGTTGAACGATTACCTCACGCCCATGGCGGATTTGATCCTGGCGCGCGATGGGTATCTGAACAAGTTTGCGGGCGATGGCATCATGGCCGTCTGGGGCGTGCCCGACAAGCAGCCCGACCACGCAACGCAGGCGTGTCTCTGCGCGCTCGAGCAGCAGGCGAAGGTCGATGAGATCCGCCTCTATTTCCACAACAAATACAGCGTCGAGCTGAAGGTTCGCATGGGATTGAATTCCGGCATCGTGTCGGCGGGCATGATGGGTTCGGCCGCACGTCAGGATTATACCGTGATGGGCGATGCGGTGAATCTGGCCGCGCGACTCGAGCCTGCGGCGAAGGATTATGGGATCCGCACGCTCATTGGACAGAACACGTATGAACTGGCGAAGGCGGAGATCGTGGCGCGTCCCATGGACCGGCTGGTGGTGACGGGGAAGACGGAGCCCGTGCAGATTTACGAATTGATGGCCGCGCGGACGAAGGCAAAGCCGGAGCATTTTCGTCTCGCGGAAACGTTTGACCACGCCATCCAGCTTTATTGGAAACGCGATTGGACGGCTGCGATGAAGGAATTTGAGGAGATTTTGCGCGAGTTTCCGAAGGATTCGGCCAGTTTCGTGTTCGTCCAGCGCATTCAGGAGTTCCTGACCAAGCCGCCGCCGGACTCCTGGAAGGGCGAATACGTCCGGACGTCGAAGCATTAGACCCCTGTTGGAAAATCACGCTTGCCTTGGTTTCAGGCCCCTGATAGGGTGTTAACTCTCGTAAATTCCTTTTTGCACTTTGTGCGGGGAATTTGCGGTTTTAAGTATGGAAGCCAAAACCAAACAGCAGGTTGCGAAGGAATACCAGTTGCATGCGAAGGATACGGGTTCTGCCGATGTGCAGATCGCGCTCCTGACCGAGCATATCAACGAGTTGACCGGCCATTTGCAGAAGAACATCAAGGACCACAGCTCACGCCGTGGCTTGCTTCGCATGGTCAGCCAGCGCCGTTCATTGCTCGATTATCTCAATCGCACGGACTCTTCCCGCTACCAGAAGCTGATTAAAAAACTCAATCTTAGAAAGTAAGCGACGGCTGCTCCGCCCGCTCTTCACCTTGTCGCAGAGCACATCGCGCATTCCGATTTTTTGGAATCTGCGATGTTCTCTAGCCAAAGTGAAGGGACCCAGGTCCGGCCGTCGCCCACCTCCCTTTTATGCCTACATCGATTACCCGTCATATCGGACAACGTGAAATCACCATTGAAACCGGCCGCTTCGCCAAACAGGCCGACGGTTCCGTAACCGTTCGCTCCGGCGACACCATTGTCATGGTGGCCGCCGTCGCCGCCGCCAAACCGACCGACAAGGATTGGTTCCCCCTCACGGTGGATTACCGTGAAAAAGCCGCAGCCGCGGGCAAGTTTCCCGGCGGTTATTTCAAACGCGAAGGACGTCCCACGGAAAAGGAAATTTTGACGTGCCGCATGATCGACCGTCCTCTTCGTCCTCTTTTCCCCAAGGGCTTCATGAACGAAGTCCAGGTCATCGGCATCCTGCTTTCCGCGGATGGCGAGATCGATCCCGATATTTTGACGATCAACGGCGCTTCGGCGGCATTGATGGTTTCGGACATTCCGTGGAACGGGCCCATCGGCGCCGTGCGCGTCGGACGCATCCATGACCAGTTTGTCGCGAATCCCACGCATTCCGAAATGCTGGACAGCACGCTCGACCTCGTTTACGTCGGCAATGAAGAGGAAGTGATGATGATCGAAGGCGCGGCCGAGGAAATCTCGGAAGACGACTTTAATAAGGCGCTCGAATTTGCCCGCACGCAGGTGAAGGAAATGTGCGCGCTTCAGCGCGAACTCACGCAGAAGGCCGGCAAGCCGAAGCGCACGCCGATCCTGCGCCTTCCCCGCGAATCCATTCTCGAAGAAGCGCGCGCCCTCGTGGGTGAACGCATCGTTCCCGCCCTGCTCACCCCGAGCAAGCTCGAGCGCGAAGCGCAGGTCGCCAAGCTGCGCGATGAAGTCATTGCGACGCTCACTCCGAAATATCCCGACATCACGACTTTCGAAATTGGCCAGGCATTCGAATACATCCAGAAGCGCGCGGTTCGCGATTCCATTCTCAACAACGGCAAGCGCAGCGATGGCCGCGCGTTGGATCAGGTTCGCCCGCTTTCCGGCGAAGTTGGATTCCTCCCGCGTTCGCATGGCTCGGCGTCGTTCCAACGCGGTGAAACCCAGGCGGTCGTTCTCGCGACGCTCGGTTCCCCCGAAGACACGCAGGACATGGACAACTACGGCGGCGGTGAAACTTCGAAGAGCTTCATCCTGCATTATAATTTCCCCGCGTTCAGCGTGAATGAAACGGGACGTTACGGTTCGCCCGGACGCCGCGAAATCGGCCACGGCGCCCTCGCGGAACGTTCGCTCGAACCCATGGTTCCGAAAGGACCCGAGTTTCCGTACACGATTCGTCTGAGCTCCGAAATCATGGAGTCCAACGGCTCGACGTCGATGGCTTCCATCTGCGGTGGCACGCTCGCGATGCTCGATGCCGGTGTGCCCATGAAGGCCCCCGTCGCCGGCATCTCGGTGGGTCTCGTGAAGGAAGGCCAGCGCGCCGTCCTCCTCACTGACATTCTCGGTTCCGAAGACGCCTGCGGCGACATGGATTTCAAGGTCGCGGGCACGCGCTCGGGCATCACGGGCTTCCAGCTCGACCTCAAGCTCACCGGAATCTCACTGCCCTTGATGAAGGAGGCGATTGAAGCCACCCGCAAGGCGCGCATGCACATCCTCGATGTGATGCAGCAGGTGATCTCGCAGCCCCGTTCCGAACTCTCGCCGTACGCGCCGAAGGTCAAGGTCGTGCGCATCAACCCTGAGAAAATCGGCGCCATCATTGGGCCGGGCGGCAAGATGATCCGCAAGATCCAGGAAGAAACCGGCGCGGAAATTTCCATCGACGACTCGGGCGAGGTGAAAATCTACAGCTCGAGCCAGGAATCGATCGACAAGGCGAAGGAAATGATCGAAGGCATCGCCGGCGACATCGAGGTGGGCAAGACCTACCGTGGCCGCGTGGTGACGATCAAGGAATTCGGCTGCTTCGTCGAAGTGCTCCCGGGCCGCGATGGCATGGTGCACATCTCCGAACTCGCGAACATGCGCGTCAACAAAGTGGAAGACGTTTGCAAGGTGGGCGACGAAATCTGGGTGAAATGCATCGGCGTGGATGAAAAGGGTCGCGTGCGTTTGAGCCGCAAGGCCGCCATGGCGGATCGCGATGCGGACGCCGGAGGCCAGCAACAGGGTGATCAAAAACCCGCCAGCGTGCTCGCCGCCGCGGAACGTAAAACGCCCGCCCGCGCTTAATATTTGTCTCAGGAGGCAGCCGGGGTCGTGGACTCCGGCTGCATCCTTTTAACTCGATCTCGGTCTTTTCTAATCCTAGGATGAGCGGGTTTGAAAGCCGCCCTTCCTTCAGGAAATCACGTCACCCTGGCCGTTCCGGAACTCCGTCGTGGCGTTGAGGCTTATCTTCGCGATGTTCTGCGCAAGCATCGCATGTCGGAGCTTTTCCAGGACGGACTGGAGCCGCTCTATTCCGATCTCACGGAATTCGTCCGGCGCAAGGGCAAGCGCATCCGTCCGCTGATTTTTCTGCTCACTTATCAAGTGCTCAATGGCAAGTCGCGCACCTCGCAGCAGGATTTGATCCAGACCGCGGCGGCCCTGGAACTTTTTCACGCGTTCATTCTCGTCCACGACGACGTGATTGACCGCTCGGAGCAGCGACGCGGCAAGCCGACCTTGCACAAATTGATCGAACGCCGCATCGGCCTGGTGAAGGACGGCGCACGTTCGGGAATGAACATCTCAATCGTCATGGGCGATTTGCTTTTCGCGCTGGCATGCGAAACGATTTTGAAAACGCGCCTCTCAGCCGAGCGCAAGGAATCACTGCTCCACGAATTTCTCGATTGTGTCAGCGAGACGGGCGCCGGCGAGATGTACGACATTCTGCACAGCGGATGCGAAATCAACCGCGTCAGCCTCGACCATATTCGCAGGACCTATTTTCTCAAGACGACGAAATACACATTCGAATGCCCCATGATCCTGGGCGCGAAACTCGCGGGCGTCAGCCCGGCCTGCGTCAAAAGCCTCCGTGCCTTCGCCCATCCGATCGGACTCGCGTTCCAGATTCAGAATGATCTGGTCGAATTCATGCAGGGCGATACGGCGGGACGAATGATGATCACCGATTTCCTCGAGGGGAAGAAGACACTCCTGCTGCGTTACGCGTACGATCGCGTGGGAAAGGTCGATCAATTGTTCCTGCAAACTTGCTTTGACGCCAAACGTCTTACGACGCAGGCGACGCAGCGCATCCGCCTGCTCATCGTCCAGTCCGGCGCCTTCAGCGACCTGCAGCGCCAGGTGGAGGTGCTTTTCGACGACGCGGAGCAGACGCTCACTCTTTCGGATTTCACGTATCAGCAACAGGAGGGCTTGAAGGAATTGCTGCGCTGCATGCGCCAGATGACGCTCTCGCCGTCGAAGGTGTCATGAACGGTTCGCGCGCGGTCGTGATCGGTTCCGGATTTGGCGGCCTCGGCGCTGCGATCCGTCTTCAGGCGCGCGGATGGAACGTGACGCTCCTCGAAATGCGCGACAAACCCGGCGGCCGCGCCTATGTGTACGAGGACCAGGGCTTCACGTACGACGCGGGTCCGACCATCGTCACGGTTCCCTTCGTCCTCGAGGAACTTTGGAGTCTGGCGGGACGAAAGATGTCCGATGACGTGAAGCTGGTTCCTTGCTCGCCTTTCTATCGCATCGTTTTTCAGGACGGACAGACCTTCGACTACACGGGAAAACAGAGTGAGATCGAAGCGGAAATCCGGAAATTCAACCCGAAGGACGTCGAGGGTTACCGTCGTTTTGCGAAAAAGACGTCACAAATTTTTGACAAGGCGTTCACGGAACTTGCCGACCAGCCTTTCAGTTCCGTCGGCGACATGTTGCGCGTGGCGCCGGATCTCATTCGTCTCCGTGCCGACCGGTCCGTCTATGGGATGGTGTCGAAATATATTCGGGATCCCAGGTTGCGGCAGGTCTTCAGCTTCGAGCCTCTTCTTATTGGCGGCAATCCGTTGCGCGCGTCGTCCATCTACTCGATGATTCATCATCTCGAAAAAACATGGGGCGTTCATTTTGTGATGGGTGGGACGGGCGCGCTTGTTCGCGCGATGACGGAACTTTTCGAATCGCTGGGCGGAACGATGCATTTGAACGCGCGCGTCACTGAGATCGCATGCGCTTCGAATGGGGTGCGTCCGCACGTGAAGGAAGTCCGGACCGCAAATGGAGAGCGTTTCGAAGCGGATGTCGTGGTTTCCAATGCCGACGTCGCCAATACATATCGCAAGCTCATCGATCCGAAGTGGCGAAGGAAGTGGACGGATTTGCGGCTCGAAAAGATGCGCTACGCGATGTCGCTCTTCGTGGTTTATTTCGGGACGCGCCGCACCTATCCGCACCTGGCTCATCACACCATCGTCATGGGCCCGCGTTACGAAGGATTGCTGCGCGAAATTTTCGATTCGAAAACCGTGGCGGACGATTTTTCGCTCTATCTTCATGCGCCGACGCGGACGGACCCGTCGCTCGCGCCTCCGGGTCATGAATGTTTTTATGTGCTTTCGCCGGTGCCGCATCTCGGCGGAGGACAGGATTGGGACAAAATCGGCGAGGAATATGCCGATCGGATTTTTGCGTCGCTGGAGCGCGACGATCTGGTTCCTGATTTGCGAAAAAATCTGGTCTCAAAACGGATTTTCACGCCGAAACATTTTGAGACGCAACTCGACGCCTATCTTGGCTCCGCGTTTCAATTCGAGCCGGTCCTTTCGCAGTCCGCATGGTTCCGTCCGCACAATGTGAGTGAGGAAATTGAAGGGCTTTATTTTGCCGGAGCGGGAACGCATCCCGGCGCCGGACTTCCCGGAGTGTTGAGCAGCGCCAGGCTGCTCGACCGCGTCATTCCTCCTGCTCGCCGTTCTCCGGCAAACCGGTCAGAACTTCTTCCTGCGGTCCTTTGAAAAGACCACGCTGGAGAAGTTCGCGATAATTCTGCCGCCAATAGTTCTGCCACTTGGAACGGAAAAATTTCGCGTTGTAACGCATGTTGAGCGGAATGCTGACGGTGGACTTCACGAAATTGATGCGGCGATGGACGGGGCGCTGCTGGACGATCGGTCTCGTTTTGCGGTGCAAAATGCATTGGAGCAGCCAGTCCGGTTTTGCGAAATTGGTGTCCGCCGGGACTGCTGTCGCGCCGAAACCGACCGTATAGGGATAATGGCTGTCGCTCCCGCCGAGCGCGGCGATGCGAAATTTTTTGGCGTATTCGAAGGCATTGCGATAGCGGGCGGTATCCTGGAAAATCCAGGAATTGTATTCCTCGATGCCGTCCACTTTGTCCATGAAACGGCTGCCCATCGGATAAAAAGGACCGAATGGGTGGGGGATGACGAGCACGCCGCCGAGGTCGTGCACGCGGCGGATCACGGATTCCGCGTCGAGATAATGGATCACGCCCTGATCGAGTTTCAGGGAACGCGCCACGCTGCGGGCGCTCGTGCCGAATTCAAAATAAGCAAGAATGTGTCCCTGCGCGGTGGAAACCTCGACGCCGGCGGCGGTCGCCATGCCGGTGCGTTGCGCGGCTTCCATGCTTTCCTCCCAATGCTTCACCGTGTCGTGATCGGTGATGATGAGACCTCGCAGACCCCGTTGTTTGGCGTGCTGGAACATCCGGCGGGGAGTCGACAATCCATCCGAATGTTTGCTGTGGGAATGCGGATCGATCAGGACTTCGTTCGTGTTTGGATGTTCTGGAAATTTCATATCGTCGGCACGGCGGCGAGCAGCTTTTGCGTGTAGGGATGCTTCGGGGACCGGTAGATCGAGTTGCAATCCCCCGATTCCACGATCTTCCCTTCATTCATCACCAGCACGCGGTCGCTCATATGCTGCACCACGCCCAGGTCGTGGCCTATGAAAAGATACGCCAGACCCAGCTGTTCCTGCAAATCCTGGAGCAAATTGATGATTTGAGCCTGAACCGAGACGTCCAGCGCGCTCACAGGCTCGTCGCAAACGATCAGACGGGGATTCACCGCCAGGGCGCGCGCGATGCCAATGCGCTGGCGCTGGCCCCCGCTGAATTCATGAGGGTAGCGCCGGCTATGTTCTGGCTGCAGACCGACTTGTTTTAACAGCTCTGTCACGCGAGCTTCGCGTTTCGCGGAATCCAGTTCGGGAAAATGAATTTCCAATGCTTCCCCAACGATCGCGCCGATTGTCAGACGCGGATTGAGGGAACCGAAGGGGTCCTGAAAGATCATCTGAATCTGTTTTCGCAACGGTCGAAATTCCGCCTCGCTTAGATGCGTCACATCGCGTTCCTGCCAGAGGATCGTGCCGGTGGTGACGGGCGCGAGTTTCACCAACGCGCGGCCCACGGTGGTCTTGCCGCTGCCGCTTTCGCCGACGAGTCCCACGGTTTCGCCGGGAAGAATTTCAAACGAAACGCCGTCGACCGCCTTCACCACGCTTTGCACGCGCGAAAGAAGACCGCCGCGCACGGGATAATGCACCTGGAGATCGCGGACTTCGAGAAGAGGCGTGGTCATGTTTTAAGCAGAGTGCGCGCGAGGCTTTCGTGATCGATGGTCGTGAGGCGGCTCTGTTCCGATCCGAGCTTCGGAATGCACGCCAGCAATGCTTGAGTGTAGGGATGCTTGGGATTTTTCAGCACCTCCTTCGTGGGTCCTTGCTCCACGATTTTGCCGCGATACATCACCAGTACGCGGTCCGCAAGATTCGAGACGATCGCGAAATTGTGGGTGATGAGCAGCACGGCCATGTCGAGTTTCTTGCGAAGGTCGCGCAACAGATCGAGGATCTGCGCCTGAATGGTGACGTCCAGCGCGGTGGTGGGCTCGTCAGCAACAAGAAGCTTGGGCTGGCAGGCGAGCGCCATCGCGATCATCACGCGTTGCTGCATGCCGCCGGAAAGCTGATGCGGATAGGATTCCATGACGCGCTTCGGATCGCGGATGCCGACGAGATCGAGCAATTTCAGGATTTCCGCGTGGACGTCCTTCACGTCTTTGCGATGAAGATGGATTGCTTCGGCGATCTGGTTACGGACGCGATAGACGGGATTGAGCGACGTGGACGGTTCCTGGAAAACATAGGCGATTTTGCCGCCGCGCAATTCCTGGAGCTGGCGTTTGGAAAAATTCAGCACATCCTCGTTTTCAAAAAGAATTTTTCCTCCGTCGAAACGGGCCGGCGGAGTGGGGACGAGGCGGGAGAGCGAAAGTGCCGTCACGCTTTTTCCGCTGCCGCTTTCGCCGACGAGGGCGACGGTTTCGCCGGGTTCGATGGAAAATGAGATGTTGTCGACGGCCTGGGTGGTGCCCTCTTCGGTCACGAACTGAATGCTGAGGTTTCGGACTTCGAGAAGCGATGGCATAAGGTGATTTTAGAGCAAGATGGGCTTTAATTCGAGCGGGAAACGGAGTCGCGCGGATCGAAGGCGCGGCGAAGGGCGTCACCGAGAAGGTTGAGGGCGAGGACGAGCAGGAAGAGGGCGCATGCGGCGGCGCCGAGGTTCCACCACACGGCGGGCTCTCGCGCGAGCTCCATGCGCGCGGAATCGATCATCTGACCCCAGGAAGGTGTGCCGATAGGAACGCCGACGCCAAGATAACTGAGGATCGATTCGGTCATGATGAAGCCGGAAAAACCGAGGATGAAATTGATGACGACGAGATGCATCACGTTGGGAAGGATGTGTCGCAACATGATTTGCAGATGGCTTTGTCCGAGGGTGCGTGCCGCCTCGATATAGGGACGTTGCGCCTGACGCATCGTTTCGCCGCGGATGAGACGGCAAAGGCCGACCCCGGCTGTGAAGAGAAACAGAACCTCGACAAGCCTTCCTGAAATGCGTTCTCATGAGCAGACTGCTGTCAGGACAAACCCATGGCCCAGCGTTTTCTTTTTATCGCGATCGCGTGCATGCTCCTTGCGGGTTGCAGCAACGATCCGCATCCGCCGGCGTTTCACGAAAAACGCGCGGACGGCACGCCCTGGCAGGTTTCTTACGCTCCTTTTCCCGATGATCCGCGTTCGCTCGATCCGCAATTCAGCTACGACACCCTCAGTCATTCGATCATCTGCCTCATTTACGAAAGCATGCTGCAATATCACCCGCTCAAGACCGACCCTTACGAGCTGGTTCCCTGCCTCGCCGAAAGCATGCCCGAGCGCATTTCCACGCCGGACGGTCATCCCGCCTACCGCTTTCACATCAAACATGGAATTTATTTTCACGACGATCTCTGCTTTCCCGAAGGCAAGGGACGCGAACTCGTCGCCACGGACGTCGCCTACGCGTTCCAGCGCATCGCCGACCCGAAGGTGGAATGTCCCGTCCTCTCCACGCTCGCCGAATATATCGTGGGACTTCAGGACGCCAATGCGGAAGCCCAGAAAAAAGGGTCTTATGATTACACGAAACCCGCACCGGGCATTCGCGTCGTCGACGACCATACGTTCGACATCGTGCTCCTGAAGCCGTTTCCACAATTGCTGTACTGGATGGCCATGCCATTCACCGCGCCCGTCGCAAAGGAGGCTGTGAATTATTACGATGGTAAAACGCATGATGGGATCACGCGCGAACAATTCAAATTCAAGCCGGTGGGCGTGGGCCCCTTCCGGCTGGTCGCGTGGAGAAAAGGGCTCTCGCTACGATTGATCCGGAACGATCACTACATCACCACGAAATTTCCGACCGACGGCTGGCCCGCGGAAGAGGCCTCGCGCTATGCGGCGATGGCGGGAAAACCTCTTCCTTTTTTGGACGAACTTTATTTCCGGATCATCCGTGAAAGCATTCCCGCGTGGGTTCTTTTCCGACAGGGTTATTTCGAGCGGGCCGGCGTGGGAAAGGACGTTTTTGACACGGCGATCAGCGCGAAGCAGGAATTGACGCCTGAATATCAAAAACGCGACGTCTGGCTTTACAAGGACGCGGAACCCGCCACCTACTATTTTCTTTTCAACATGCAGGACCCCGTCGTGGGCAAAAATCCCAAACTGCGCCAGGCCATTTCCTCCGCTTATGACTTCGATCTCGAAAATGAAATCTTCATGAACGGCATTTTTCTCAATGCGCAGCAGCTCCTGCCGCCCGGAGTTTATGGCTACCAGCCCAATTTCAAAAACCCCTACCGTCAAAGCAAACTGGATCAAGCCAAGCGTCTTCTCGCCGAAGCGGGCTACCCCAATGGACACGACGCAAAAACAGGCAAACAACTTCTGCTCACGCTCGACATGACGATCGACGACGCCGAGAGCCGTCAGCACGCGGAATTTCAAAAGGAACAGATCGAACGCCTTGGCATTGAGGTGAAGATCGAGGAAAATCTCTGGGCGACGCATCAGGACAAGGTGGATCGCGGAAATTTCCAATTCACCTCCTACGGCTGGCATGCCGACTATCCCGATCCGGAAAATTTCTTTTTCCTTTTTTACGGAAAGAACGCCGCACCCGAGGGAAACAATTATTGCCGCTATGCGAATCCGGAATTCGACAAGCTTTTTGAAAAAATGCGTGAGATGGAGAATTCACCGGAGCGGCTGGAACTCGTCCACCGCCTCAACGCCATGCTGGTCGAGGATTGCCCCATGATTCCTCTTTATTATCCCGTCGTGTTCCGGCTGAGCCAGCCCTGGGCGCAACGCGTGGTGCTCAATCCCCTCGTTTTCAGCGGACCCAAATACACGCAGATCGATCCCGGGCTCCGCCGGCAAAAACAGGCGGAATGGAACCGAAAGCCCGCGTGGCCTCTCGCCGTCATCGCGGCCCTGCTTGCGGCCGCGGGCATCTTCGCCTTTCAATGGAGCCAGCGCCATGACTAGTTATTTGATCCGCCGGATCCTTTACATGTTTCCCATCGTGTTTGGGGTAATGCTGATCACGTTCCTTCTTTTCTTCGTCGTGCAGACTCCGAAAAGCATGGCGCAGCGGATCCTGGGCCCGAAGGCAAAACCCGAAGCCATCCAAAACTGGCTGCACAATCGCGGCTACGACAAGCCGCGCTTCATCAATGCGGAACCCGGCAAACATTGGTGGGATTCACAATTTTTTCATCAAATGAAATCACTCGCCACGTTTGATTTCGGAAACTCCGATGCGACGGGCGAACGCATTCTCAACATGTTCAAGCACGGCGCCATTCCTTCGCTTCTCATCACGGTGCCGAGCTTCATCTGTGGCTTTCTGCTTTCACTGGGCCTTGCGCTCTTTTTCGTGTCGGTGCGAAATTCCAAACTCGATCTCGGCGGCATCATCATCTGCGTCGCGATGATGAGCGTTCCCATCCAGGTCTACGTCATTTTCGGGCAATGGCTCGTCGCCGTAAAAACCTCCTATCTTCCCGCCTTCGGATTCGACATGGCGGGCTTCTCCACGGCGAAATTTCTCATCCTTCCCGTGTTGCTTTACACCGTCAGCGACCTCGGCAGCGAAGTCCGGCTCTATCGCACCATTTTCCTCGAGGAAATTCATCAGGAATACGTCAAGACGGCGCTCGCGAAAGGCGTTTCCTCCACGCGCGTGCTTTTCGTGCACGTTCTTAAGAACGGCATGATCGCGATCATCACCCTCGTTGTCGCGTCGCTGCCCTTCCTGATCATGGGCTCGCTCGTATTGGAAAACTTTTTCGGCATTCCGGGATTGGGCAACTTGCTCCTCAATGCGATCCATACATCGGACTTTTCCGTCGTGCGTGCCACGGTTTTTCTGGGTTCCCTCCTCTATCTTTTTGGCCTGCTCCTCACGGACATTTGCTACGCCGCCGTGGACCCGCGCATCCGACTCCAATGAAAATCTGGCTTCAATATCTCGCTCCCTTTTTGCTCGTCGTCTTCATGGGGGGAGCCTTTTGGTTCATGGCGCGATCGCCGCGCTGGGAACGAGCGACGCGCCGTTTTCGGAAGGACAAGATCGGACTCGCGTCCGCATGCGTGGTCATCATTTATCTTTTCATCGGCTTCCTTGATTCTATTCAAATTGGCCACGACCGAAGCGTTCTGGACTGGGCGTTTCATGGGATCGTTCGGGAGCACACCTACAGCGCGCCGCTCGCCTCGGAAAGCTATTCCGCCACACGCCCTCAGCCGTTGAAAGGCCATCATCTTTTGGGGACCAACGTCATCGGCAAGGACGTCTTTCTCGAGACATTGAAAGCATGCCGTA
>Ga0207095_10158_pt1 | contig 20493 bp, 22 predicted proteins | sample Alteio_BWMinHeat_88_FD_153529 | JGI IMG/M metagenome (GOLD analysis project Ga0207095, IMG submission 153529) | Enriched cells from forest soil in Barre Woods Harvard Forest LTER site, Petersham, Massachusetts, United States -... | ecosystem: Environmental > Terrestrial > Soil > Temperate forest >... | reverse complement strand
CCCCTGAAGATCGGACTGATCCTCGTCGCCGTCATCGGCGCGCCGTTCATCGAGGAGCTTTTGTTCCGGGGCATTTTTTATCCATTCCTCAAAGCGAAGTTCGGTTACACCCCAGCCCTTCTGATCACGTCCGCGCTCTTTTCCGCATTCCATCTTCATCCCTCCGGCGCGTTGCCGCTCTTCGGCCTGGGCGTCGCATTCACGCTGGTTTACGAATGGCGCGGCAACCTCTTCGCTTCGATGGTCGCGCATTCCCTCTTCAACGGCTTCACACTGCTCCTCCTTTGGAACCAGGGTGGATTGTTTTAACTTGAAAGGGCGCACCGCCCTCACGAAGATCGCGCCATGCTGCAGGATTATTTGCCCATCGGAATCTTGATCGTCTTCACGGTGCTCTTCGCCGTCACCACGATCGTCGTTTCGATCATCACCTCCCAGAAGGCGCGCACCAATTCTGCCAAGGACCACGCGTACGAATGCGGACTTCCGGCCATCAACGACGCGCACGTGCGCTTTTCCGTGAAATTTTACCTCGTCGCGATGCTTTTCATCCTCTTCGACGTGGAAGTCGTCTTCCTCTATCCATGGGCGGTCGTCTTCAAGACGATGGTGAAGGAAAGCCTCGTCATCTTCTTCAGCATGCTCAGCTTCCTCGGCGTTCTCTTCGTCGGATTTCTCTACGCCTGGAAAAAAGGCGCGTTCGACTGGAAGTAGTCAGGTTTTTCCCAGCCGCGCGAGCGACTTGACGACGTTGCGATTGAGACCCTTCTCCATCAGCGGAAGAAGCTTCGCACGGATCCAGTTCCTCGGAATCTTCACGTCGCGATTCGAGCGGTCCTCGCGGAATGGTAGTTTGTTTTGCCGCGCGTAGAGCTCGATTTCCTCGAACGGAATTTCCAGCATCGGACGAACCAGTCTCAAACCAGCGCATTCCCGGGCGCGACGCGTCCAATCCAGATCGAGCATTTTTCGCTCCATCTGCATCCCGCGCAACTGCGCGTGGTCACATCCCTGCACGATGCGCAGGAGCACCGTCTCCGCCTGGTCGCGCTGATGGTGCGCCACCGCCACCTTTCGGATCTTTTGTTTCCGCGCGACCTGCAGAAAAAAACGGTAACGCGCAACACGCGCCGCTTCCTCCATCGACAGCTGGTGTTGTTTCGCTTTTTTCGCCACTTCCACACGCGTCACGGAAATCGGAACGTTCCATGCCTCGCAAAGTTTCCGGACGAATTGTTCATCGCCATCACTCGCGCGCCCGCGCAGGCCATGATTGAGATGCGCCGCATGGACGCGATGCCCCAGGTTCAACAAAAGATGCAGGAGACACACCGAGTCGCGTCCGCCGGAAACGCCAAGGACGACTGGTTCGCCTGCGCGCTTCCAACCGAGGCGTTTCAACGATTGCTGGACAGATTCGTAAAGGCCACGTTTGGCGTAGGGACGACGCAGAACGGGGATCGAACGGCTCATCACGTCAAAGCTTTTTCGTTCTCCACGAATGCCTGGAGGAGCGCGGCGGCATTCGGAGCCTCGAAAAGTTTGCGGCGAAAATCGTTGTCGCGGAGATGCCGCGCCAGCATGCCGACCACGCGAAGATATTCAGTGACCAATTTCTTTTGGGTGCCGATCAAAAACAAAAGCTTCACCGGCGCTTCGTCCGTGGGATTGAACCTCACACCTTCCTTCAAACGCCCCACAACAAGAAGAAGCCCCTTTACCTGGTCCGTCCGGGCATGCGGAAGTGCGACGCCGTTGCCGATCGACGTGCTCGCCACCGTCTCGCGCTCGTGGATCGCGCGGTTAAATGCCGGAAAATCCACCAGATTGGGGTGGCCCTTGGCAATTTGCGCCAGTTTCTCGATCGCCTCCTCCTTGGAGCCCGCGGTCAAATCGAGATTCACAAATCGCGGGTCGATCAACTCCGAAATTTTCATCGAGGTATCAGACTACCAGAAGAGCGGCGGTTTGGCGAGCCGACTCCCATCAAATATGGGAGCCCGTCCAATGCAATTTGTGCCGCAACAATTCGAGGAATGAAGCGTCCGGCGGTACCAGCATCCGCATCCGATGCTTTCCGATCGTTACACGCACGCGATCATCGCATTTCAACGAAAGCGTCGTCTGGCCGTCGAGACCAAGATACAATTCCTCTGTCTGGCTCATGATGCGCGTCTCCACCACGCTCTTCTCCCCAAGAACCACGGGACGACCGCTGAGGGTGTGGGGACAAATGGGCGTGACCACCAACACGCGCGCGCCGGGCATCACGATGGGACCTCCCGCGGAAAGCGAATAGGCCGTGGAACCCGTGGGCGTGCTGAAAATCACGCCATCGCCAAAATAAGAATTCAGGAAGGCGCCGTCCACGCGAAGCTCGAGCTGCACGGCGCGCGAAATCGCACCGCGGCTGATCACCGCGTCGTTCAACGCCATCATTCCCTTCTTTGCGCCGCCCAGACCTCCGTCAATGTCCACGTCGAGCGTCGCATGCTCCACCATCCTCGCCTTCCCCTTGCACGCAAGCAGCAGCATCTCCTTGAGATTTTGAGGGGAACACGATGCGAGAAAACCGAGTTTGCCCAGATTGACCGGGAGCAAAGGCACGCGACATGGATGGACCTGACGCGCGACGCGCAACACGGTGCCGTCGCCGCCAAGCACGACGATGAATTGCGACTTCCGCGCCAGCTCCTCGGTGAGCAATCCCTTTTCGCCCCGTTCCCTCGCCAGCTCGTCCTCCAGCAAAAAGGAAATGCGCTTTCTCTTGAGAAAACGCAGCAGGTCCTTCACCACATGAGACACCTGCGGCTTTTCCAGATTGGCGGCGATGCCGATGGGCTTCATAAAACGCTTTTAGCCGGGCAACTGAAACCACGCGAGAAATTCCTTGTTGCCCGCGGGCCCTTCCAACGGGCTTTCCACCACGCCGCGCCATTGCGCTTTCATTTCCTTTTCGAGAAACGCGCGCACGGATTCGATCACGCGTTGATGCACCGCCGGATCGCGAACCACGCCGCCCTCTCCCACCTGTTGCCGTCCCGCCTCAAATTGCGGCTTGATCAGAATCACGCCCTGCGCGCCGGGCTTTGCGCAGGCGGCCGCCGCCGGCAGCACCTTGCAGACGGAGATGAATGAAACATCCGCCACCAAAAGGTCGACGGGTTCGTCGATGAGCCCCGGATCGAGATGACGCGCATTCTGATTGTCGATGACGCGCACGCGCGGATCGCTTCGCAGTTTCCACGCGATCTGGTTCTCACCCACGTCCACCGAAAAAACGCGGCGCGCGCCATGCTGCAGCAGGCAATCCGTGAAACCGCCCGTCGAAGCGCCGACATCCAGACATGCCATGTCACGGCAATTGATCGCGAAATATTCCAATGCTTTTTCCAGCTTGTGCCCGCCGCGGCTCGCGAACTTTTCCCCTTCGAGAACGCGGACATGGTCGTCCGGCTTCACCTTGTGGCTCGCCTTCGACGCGGGCGCGTCGTTGACGCGCACCTTCCCCGCCATGATCAGGCGCTGCGCCTTCTCGCGCGAATCGACCAGTTTGCGCTCGACCAAAACGACATCCAGACGCTGGCTGGGCATATCACCCTTTGGAATCCAAATAACTTTGCAGGATCAGCTGCGCAGCGAGCTTGTCGACCACTTCCTTGCGCCGTTTGCGCGAAAGGTCCGCTTCGACGAGCATGCGCTCCACGCTGCGCGTCGTGAGGCGTTCATCCCAAAACTTCAAATCCTTCACGCCGGCTTTTCGAAGTTCCTCGGCGAATTGTTCCACCTCCTTCGCCTTCGGTCCGTAGCTGCCGTCCATGTTGCGCGGCATTCCCAAAACGACCGTCTCCACATCGCGCGTGCTCACAATTTCCCAAATGCGCCCTACGGATTTCGCGCGTTCCACCGTCTCGAGCGGCGTCGCGAGCATTCCGATTTCGTCGCTCAGCGCCAGGCCCACGCGCACCGTGCCGTAATCCACGCCAAGCGTCCTCATGACTTCTTTTTTCGGAGGACGAGGCGCGTTCCCTCCTGCGGCGACACGTCGAAATGCACTTCGTCGAACGCCTTTTGAATGAAGAAGAGACCAAGTCCGCCGGGACGCACCTTGTCGAGCTCACGCCCCTTGAGTTTCGCAGGCTCGCATTTCTTGCCGTAATCGCGCAATCGCACCTCCCACACGTCGGGCTGGGTCACCACGTCCATTTCAATCTTGCCGTCGGTTCGCCCTTCGTAGGCGTAACGGATGATGTTCGTGCACGCCTCGTCCACCGCGAGGACAAGCTGGTTCACAATCTCCTCATTGAAGCCAAAAGCGGTCGCGGATTCGCGCATGCGCGCGCGCACCGCGGCCATCTCCGAAGGACAACTGGAACATTCGTAATGCATCTAGCTTGCTGGAGGTCCGAACATGAGAAAAGTGATGTCGTCGCGCTGCGGAGCGTCCGCTTGAAAGTTTAAAATTTCGCCGAGCATCGCGCGTTTGGCGGCCACGGGATCGGAAACCGCCCCGGCCAGAAATTTTTGAAGGCGTTCCAGGCCATATTCCTCGCCCGCCGGATTGCGTCCCTCGGTAATGCCATCCGTATAAATACAAAGCGTTTCGCCCGAACGCAAAAAAAGATCATTCGTCTCGTAAGACGTCCCTCCCACGATTCCCAAAGGAAAGCCGGACGAAACCTCCACGGTTGACGCCTGATGATTCGACTGGCGGATCGGCGCGAGATGGCCCGCGCTGGCATGCTTGATTTCCAATGCGTTTTGGACGGGACGCGCCACGCCGCACCAGGCTGTGGCAAACATACCCCGCGCGCTGCGCGAATTGAGGCTTTCATTGAGTTCCGACAAAATTTTGCCCGGATCGGTCTCGCGGGGCGCGCGATAACGAAACTCGGAAAGGATTTGCGCCATGAGCAACGCCGCCGGAACGCCCTTGCCCGTCACATCGCCCAGGATGATGGCGAACGCGCCGTCCTGCGTCTCCTGCACGTCGTAAAAATCGCCGCCGATCTGAAACGCGGGTTGATAATGGAACGCGAGACGGAAATTCTTTTCCGCGGCCTCAAAATGTTCCGAAAGGAATCGCGACTGGATTTCCTGCGCAATTTCGAGTTCCTGTTGAACTTTTTGTTGTTGAATTTCCGTTTCCTGCCAGCGGATCTTTTCAATCGCGGTGGCGGCCATGGCGCCATACGCCTCGAAAACCTCGAGATCCTTGTCGTCGAAGAAATCCTTATGCAGTGGATTGAGCGCCTGCAGCACGCCGACGAGCTTGTCGTTGAGCACGAGCGGCACACAGAGAATAGAACGGGTCTGGAAGCCCGTGCGCGTGTCCGCGCCGCGAAAAAAGCGCTCGTCCTTCGTGGTGTCGGCGACGAGCGCGGACTTGCGGTTCTGTGCGACCCAGCCCGCCACGCCCTGCCCCATCTTCAGACGTCCCATTTCCTTGAGCTTGTCCGCCTTTTCGCCCAGCGCCACGTGCCAGCTCAGGTCGTCCGTGGCGGTTTCATAAAGCATGAGGCTGCCCGCGTCGCAGTCCATGACTTCCTTTGTCGCCTGCAGCAGCGAAGTGAGGAGTTCGCGATAATCGCGAATCGAATTGATGATGCAACTGACGCGAATCAGGCCACGATACGGATCTTGAGTGGGCGCAACGCTGACAGCCATAGGATCAGATTGCTTTTATTTTTGAGGAGGTTCCTCCACTTGCGTCTCGTCGGGAGGAGCGACAAACTTCAAATTCTCGTCGTCGATGGGGATCTGTCCGCCAAGACCCCAGATGATTTTCCACGGGCGGCGCGCCAGCACGTGGCTCAGACTCTTCATGTAAATCGTCATCTGCCGTGAATTGGCAAGGAGATGCTCGATGTTGTCGCGGTTGCGGTTCATCATCGACTGGACGTCGCCGGTCAGATGCTTCGCGTCACCCGCGAGATCCTGTGCGGCGGCAAGCGTCTTTTCCAGCTCGCCGATCAGAACGGGGAGGCGATCCTGCGCCTCGGTCGTCAGCATGTTCAAATTCTTGGCGGCGATCTGCATGTCATCCGCAAGTTTTTTGGCGGAGGCGAAAACGGAATCCATCGGCGTGGGATCCACGCCTTCGAGGGTTTCACCGTCGGCGATATAAACGGTGGAACGCGACTCGGGCAGCAGCTCGAGATATTTTTCGCCCATGAAACCCATCGTGTTCACGAGGGCCTTCGTCTCGCGGGGAATCTTCACGCGGCGGTCGACGCTCGCAAGCACGTAGACGTAGGGCGGGTTTTTCGTGAATTCGGCGCGTTCTTCAGGCGTCAACACGTGGATTTTCTTCACTTCACCGACACGGGCTCCGGCGAAACGCACCGGGGCGCGCAGCTCAAGGCTGTTGATGAAGGAGAAATTGACGCGGATCTCCTGCTTCGGCCTCCAGGAAATGCGGCTGATCAGGAGCACGGCCAGACATGCCAGCATGAGGGAAACAAAAGTCATGAGACCGATCCTGAAACGTGCAGCGGTGTCTTTCATAAAGTTGCCTATTCTATCAAGCGGTTTTCTCGTCGCCGAGAATGGATTTCAAGTAATCTTCTCCGGATTGTTTGAAGGAAATGGGGCCGTCGGCGTCGCCATGGATGAACTGCTTCACGATGGGATCGGTCGATGCGCGGATCTGGTCCGGCGTCCCCTCGAACACGACCTTCCCCTTGTGCAGCATCACGATCTGGTCGGCAATGCGGTAAACGCTCGCCATGTCGTGCGTCACGACCACGGCGGTCATTCCCAGTTTTTTGCAGAGGTCCTTGATCAGGACGTCCACCACCGCGGTCATCACGGGATCCAGTCCGGCCGTGGGTTCGTCGCAAAATAAAATTTCGGGATCCATCGCGATCGCGCGAGCGAGCGCCACGCGCTTTTTCATGCCACCGGAAATTTGTGATGGCATCAGATGTTCGAAACCTGTGAGCCCCACCATGCTCGTCTTCATCTTCACCATGATGTCGATGATGTCGGGCGAAAGGTTGGTGTGCTCCTGCAGGGGAAGCGCCACATTTTCGCCCACGGTGATGGAATTGAGCAGCGCCGATCCCTGAAAGAGCATGCCGAATTTTTTCCGGATCTCAGAAAATTCGTAATCCGGCATCTTTGTGATTTCCTTTCCCATCAATTGGATCAGGCCCGCGTCCGGCTTCAGCGAGCCGATGATGTGCCGCAGCAGCGTGCTCTTTCCGCAACCGCTGCCGCCGAGAATGACAAGCGTCTCGCCGCGGCGCACCTTGAAGCTGACACCATCGAGCACCTTGCGGCCGTCAAAGGCGCGCGTCAGGTTGTTCACGACGATATGGTGCGGGTTCGAGGTCACAGGATGTACACAAAAAGGCCGGTCATCACGGCGTCCGCCACGATGATCGCGATGATGGAGGTGACGACCGAGAGCGTCGTGGAGCGGCCCACCGCCTCGGCGCCGCCTTCGGTCTGATAGCCGAAGTGGCATGCGATGCTTCCCACGAGCAGGCCGAACACCGCGCTTTTAAAGATGCCGGAAAGAAAGTCCTTCACCACGAGGCCATTGATCATGGTGTCGAGGTATTGGGAGGGCGTGAGATTCAGGCTGTAGACAGCCACGAGAAAACCGCCGAAGACGCCGACGAAATCCGCGATCACGGCCAGCACGGGCGCCATGGTGGTGAACGCCAGGATGCGTGGTGCGACGAGAAAACGCACGGGATCGATGCCCATGATGCGCAACGCCTCGACTTCCTCGTTCACCTTCATCGTGCCGATTTCCGCCGCGATCGCCGCGCCGCAGCGTCCGCCGAGCACGATCGTGGCGATGAGCGGGCCGAGTTCGCGCAACACCGTGAGTCCCACGACGCGCCCGACGTACATTTCAGTGCCCATCTTCAAAAGTTCGTACGATGTCTGCATCGCGATCACCAGGCCGACGAAAAAGACGACGAGACAAACAATGCCAAGGGACGCGACGCCGATCATGTGCATCTCGCGCACGACGTGTTTCGCGCTCGGGCCTTTGCGACGCAGGGTGCCGACCGTCAAAATGGCCAGCGCTTCGCCGAGGAGAAGCATGTAATCCCCAAGCTGCAAAAGGACGCTCTGGAACTTTTTTTTCAAGCAGCCCTGACTATCCACGCAACGAGGCGAGCGCTTCGCCCTCTTTGTCGTAGATGGGAAAAAATTTATCGAGACGCGCGACTTCGAACACACTTCGGACCGGCTTGGCCAGCGCGACCAGCACCAGCTTGCCGCCATACGTGCGGATCTTTTGAAACGCGTCGATCATCGTCGCCAAACCCGAACTGTCGATGTAGGAAACCTTTTCGAAATTCACCACAACCGACTTCGACTTCTGGCCGATCAGCTTGCCCATCTCGGAACGGACATCGGGCGATTTGTACAAATCAATTTCGCCTGCCAGGTCGAGAATGGAGATGCCATCGACGGTTCGTATCGCGTAGGCCATCCCCCTAGCTAGCCGGAAGGGCGGGCAAAGTTCAAGGCAGAAGAGAAATCTCTCGTTGTCCGTTTTCGAAGAGCAACCTCGACTGCTCATCGGCGTGATAGGAACTGCGCACCAGCGGACCCGATTCCACGGCTCGAAATCCCATTTCCAGCGCACGCGCCTTCCATTCCGCGAATTCCGCAGGCGGCAGATAACGCGCCACGGGCAAATGCGCCGGAGTCGGCTGCAGATATTGCCCCATCGTCAAAATGTCCAGATCCACGCGCCGCAAATCCCGCAACACTTCCTCCAACTCCTCCGCGTGCTCCCCCAGTCCAAGCATCAAACTCGACTTGGTGAAAAAGCCGCGCGCCTTCGCAAACTTCAATACCTCGAGGCTCCGCTCATATTTCGCCTGCGGCCGCACGCGCGCATGAAGACGACGCACCGTCTCCATGTTGTGATTCAAAATGTCGGGACGCGCCGCCAAAACCGTTTCCAATGAAGCTTCATGGCCTTTGAAGTCTGGAATCAACGTCTCGATGCGGCAATGCGGATTTTCCCGGCGCACCGCGCGAATCGTTTCCGCCCAGACCGACGCGCCTCCATCCACCAGTTCGTCGCGCGCGACGGACGTGATGACCGCGTAATTCAATCCCATCTGTTTCACGGCAAGCGCGACACGTTCCGGCTCGGCAAGATCGAGCTCGTTAGGACGCCCCGTCTGCACCGCACAAAACCCGCAGCTCCGTGTACAGACGTCGCCCAAAATCATGAAGGTGGCGGTGCCGCGCGCCCAGCATTCGCCAAGATTCGGGCATTTCGCGCTCTCGCAAACCGTGTGAAGCTTGTGAGAGTCGACACGCTTGCGTACGGCGGCATACGTTTCGCCACCGGGAATGCGCATGCGAAGCCACTGCGGTTTCCTCTTATCCATGTATCGCTTCTCCCACCGATGCCGCCGCGGCTTCAGCCAGCGCTTCTGATAATGTGGGATGCGCGTGCAGCGTCGCCACGATATGGTCGCGCGTCGCCTCCATCGTCATGCCCAGGTTCACCTCGCTGATCAATTCCGTCGCTTCCGCGCCCACGATGTGCGCGCCCAGGATCTCGCCCTTGGGCTCGCCAAAAATCAGCTTCACAAAACCCGTGTTGTCACCGGCCGCCAGCGCCTTGCCGAGCGCGAAGAACGGAAATTTTCCGACGCGATATTTTTTCCCAAGCTCCTTCGCCTTCTTCTCCGTCAATCCCACGCTCGCCACCTGCGGCTGGCAATAGATGCAGCTTGGGAAAATGGTGACGCGCTTGGGCGTATGAACGCCGAACATTCCCTCCACCGCCTGGACCGCTTCGTACGACGCCACATGCGCGAGCCAGGGCGGACCGATCACATCGCCCGCGCCATAAACGCCCGGCATCGATGTCTCATATCGCTCATTCGCGTGAATGAATCCCTTCTCGAGTTTCAAAAGTCCGGAGGGGACGGCTTCGAGATTCGCTTCCAATCCAATCGCGAGCAAAACCTTCTCCACTTCCATCTCAGCCGCGGCGGGGTCCTTGCCCGAAAAACGAAGTTTCACCCCATTCGCGGAGGTTTCGCATTGCTCCAGTTTGGTTTCCGTAAAAACCTGAATGCCGCGGCGGCGAAATTGCTTCGCGAGTTCCGAGGCGGTTTCCTCGTCCTCGAATGGCAGGATTTGCGGAAGCATCTCCACCAGCGTCACCTGGCTCCCGAATGCGTGAAAAAAGGAGGCGAACTCGACACCGATCGAACCGCCGCCAATGATCACGATCGATTTCGGCGGCTTCGACAGCACCATGGCTTCGCGACTCGTGAGAATTTTTTCGCCATCGACCTTTACGGATGGAAGCAGGCGCGGACGCGCTCCCGTCGCGAGAAGCACGCGTTCCGGTTGAAAGGTTTGCGTTTCGCCATTCGCGAGTTTCACTTCAACCGAACGGCCTTCCTTCAAAGTGGCCACACCCGTGAGATGTTCGACCTTGTTTTTCTTGAAAAGCGCTTCGATGCCCTTGGCGAGGCGGTCGGCGATGCCGCGGCTGCGCGCGATCACCTTCGGAAAATCGAATTCCACGCCGCTCACCTTCAATCCAAAATTTTCCGCATGCTGGATCTGGTCGTAAAGCTCGGCGCACTTCAAAAGCGATTTGGTCGGAATGCAGCCCCAATGAAGACAGGTCCCGCCCGGACGCTCTTTTTCGATCAAAAGAACGCGTTTGCCGAGCTGCGCGGCGCGAATCGCGCCCACATAACCCGCCGGACCGCCTCCAATGACAATAAGATCGTAAGAATTCATCCGATGGAGCGAAATCGCTTCGCTCCGAATGACACCATAAGATCGCCGTGATTCACTTCAAGAGAAATGGTGCGCCTAGCAGCGAGACTTCCTTCATTTTTTCCATTTTTCCCCACGTGAAAATTCAAGAAGCCATTTTCAGTCTTTTCTTGCAAATCGTGTCATTCCTCCGCACGATCAGCAGCTTATGCCAAAAGTAGATTTTGCCATCGGTATTGGAGGTGAGGCAGGCCAGGGTATTGCCACGCCTGGAGATATTTTAGCCCGAATTTTCGCACGTCGCGGACTGAGCCTGCAGTCTTATAATGCGTATCAGTCCATCATTCGCGGGGGACATACCTTTCTGACGATCCGTACGAGCGACGGCCCCGTGCGCAGCATGGGCGACAAGCTCGACGTCCTCATCGCACTCAACCAGGACACGATGGACCGCCACCTCAAGCTGATGAAGTCCGGTTCGGTTGTCCTTTTCGACGCTGAAAAGGTCAAACCCGGCACCCCCGAAGCGGGCGTCCAACTCTGCCCCATGCCCGTCAAAACGCTTCAAGGCGCCAGCACGAGCAAGCTGAACATGAACACGATGGGCATCGCCGCCACGCTGCAGCTGGTGGGCATCGAATTCGCCGCGCTGGAAAACGTCCTCAGCCATCATTTCAAGCGCAAGGGTGACGCTGTGGTCGCCGAAAACGTGAACGTCGCCAAGGCGGCGTACGATCACGCTTCCACCAACTTCAAGGCGTTTTCCTTCAAACTGCCCGACACCGGCAAGAAGCTGGCGTTCAACACGGGCAACAACCTGCTCGCCATGGGCGGCGCGGTCGCCGGTTGCAAATTTTATGTCGCCTATCCCATGAGTCCCTCCACGGGCATTTTGATGTGGATGGCGAAGCATGCGCGACAACTCGGCATCCTGGTCCGCCAGGTGGAAGACGAGATCAGTGTGATCAACATGGTGGTGGGCGGAGCTCATTCGGGCTGCCGTTCCATGTGCGCCACTTCGGGCGGCGGTTTTGCCCTCATGACGGAAGCGCTCGGCGCGGCCGCCATGATGGAAGTTCCCGTCGTTTGCATCAACGTGATGCGTGCAGGCCCCGCGACCGGCGTCCCGACGAAAACCGAACAGGGCGACCTGTGGCAGGCTTTCGGTTCCGGCCAGGGCGACTATCCCCGCATCATCGTGGCACCGACGAACACCGTCGACGCGCACAACATCATTCCTGAAGTCTTCAATCTCACGGACAAATATCAATGCCCGGCGATCGTCCTCAGCGACCTGCTGATTTCGGAAAATGTCGCCAGCTTTGATCCGGCTGAACTCAACACGAGTCCCAAGATCGATCGCGGCGCCATTCTTCCCTACGAAGGCAATCCCGCGAGCCCGGCGAGCGGCGCGAATGACAACGCCTACCTCCGCTACAAGATCACGCCCGACGGCATCTCGCCCCGCGCGTTGCCTGGAACTCCCGGACATCTCCATGTCGTCTCCACGGATGAACATGATGAGGACGGCGTGCTCATCTCGGACGAATACACCAATCCGCACAAGCGCCGCGCGATGCACGAGAAGCGCATGCGGAAAATGGACCTCATCCTCAAGCAAATCGAAGCTCCCAAGCTGGTGGGCCCTGCCAACTCGCAGGTCACGCTGGTCGGCTGGGGCTCGACGGAAGGCGTCATCCTCGAAACGATCGAAAAGCTCGCCGCCGAGGAAGGCATCGTCGCGAGCCAGCTCCACATCAAGTGGATCGTCCCCTTCCACACAAAGGAAGTCATGGATATCCTGAGCAAGAGCAAGCATGTCATCATCGTCGAAAACAATTACAGCGGCCAGTTCGCGCGCTTCCTGAAGTCCGAAACCGGCTTCAGCGCCAAGGGACACATCCGCAAGTACGACGGCGAACCCTTCATGCCGCATCACATCGTCAATTCTGTTAAGGAACAACTCGCGGGCAAGACGAACCACTCCGTCCCCGTTCACGAAGTCATGGTTTAATTTTATGAGCACCGTCCTCGAACAACCCAAAACCCCCGCTTCATCCTCTGGCGCCAGCGCCAAGGATTTCAAATTCAAAACCCATCCGGACTGGTGCCCGGGCTGCGGAGATTTCTCCGTGCTTTCGGCGATCCAGGCCGCGCTGGGCGAACTCGGGCTCGCGCCGAACAAGGTCGCGGTCGTCAGCGGCATCGGCTGCTCGTCGAACCTTCCCGGCTTCATCAACTGCTACGGCATGCACACGCTCCACGGGCGTTCGCTCCCCATGGCGACCGGCCTGAAGCTCGGCAACAATGATCTCACCGTCATCGCCACCGGCGGCGACGGCGACGGCTACGGCATCGGCGGAAACCATTTCGTGCACACCGCCCGCCGCAACCTGGACCTCACCTATATTGTGATGGACAACCAGATTTACGGACTCACCACCGGCCAGACCTCGCCCACGAGCGTCAAGGGCATGAAGACCAAGAGCACGCCCTACGGCAACGTCGAAAATCCGATCAATCCCATTCCTCTCGCAATCACCGCGGGCGCGACCTACGTGGCGCGAGGCTACAGCGCCAAGCCCAAGCATCTCGTGGAGCTCATCAAGGGCGCCATCCTGCACAAGGGATTCGCCCTCGTTGACGTGTTTAGCCCTTGCGTGACCTACAACAAGGACAACACTTATCAGTGGTTCAATGGACGCGTGAAGCCGCTGGAAGAATCCGGCCATGACGTGACGAACTTCAACGCCGCCATGGAAAAAGGCTACAAGTGGGGCGATGAACTTCCGATCGGCGTTTTCTGGAAGCGCACCGATCTTCAGACGCTTCAAGATCAGGAACCTGTTCTGGAAGGCGGCCCGCTCGCGACGCGGCCCCTGGGACTCTCCGCCGAGCAAAAGCAGGCGCTGATCAAGGAAATGATGTAAAAATCATTTCACTAAACTTCAAAACGCCTTGTGCCGGAAACGGCACAAGGCGTTTTTGTTTGGAGAGACTGCGACTCTCGAAAAGAAACCACCTGCAACCAGCTCAGTGCTGGCTGATCTTGTATAAAATTCCCAGCAGGAGGGCGATCGTGAAGAGGACGGCGGAAAACATGCCGGCACAATCCAGGACAATGCCGAAACGCGATTCGCCCGCCCACGTTCCACGGGTTCGCTCGCGGAGTTTGGAGGAAAGACAATAGGACCAGCCGCGGATCGCGTACATCATCACCGCGATGATCAGGGAAATCGCCATCCCAAATCGAAGAATCTGTTCCATGAGCGTCATAAGCGGCCCTCGTCTGCGTCGATGAGATCGACGAACGTCTGCACTTCGGGACGGTCCACGCCCACTTCCTTTTTCCGCTGGGCGAGTCGCTCGGACGTCTCATCGTTCTTTCCGCGCGTGAGCACCCTCGTGTTGAACGCTTCGATCTCCTGCGGCGACTTCTTCACGTTCTCGCGCACCCATTGGGCGACCTCCGCATCGTTCTTCGCGCGGCGCACGGCCTCGAGAAAGGCGTCCTTATTCGCGCCGCTCGCCTCGAGCCAGTGGCCATCGAATCCCTTGCAGAAATTTTCCTGATAATCCGGCGGCAATTTGCCGGCGGAAATCAGACGGACCTTGTCGACGAAGCGCGGCAGGTGGACCCAGCCGAGCATTTTTTCACGCGGACCACGAAGATTGGGAACGGAGGCCATAGAAGGCAGAATGTAGAACGCAGAACGCAGAATGGAAGAAAAAACAAATCAGGAGCAGAGAGATCCTTCAATCTCAACGCGGCTCAGGTTCAGGATGACATGTGAGAGCGTCATTCCTAACACAGCAAGAAATCTCCTTGTTCTGCGTTATTCCTTTGTTCCAGTCGTGGAGATGCCCTGGATGAACGATTTCTGAGTGAAGAAGAAAAGGACGATGATGGGCAGCACGACGAGTGTGGAAGCGGCCATCAAATGGTGCCAGAGCGTGCCACCCTGCTGGCTTTGGAACGCCTTCAATCCCAGCGCGAGCGTGAACTGGTCCTGCTCCGTCAGATAAATCAGCGGCCCGAGAAAATCATTCCACGTGTACATGAATTGAAAAAGCGCGACCACGAGCAGCGCCGACTTGCTGAGCGGCATGATGATCTGGAAGAAAATGCGCAGCTCGCTGCAACCGTCAATGCGCGCGGCCTCAGACAAGTCCTTCGGGATCGTCATGAAAAACTGGCGCAGCAGAAAGACGTTGAAAGCGTTGGCGAAAAAAGCCGGAACCCAGAGAGGCTTGAATGAGCCGATCCAGCCGAGCGCTTTGAAAAGGCTGTAGAGCGGCACCATGATCACCGGAAACGGGATCATCATCGTCGCCAGGGCGAGCACAAAGACCTTGTCGCGTCCCTTCCAGTCGATGCGCGAAAAACCATATGCCGCGAGCGCGCTCGAGAATGTGGTTCCGAGAACCGTCATGATGCAAAGGAAGAACGTGTTGCGCACATAGGTCCAAAAGGGACCCATGCCGCGAATGGCATCGGGATAATTCTTCCACTCGATGTGGCTGGGAATCCATTTCATCGGCACGGACATCGTTTCGTTCAACGGTTTGAGCGACGTCGATACCATCCATGCGAATGGCGCCAGGAACATGATCGCGCCCAGCACGAGCAGGGCGTAAATCAGCACGTTTCGGACCCGTTTGCCTTGCGCGTAGTTCATTTATTTTCCCGCGTAATAGATGTGCTTTTCGGAAAGTCGCGTGGCGAGCACCGTCAGCGACAAAATGATGAGGAACAAAATCAATCCCAATGCGCATGCGTAACCCATGTTCCAATAGTCGAACGCGTTTTGATAAATGTACGTCGCAATAAAAAGCAGCGACCTTCCCGGACCGTCGCCGCCGCTCGTCATCACGTAAGGCACGGCGAACACCTGCAACGCGCCAATGAGCGTCATGATGCCATTGAAATAAATCACCGGCGAAATCATCGGAAGCGTGATGTGTCGCGTCTTGTGCCAGAAATTGGCGCCGTCCAGGTCGGCGGATTCGTAAAGATGGCGTGGAACGTCCTGCAGGCCCGCGAGATAAATCACCACGGCGTTCCCGACGCCCCAGAGTCCCGTCAAAATGATTCCCAGCTTCGCGAAGCGCTCGTCCTGAAGCCAGTTGGGCGGGCGCATGTTCGTTCCGAACAGCGAATTAAGCAGATCGAGAACGGGATGAAGCACCAGATTGACCATGCCCGACTGGCCATTGAGCATCGTCAGCCAGAGCACGGCGAGGGAAATCATCGGCACGAGCGAAGGCAGGAAGAAAATGGTGCGAAAAATGCCCCTGCCGCGAAGATTGAAATTGAGAAGGATGGCGATGGAAAGGGATGTCAGAATGCCCACGGGAATGGAAACAGCCGAGAAATAGAACGTGTTGGAAACCGCCTTCCAGAAAATTTCGTCTGTAAAAAGGTCCTTGTAGTTCAACCCGCCGATGTAGACCGCCGGGGAAAGGACCGAGAAATTACAGAGGGAATAATAAAACGAGGCGCAGAGCGGATAGACATTCAACAGGCAGAAGCCGATCACCCAGGGAGAGATGAAAAGCAGACCGATTTTGAGGTTTTGTTTTTCGCGATTCGTCATAACTCAGCCTCCCGTCGGTCCCATTCCTTCAAACGTTCATTTTGGATGCGTCCCCAAAGTTCATTGCGCCGATCCAGGGCTTTTTGCTGATGCTTCTGCACATACATCAACGCATCCTGCGGCGTGGTCATCACACGCATCACTTCTCCAACCGCCCAAATCAGATCGCTTTTGAGCTGCGTCCACGTCGTCACGCTTGGAAGCGTTTTGGCATTGGGGCTTTTCGCCAGATCGATGAATATCTTGATGTAAGGATTCGGATGCGTCTTTAAAAATTCGGGGGAAACTTTTTTGAGCGGCGTGAACTTGCGTTGTCCCATGCAGAGCTTTTCCATCGGCTTTTGCGAATTCACATATTTCATGAATTCAAACGCCTCGTGAGGATGCTTGGAGCCCACAGGGATGACCAGAATGTCCTCTTCGACAATCGTGACGTCCTTGAGCTTCACCGGATCGACGGAAGGGAAAGGCGCCACGCCCCATTCGAAATCCTTGGGCGCGTAATTTTTGATGAAGTTGTACATCCAGACGCCCTGGATCACCATGGCCACCTTCTCGCGGAAAAAGGGATTTTGCGGGGAGGCAAAGGAATTGCCGAAACCTTCCTTGAAGAGGAGCACGTTTTCCTTTCCGAACCGTTTCGGATAACTCTGCATCCATTCAAATGAGGCGCGGTTTTCAGGAGTGTCGACGGTGAGATGATCGTTGTCGTAATACGATCCGCCAAACCAGAAATTCCAGTTGGTGCTCCACCAGCCCGGTTCATCGGCAAGATGTCCCACCACCTTCAACGTCCCATCTTCGTTCGTGCGGGTAAGCTTCTCATTCATCATCTCCAGCTCGGCGATGGAGCGCGGCGGCTTTTCAGGATCCAGGCCGGCGGCGCGGAACATCTTCTTGTTCCAATGAAGCGCAAGACTTGCCGGCGTGGTGGGAAGCGCCCAGAGGCGGCCACGATGACAGCAAAGCTGCCAGTAAACATCGATGTAATCGTCCCGCTTGAGGCCATATTTGGCTGCGAGCTTGTCGAGCGGAGTCAATGCATTGTTCTCGGCGTAAACAGGGACCATGAAGGACCATACGCCCGCGACATCCGGAGGATTCCCGCCGCCGGTCGCGAGCATCAACTTACGATCGATCTCGCTGATCGTGAGATAATCGACGTAAATCCTGTTCTGAGAGGCGTTGAAGTCATCGACCACCGCCTTCATGGCGTCACCTTCGAAGCCCGTCCATTTCTCCCAATATTTGATCACTACGCGGCCCTCGCGAGAAACGGGCTCGCCCCGGCTCGCGGGAATGAAAATAAAAATCCCAAGAAGAAGCGTCAGCGCACGGAGACAGGACAACCCCGCGGTTTTGGAAATGGGATGGGCGCAATTCACACGAGTCCGCCATCATTTCCCAAGCGGGCAAGAAGTGTCAAGAAAGGAGTCGTCAAGACTGCCCGCGACAACCGATTAAAAACCGGACCTTCCTTGCTTTACTTGGCTTTTTCGCACCCGCAGGAACGCCGCAGGACCAGCGAAGTCGGAAGCACCCGTTGGGTCTGAGTCACGGTGTTGGAAATTTGTTGCAAAGCCGCTTCGGCCGCCGTGGCGCCCAGTTCCGTCATGGGAACATGGATCGTCGAGAGGTTCAAAAGACGCGCCGACTCAATGTCGTCGAAACCGATGATGGCAACGTCTTCCGGCACGCGGTGCCCTTTTTCCCTCAAGGCATCCATCGCGCCAAACGCCATTTGATCGTTGCACGCGAAAATCGCGTCAGGCAACGGATGGCCTTTCGCCATCCAGTTCATCATCGCGAGACGGCCGCTTTCCTCCGTGAACGCGCCCTGCCAGATCATTTCCTCGGGCAGCTGGAGCTTGGCGCGAGAGATCGCCTCACGACTTCCCTCGAGACGTTTCTCCGAGTCAAAATTATGTTTCGGTCCCGTGATGATCGCGATTTTTTTATAACCATGCTCGATCAAATGCGTCACCGCCTTGTCGGCGCCGCCCGCGTTGTCGAGCGCGATCGAAATGATGTTGGCGCCCTCGACGGGACGGCCAATGAGCACGATCGGCAGGCCCTGGCCCGCACTTTCGCGCACGAACGAGTCCGGCAGCGTGAGATTCATCGATATCAACGCATCCGCGCGGCGCTGATGGAGCAATCTCAAAAGCAATTCCTCCTGGTCGTTGCGGCCGTGCGAAAACGCCGTCATCAAATGCATGTCATGCTGTGCCGCGACGCGATCAATGCCGCGCAACACCTCCGTGAAAAATCCACCCGCAATTTCCGGCAGGATCACACCGAGCGAATCCGTCCGTTGCCGCGCAAGCGTGCGGGCTGCGTAACTTGGCCTATATCCTAACGCTTCAATCGACTCCATCACGCGTTTGCGGGTGGGTTCGCGAACGAGCGGACTTTTGTTGATGACACGCGATACGGTCGCAGTCGACACTCCGGCGGCTTTGCAAACATCCATCAAAGTCGCATGTTTTTTTCTGAAATCGTTTACAGGCATTTGTAAGGTTTGTACACCATTACATGTACAATCGCAACTCTGTTTTTCAGCAGCTTGGCGAAAAATACGAGGAGAATTCTTCCGTTTCTCATTCGATGCCTTGTAATCATTTACAGAAACATCTTAACTTCAAACACATTTCATCCCACGTCCGGACGTTTCGCATGAAGTCCTTCTTTTTCTTTCTCGCATTCTGTTTCCTTCATGCCGTTTCGCTTTCCGCAGCGGAATCCGGCGGCAAGGTGAAGGTCACCGCCTCCTCCGGTGAAGGCGAGTTCGCGCCCGAATTCGGCGCGGATGGCGATCCCTCCACGCGCTGGTCGAGCCAGTTTTCCGACAATGAATGGATCCAGATCGAATGGCCCGCCGTTCGATCCATCGGCGGCGTGCGTCTTTTTTGGGAAACCGCTTATGGAAAGGATTACGATCTGCTGACGTCGCTCGATGGCGCGCATTGGGAAACCGCCGCGTCCGTGCACGATGGCGACGGCGGGATCGATGAAATCTTTTTTGCGCCGCGCGACGCCAAATTCCTCAAGCTGATCGGAAAAAAACGCGGCACCGGCTGGGGATATTCCCTTTTCGAAATCGATCCCATCGCCCCCGCGCAATGTCCCACGCTTTCCGCCGCAAGCGCCCCCGATCATCCCGCTTCGCTCGCGATGGACGGAAATCCCGCGACGCACTGGACCGGCACGCCGCCCTTTCAAATTCATCTTCCATCCCCATGGGACCTCGGTGGCGTGCAAATCGACTGGGGCGCGGTGTTTCCCGCGGATTATGACGTGAGCGTTTTGACGAAAAACCAGACGTGGCAAAAAATCCAGACCATCCACGCGTCGCACGGCGGCCGCAATCTCGTTTTCTTTCCCCGCATGATGGGCTCGGAAATCCGGATCGACTGGCCCGGCCAGACGCAGGCGGAAATCTCCGAGGTGCTGGTCAAAAACGGCGAGGAGGCCTGGTCGCCTTCGCGCTATTACGAAAGCCTGCAAACCCTCCTTCCCCCAGGAGCGCTGCCGCGCTGGCTCAAACATGAACAAACCTTCTGGACGATCACCGGTGTGACGGAGGACACGGAGGAAAGCCTCATCGGCGACGACGGCACCATCGAACCGTACGCGGGTTCCTTCTGCGTGATGCCCTTTTTAAAAACCAGTGACGGCGTTCTCGCGATGCAGGAACTCCCGGCGACCCACGAACTCGAAAAAAATCATCTGCCGCTTCCGACGCTTAGCTTCGAAAAGAAAAATGAGGTGCGACTCGAAATTCACGCCTTCAGCAAGGGTCCCACGGATGCCTCCACGACTTTGGCGCGCTATCGCATCACCAATCTCGCCGCCTCCAAAACAACGATCTCTCTCGGCCTCGTGGTCTGGCCCTTGCAACTCAATCCACCCTGGCAATATGGAGGTTTTTCTCCCATCCCACGCGCATCCATTGATGGGGATACACTCAAATCCGGCAGCCGCGTGGCGCTGCAAAGCCTCACACCCACATCCTTCGCCACAACGTGCACGCGCGATGAAACCGCCTTTACCGCATTGGCGCATGCCTCCACGAAACAGATGAAGGAATCGTCCGATCCGGACGGTCTCGTCTCCGCGCTTTTTCGTTATGATGGAGAACTCAACCCCGGCGAATCGCGCGACG